>Ga0079225_10002483_pt1 | contig 10637 bp, 9 predicted proteins | sample Poulit2012_FD_76344 | JGI IMG/M metagenome (GOLD analysis project Ga0079225, IMG submission 76344) | Agricultural soil microbial communities from Georgia to study Nitrogen management - Poultry litter 2012 | ecosystem: Environmental > Terrestrial > Soil > Agricultural land | place: USA: Georgia...
AATCTGGCCCATCGACACCTCGAGCCCTTGTGTGTCCAGGCCGAGCCAGCTCGGCAGGACGCTGAGGTAGAACCAGCCGAGGACGGAGAACATGACGACCTGGAAGACCGAGTTGATCGCCACTAGCACCGCGGTCGCCTCGCGGTCGCCGCAGGCCAGGTCGTTCCAGATCACGACCATGGCGATGCAGCGGGCCAGACCGACGATGATGAGCCCGGTGCGGTACTCGGGAATGTCGGGCAGGAGCAGCCAGGCCAGGGCGAACATGATCGCCGGCCCGGCGAGCCAATTGAGTACCAGAGAGGAGATGAGGAGCTTCTTGTCGCCGGTGACGGCGGCGACTTTGTCGTAGCGGACCTTGGCCAGGACCGGGTACATCATCACGAGAAGGCCGAGCGCGATCGGCATGGAGATCCCGCCGATCTCCATGTGCGACAGCAACTCCGAGATTCCAGGAATGAATCGTCCCAGAAGGAGGCCTGCGACCATCGCCAGCCCGATCCACAGCGGCAGCCACCTGTCCAGGGTCGAGAGCCGTCGCGTCACAGGGGGTGCAGTGAGAGATGCTTGATTAGACATGCCTCTATATTGAAGGATATCGATTCAATCAGCAAGTCAGTCGTGCTCACCCTCCGAAACCGCGGCTCGCCCATCGCGGTGATCTGCAGCTCCTCGCCATTTTCAGCGTCCGGGCGTCAAGTCAGCTGAAGACCAGTCAAGCAGGTGGGGTCGTCGATGCGGGTCGAAATGTCCTGCTTCGCGATGCGGTCTCCGGTGCTGACCGTGAGCGTCGCGTCAATGCCGCGGGGCAGCCAGAGTCCGACGAATCCGTTGTCGTAAGTCGTGAGTGTTTCATCGAGGATGGTCTTCCCGGACGTCGCCTCGACCACGGTGACGTCGACGTCAGTATTGGCGAGCTCGCCGCGGCAAGTAGTGAGGCTGTGAAAGTAACATTCGTGAGTCTGGCCGCGATATGGGGCGATAGAGACGTAGAATTCGTCTTCTGGCATCGGCAGAGTGGTTTGATTGTTCTGATCGTCGGTCAGGACGAGTTGGTCGGGTTCAATCGAAGCGATGAGTTCAGACGAGCGATCTGCCACCTTCGTTGTGTCGAGGCGCTTGATGATTTCCCGTGCATTCAGTCCGTCTAGATTATGCTCGACCACCAGTGAGTGATCGGATCCTGCGTCAGCGGACGGTTCCGCATCAGCACAGCCGCTGAGCAGGAGGACGGCGCTGGTCGCCAGCGCAGTCATGGTCGCGCAGAGTCTCAGGCGGCTCCTGGAGGGCTGGATCGGAGTAACAATGGCAAGGGGCATGCCCAACTCTTTTCTCAGGTGAAGGTGTTCATGTCGTCAGGTAAGACCTAAAGCAGCCCGATTTCGCCGGTGCCAAGGGCAAGACGAAGCGCAGCGCACGCCTGCCAGGAGACATCGAGAGCCTTGTCTTGACCTGGGGCGCAACCGGTCCGAGGCATCCTGTATTGACGAAATCGGATGGTGTCAGGAGCGTACGAGGCGATTGATGGCGTCGCTGGCTTCCTGGATCTTGGCGATGGCCGCGTCCTCATCGCCTTGCTTGGCGGCGTCGAGCACGCAGTGCTTGAGGTGGTCATCGAGCAGGCCGGTCGCCACTCCCTGCAGGGCGCGGGTCAAGGCGGAGACCTGGGTGAGGATGTCGATGCAGTACTTCTCGTCGTCGATCATCTTGGTGATGCCGCGGGCCTGGCCTTCGATGCGCTTCATGCGGTTGCGGTAACGGTCCTTGTCGCTGATGTAACCGTGCTGGTGCGCCCCGGTCTCATCGGTTGCAGTGTCGGTGTTCATGGGTGTGTCCTTCACTTCTGGTGCTCCAGGACGGAGCGAGTGCTGGCATCTGGGGTGAGGTCGATGCGACGCAGCAGCTGGGCATTGAGCGCGACGACGACAGTGGAGATCGACATCAGGATCGCGCCGACCGACATCGGCAGGACGAACCCGACAGGTGCGAGCACGCCCGCCGCGAGCGGTACAGAGAGCAGGTTGTATCCGGCAGCCCACCACAGGTTCTGCTTCATTTTACGGTATGCGGCACGGGAGAGCTGGATGACCGACAGGACGCTGCGCGGGTCGGAGCTGGCGAGGATGACGCCGGCAGAGGCGATGGCGACGTCTGTGCCTGCCCCGATGGCGATACCGACGTCGGACTGCGCCAGCGCAGGGGCATCGTTGACGCCGTCGCCGACCATCGCGACCCTCTTGCCCTCGTCCTGAAGCGCAGCGACCTTTGCGGACTTGTCCTCGGGGCGGACGCCGGCGAAGACACGGTCGATGCTGAGTTCCCGGCCAACCTCGTTCGCCACGGCCTCGGCGTCGCCGGTGATCATAACGACCTCGACGCCGAGCTCATGGAGGGCGTCGACGGCGTCGCGGGACTCGGGCCGGACCTCGTCGGCGAGCTTGAGGCCGCCGATCACTTGGCCGTCGCGGAGGACGTGCAGGATGATCGCACCCTCGGCCCGCCACGCGTCGGCCGTGTCGACCTCGTCCTGCCCGGTCTCCTCGAGCAGCCGTGGACCGCCGACGCGAATCTCCTGGTCGGCCACGGTCGCGGTGACGCCGACTGCCGGGGAGGAGGAGAACCCACTGGCCGGCTCGAGGGCGAGGCTCTTCTCCTTGGCGGCGGTGACTATGGACCGGGCGAGCGGGTGCTCGCTGTCGGCCTCGGCCGCGGCGGCCAGGGCGAGCACCTCGTCGGAGTCCAGGTCGCCGGTCGATTCGACGCCGGTGACGGTGGGCTCGCCCTTGGTCAGGGTGCCGGTCTTGTCGAAGAGCACCGCATCAACCTGGCGCATGGACTCCAGCGCGAGGCGGTCCTTGACCAGGACGCCGCCGCGGGCGGCGCGCTCGGTGGCGATGGAGACCACCAGCGGGATCGCCAGGCCCAGCGCGTGTGGGCAGGCGATGACGAGGACGGTGATGGTGCGAATGACCGCATCGTCGGGGAGCCCGAAGAGAGTCCAAACGACTGCGGTGATCAGGGCAGCACCGAGGGCGAACCAGAACAGCAGGGCGGCGGCGCGGTCGGCGATGCGCTGGGCGCGGGAGGAGGAGCCCTGCGCCTCGGCGACGAGCCTGTTGATGCCCGCCAGAGCCGTGTCGTCGCCGGTGGCGGTGATCTCCACGCGCAGGCCGGAGTCAGTGGCCACGGTGCCAGCAGTGACGTTCTCGCCTTCGCCGCGGGCGACGGGGCGTGATTCGCCGGTGATCATGGACTCGTCCATATCGGCGCGACCGTCGACGATGGTGCCGTCGGCGGGGACGCTGCCACCGGGGCGGACGACGACGATGTCACCGACGCGGAGGTCGGCGGGGTCGACCGTGACGACGTCGTCGCCCTCGACGCGCTCGGCCTCGTCAGGCAGCAGCGCGGCCAGAGAGTCCAGCGCCGAGGTCGTCTGGGCCAGGGAACGCATCTCGATCCAGTGGCCCAGCAGCATGATGACGATCAGTAGTGCCAGCTCCCACCAGAACTCGAGCTCGTGGTGGACGAGGCCGAGAGTGGCGGCCCAGGAGGCGAGGAAGGCGACGGTGATGCCGAGCGCGATGAGCAGCATCATCCCCGGCTGGCGGCTCTTCAGCTCGCTGACGGCACCGGTGAGGAACGGGGTGCCGCCCCAGGCGTACATGACGGTGCCGAGGACTGCGGCGACCCAGCCTGCCCAGCCGGGCACGGAGTACCCGAGGAGCATGGCGAACATGGGGGAGAACGCGACCACCGGGATGGCGATGACGAGGTTGATCCAGAACAGCCTGCGGAACTGGCCGACGTGGTCGCCGTGGCCCGCATGACCACCATGACCACTGCCGTGATCGCCGTGCCCGGCGTGGTCACCGTGTTCCATGGTGTGGCCGTCGTGCTCGGCGTGCGAGTCGTTAACGTGGCCGGACTCGGTGGTCGCGACACCGTCGTGGTCATGGTGATGGTGATGCGTGGTCGGGTCCGTCATTGCTTTTCGCTTCCCTCGTTCTTCCCCGGTCTTTCCTTCGATCGGGTCGTGTCTCGCCGCGGACCTTGCATGGGCCCGCGGCGACCGGCTCAGGAGGCCGGCTTGATCTCGCTCTCGACGACCCATTTGTGGTTGGTCATCGTCATGCCGTCGGACTCGTAGTCGACCATGTAGACGGTCTGGTCGGTGGAGGAGGCGATGGTGGCCTTCGCGCCCTTCATGCCCTCCATGTGTTCGGCCTCGAGAGTGACCTCGGTGCCGTCGGCCAGACGCTGGTCTCCGGCGTCCTTGATCTCTTCCTGCACGACCCACTTGTGATCCTTGACCGGATTCCCGCCGGTGGTGGGCGTGAAGTTCACCGCGTAGGTGTAGGTGTCGAACGCGCCGGCGATCGTGGCGTTTGCGCCGTCCATGCCCTCCATGTGTTCGGCGGTGAGCGTGACCTCGGTGCCGGCCGGGTACTTCGGCGACGCAGCCTTCTCGATGCCCTCGGGGGCGGGGCCGCCGTCCATCGGATGCTCCATCCCGCCGCTGTCAGAACTGCTGCCACTGCTTCCGTGGCCCTCGTGCTGGCTGGTCGATGAGGGGGTCGCTTGGTCCTGGTCTCCTCCGTTGCTGCAGCCGGTGAGCACGAGTGCTCCGCCGAGCACTCCTGCGGCGACGGTGGTCATGAGGCGCTTGCGCATAAAGTCTCCTATTCATTCTGGCCCGATCAACATTATACCCCTCTGGGGTATCGGTCAAATATCGATCGGCGGGCGTGGAATCGCTCAGCTACGATCCAGTCGACCCGGGGCGGCAGCAGTGATGCTGCAGCCCCGGGTCGTCGAAGGATCAGGCCATGTTGGCGGCGTACTTGGCTGGATCGGAGTCGAAGGTCGGTCCGCAGCCTGGGCAGCAGAGCCAGAAGCGCTGCCCGTAGTAGTCGCGGAATAGGCCCTTTTCTTCGGCGTCCTGCTTGTTGACCGGATTGCCGACCATGACGGGGCAGGTGGTCATGTCGTCGTCGCTTCCTTCGACGAGAAGGTTATCGCGATGTCCGGAATCGGCGGCGGGGTTCTCTGCGCCGATCATGCCGCCGCAGCTGGAACCATCGCTGACAGGTTCCTCGGCGGCGGATGCCTTGGCTGCGGGGGAAGTGCTGCAGCAGCTGGTGGATGCCTGGTCTTCGTTGCTCATTCTCGGTGAATGCCTTTCGTGTGTTCGGATGATGATCGGTTCTGCGGCGTCACTGCTTGGCGACGCTGCGGAACCCGCGCAGGCGGAGGCTGTTACCGACGACGAAGACGCTGGAGAACGCCATCGCCGCGCCTGCGAGCATGGGGTTGAGCATGCCCAGCGCTGCGACCGGGATGGCCGCGACGTTGTAGGCAAACGCCCAGAACAGGTTCGACTTGATCGTGCCCAGGGTCCTGCGGGAGAGCCGGATCGCGTCGAACGCGGCCATCAGGTCCCCGCGCACGAGCGTGATGTCGGAGGCCTCAATGGCGACGTCGGTGCCGGTGCCCATCGCCAGGCCCAGGTCGGCCTGGGCCAGCGCCGGGGCGTCGTTGACGCCGTCGCCGACCATCGCGACGACCTTCCCCTCGCCCTGCAGGCGGGTGACGACGTCGACCTTGTCCTTGGGCAGAACCTCGGCGATGACCTTCTCGATGCCGACCTCGGCGGCGATCCGCCGGGCGACGGCCTCGTTGTCGCCAGTGAGCAGGACCGGGGTGAGGCCGAGACCCTTCAGGCCGGCGATGGCCTCAGCGCTGGTGGGCTTGACGGCGTCGGCGACGACGAGGATCCCGCGGGCCTGTCCGTCCCAACCAACGGCGACGACAGTCTTGCCCTCGTCCTCGGCTGCGGCCTTGGCGGCGGCGACATCGGGGGAAAGGTGCTGAGACCAGTCGGCCAGCAGGGACTCCCGGCCGACGAGCACGCCGCGGCCGTCGACGACTCCCTGGACGCCCTTGCCCTCGATGTTCGCAAAGTCCTCGGGCGTGGGCAGCGGCCCGACCTTCTGGACTGCTCCCTTGGCGATGGCCTGGGCGATCGGGTGCTCGGAGGCGTCCTCCAACGCGCCTGCCAGGCGCAGCAGCTCGGTGCGGTCGACGCCGGGCTCGGTGATCGCCTCGACCAGGGTCATTTTGCCGGTGGTGACGGTGCCGGTCTTGTCCAGCACCACAGTGTCGACCTTGCGGGTGGATTCGAGGACCTCGGGGCCTTTGATGAGCACGCCCATCTGCGCGCCGCGGCCGGTGCCGACTAGCAGTGCGGTGGGGGTGGCCAGGCCGAGGGCGCAGGGGCAGGCGATGACGAGGACCGCGACCGCTGCGGTGAAGGCGGCGGAGACGGGGAATCCGGCACCGAGCCATGCGCCGAGGGCGATGACGGCGATAGCGATGACGATCGGGACGAACACGCCGGAGATCCGGTCGGCCAGGCGCTGGACCGCGGCCTTGCCGGTCTGGGCGTCCTCGACGAGTTTGGCCATCTGCGCCAGTTGGGTGTCCGATCCGACGCGGGTGGCGCGGATGACCAGGCGGCCGCCGGCGTTGACGGTCGCGCCCGTGACCGGGTCGCCAGCGACGACCTCGACCGGCACGGACTCTCCGGTGAGCATAGAGGCGTCCACGGCCGATGTCCCGGATACGACGGTGCCGTCGGTGGCGATCTTCTCGCCGGGGCGGACGACGAATTCGTCGCCGACGGCCAGCTCGGAGGTCGGGATCTTGACCTCGGCCCCGCCGCGCAGGACCGAGACTTCCTTCGCGCCGAGCTCGAGGAGAGCGCGCAGTGCGGCACCGGCCTGGCGCTTGGAGCGCTTCTCGAAGTAGCGGCCGGCCAGGATGAACATCGTCACCCCGGCGGCGGCCTCGAGGTAGATGTTGCCCGCGCCGTCGGACGGAGCGATGGTGAATTCGAAGGGATGTGTCATCTCCGGGGTGCCGGCGGTGCCGAGGAACAGGGCGTAGAGCGACCACAGGAACGCCGCGGTCGTGCCCATGGAGATGAGGGTGTCCATGGTCGCGGTGCCGTGGCGCAGGTTGGTCCAGGCCGCCTTGTGGAACGGCCAGGCCGCCCACACGATCACCGGTGCGGCCAGGGCCAGAGAGGCCCACTGCCAGTAGGTGAACTGGAGCGCGGGAACCATGGCCATGGCGATCACCGGGACGGTGAGCACGATCGCGCCGATGAGGCGGTGCTTGAGCGATGTCAGTTCGGAGTCGGGAGCTTCGCCGTCGTTGCCGGTCGGGCCCGATGACGTCGCGTCCTTGGGCTTGGGCATGGCGGCGGTGTACCCGGTCTTCTCCACCTCGGCGACCAGCAGGGCGGGGTCGTAGCCGGCGGGCACGGTGACCTTGGCCTTCTCGGTGGCGTAGTTGACCGTGGCGGAGACGCCGTCGAGCTTGTTGAGCTTCTTCTCGATCCGGTTCGCGCAGGAGGCGCAGGTCATCCCGCCGATCTCGAGTTCGATGCCGGCGTCCGCGACCAGCGGCGTTTCGGTGTTCGTTGCAGCTTGGGTGCTCACTGCAAGTCCTTTCCTGTTGCTTCTTTCGTCGACGGACTGGCCCTTTAGGGGGTCAGTGGCCGCCCGAATGCGATTCATCGTCTGCCTGGTTACCGTCGCCGTGCCCGGCGTCGAGCACGAATTCGGCGGTGCGGACCTGCCCGTCGACCTGGAAGTCCAGGTACAGCAGGTACCGGCCGGCGGTGGGGACCTCGGCGGCGAAGCCGACGTCTGGTCCTCCGGTCGATCCCGCCTGGGGCTCTTCGCCGGCGGGGTGAACGTGCAGGTAGGCCAGATCGCCCTCTCGCAGCGCGACCAGGTGGCCGTACGCGCCGAGGTAGGGCTGGAGTGCGGTGACCGGCTTGCCGTTGCGCTCTACGGTGGCTGTCAGTTCGCTCGTGCTTCCGGCGGCGAGGTCACCATCGAGGGTGACGGTGTACCCGTCGACCTCGACGGTGCGCGAGACAGTCGCTTCGACCGGGGCGTAGTCGCCGGCGACCTCGACAGCGCGGGTGAGCGTGACCCCCTCGGCGTCCTGCCCGGCTGTGAAGTCGGCGTAGACGCGGTAGGTTCCCGCCTCGTCCCAGCTCCACGATGACTCCGACCAGGTGCCGGTGGCCTCGTCCAAGTCCGGGTGCACGTGGCGGAACTGCGTCCCGTCGGTGCGCACCACGATCAGGTGCAGATCCTTCTCATGGGTCGTCGTGTACTCCGTCACCGGCTGCCCGTCCTCATCGAGGATCCGGAAGCTCAGCGTGCCGGCATCATTGGTGCCCGAGGGGGCCGTGACGGGGGAGAGGATGTAGCCGGCAGCGCTGGCCGAGACGCCGTTCATCGCGTGCTCCTTGTTTTGCTCCTCCGTGTCGCTGTGACCCTCGCCGTGGGCGTTCGAGTCGCTGCTCTTGGCCCAGGCGGTCACGACGCTGTCGGGGACGGCGACGCCGGCGAGCCCGAAGGCTGCGCCGAACGCCACCACCAGCCCAGCGCCGTAGGCCGCGAGCCTGACTGGTGCCTTCATCAGACCCGGACCGCCGTGTAGCCGGCTTCCTCGACAGCGGCCAGGACCTTCGCGTCGTCGACCTCGTCGGAGGCGGAGACGACGAGCTTGCCGGTCTGTGCGCTGACCTGGATGTCGGTGACACCGGAAATCTCGCTGACCTCCTCGCGGACCGACATCTCGCAGTGCCCGCAGGTCATGCCCGTCACCTGGTATTCGTTCGCAGCCATCGGATAGCCTCCTCAATCTGGGTACCCCCGGCGGGTACCTGTGTGAGTGCAACCGTATACCCCTTGAGGGTATTCCTGCAAGGCGGGCCGGACTCGCCGGTGAATGGTCCCGCCGCGTCGAAGGGATACGCCTCCGGGGTATGCTTTGGGTGTGGAGACCGTGACCGATGAACCCCGCCGCAGCCGGCACTGGCTTCAGCTGGTCGTTCTTGCGGCGCTGCTGATCACGGGTCTTCTCGGCATGCACGCGCTGGTCGGCGGGCCGGCAGCGGCGACGACCTCCACGGCGTCGCCTGCTCACGCATCCTCGTCTTCTCCCGGCATGACGGGCATGACGACTACCGCCTCCATGTCGAGCGCGTCCGGAGCACAGGGCCTGGTGCGCGGCTCCGGCGGCTGCGCAGACGCCATGAACAGCGGCGACTCCACCTGTGTCTCCGCGCCTACGGCCGAGAGCATTCCGGCCCTCCCCGTTCCGTCCGTCGCGGCTGTGCCCACACCCGTCTCTGCGCCCATGCCGGCTCCGCCGTCCGAGACGCCTCGCCGGTTCGCGCTGACGCATCTGGAGCTGTCGATCTACCGAACGTGAGCATTGAGGAGCGCCGATGCGGCGCTCCTCAGCCAGCAATCTCGGCGGGTTCACGACCCTGCCGTGCCTGCCACGACACCGTGACCAAAAACGCTGGCCCTTCTTCCGAGGCCAAGCAGCCCTGCGCCTCCGACCACCCATGATCGTCGAGCGCGCAGGCGCGATCTCGTGGCCCCGTTCACCATCGACACAGAAGGACATCACCCATGCACTCCACCCTGAACCGCAGGCAGTTCCTGTCCGTCAGCGCACTGACGCTGACCGCCGCCGGCCTCGCCGGATGCAGCACCACTACCACCAAGACAACCTCGTTCGTGAGGCCCACCAGCGCTGCGGTCACCGCCGCGGAGGCGAAGCGACGCAGCACCGGTACCGTCGTGCAGCGCGCGCTGACCGCCGAACCGGTCACCCTCGACCTCGGCGGGAAGACCGCGAAGACCTGGGCCTACCGGGGAGCCTCGGCGGCCCAGCCGCTGCGCGGCAACGTCGGCGACACCCTGAAAGTCGCCTTCACCAACGATCTCCCTGACCCGACCAGCGTCCACTGGCACGGACTGGCGCTGCGCAACGACATGGACGGAGTGCCGAGCCTCACCCAGGATGCCGTGAAGCCCGGCGGGTCGTTTGATTACGAGTTCACACTGCCCGCATCAGGCACGTTCTGGTTCCATCCCCACGTCGGCACGCAACAAGACCGTGGCCTGTATGCGCCGCTGATCATCGATGACCCGAACGAGAAGGGCGACTACGACAAGGAATGGGTCATCGTCCTTGATGACTGGCTCGACGGCGTCACCGCGACGCCGGACGAGGTGATGAAGCAGCTCGGCCAGGGAATGATGGACCACGATAGTGGGGGACACGGTGACATGGAGATGGGCCCGATGCGAATGGGCAACACCCTCATGGGCGCGACCTCGCCTCTGCTCGGCGGCGACGCAGGCGACGTCTACTACCCCCTCTACCTGATCAACGGCAAGCCCGCCAATGACCCGCAAACCTTTGCCGCCAAGCCCGGAGAGCGGATCAGGCTGAGGACCATCAATGCTGGCGGCGACACCGCTTTCCGCTTTGGCGTCACCGAGCACGAGATGACGATCACGCACTCCGACGGATTCCCCGTCAAACCCCTCAAGGCAGAGAGCCTCGTTCTTGGAATGGGGGAGCGCTACGACGCGATCATCACCGCCGGCGACGGCGCATTCGCAGTCATCGCCGAAGCCCTAGGGAAGCAGAACCAGGCCCATGCTGTTCTGCGCACTGGGTTGGGAAGCGCGCCCGCGAAGGACGTGAAGCTGCCCCAGCAGAAGACCCCCGCCACCGCGGACAGCCTCAAA
>Ga0079225_10002485_pt1 | contig 10635 bp, 7 predicted proteins | sample Poulit2012_FD_76344 | JGI IMG/M metagenome (GOLD analysis project Ga0079225, IMG submission 76344) | Agricultural soil microbial communities from Georgia to study Nitrogen management - Poultry litter 2012 | ecosystem: Environmental > Terrestrial > Soil > Agricultural land | place: USA: Georgia...
AAGAAGAGTTTTAATAGTACCGTTTAATGCAGATTTTAACGGTACAAAAGAGAACTTTAAAATTAAAGAGGAATATATCAAAAATAAATCGGTATTGCAGTATGTTCTATATAAGGCAATAAATATGGATTTTGAAAGATTTGAAATTCCGAAAGCCTCACAAAAGGAATTAGAAGTTTTTAAACAAGATAATGATCCAGTGTATGATTTTAAGTTATCCGTGTTTGATGAGTGGGGCATACCAGAGATACCAAAAAATACAGTTTATCAGTTTTATAGGAAATTTTGTTTAGACAATGGTTACAAGCCGTTATCTAATCGACAGTTCTACCATCAGTTTGAAAAGTATTTAGGTAATGGATGGGGAAACAGCACAAGTAGATTTAGAAATAATGATTTGCTACCATATCTTGGTGATTTGGATTATATTGGGATTGGTTTTCCTGATAAAAATAAACTCCAAAGGTCTTATAAGAAAGTGTGACGATGTTACGATCTTGTTACGATGTATTTAGGGATAGTAACAGATGCAAAGTCAATAATACCAACGGGTAGACAAATTTTGTGACGATGTTACAAACTAAACCACATATTTTTAAATAAATTTAAATAAATAATTGTGTTAAAAAGGTAAATAATAAAAAGTTAAAATACATCGTAACATCGTAACAAAATTACTGTATGTGTTGTTATGACTGTGGTTCAGCCTGTTACGATGTATAAATGTATATTAACAATCACTTAAACATCGTAACAAGATAATATCTAATTATATTTCTTTATCAAAATAAGTGAATATTATAAAGGATTTTGAACAATATGCGATTTTTAAAAAAAGTGTAGACAAAAATAAACTTTATGAACATTGGTATGATAGGCTTTTCAAAAGGGTAATAAAATATTTGTCCGACAAAAGAATAAGAACAATAAAAAAACAAAAACTGTCGGACAAAAATTCTTTTTATATGCTCTAAATTCATGTCATTACTGGGTTTTAACGTGTCTACAATAGTTTTTAATTTGTAAAGTTGTAGACAAAAATATTTAAAAAAACGCATTAAAGCTATGTACATCAATCGTTTCCGATGTAGACAAGGAGGTTAATAACATTGGATGAAAGAAAAAGAAGATTAAAAGATATGTTAAGAAGTATGGAAGAGTCAAGACAATTTATTATGAGAGAAATTAACTCACTTGGGCTGAATGATGGTTCGATACGAAGGACTATGGTTTTTCCGATTGCAAGAGTGAAGCCTATGTATATTAAAGATTATCCAGTATTTCATTTTGGGTATGAAGGTGTACTCCCGCCTTATGATGTAGAGGATCATGATTACAATGCTATGATACGTCAGTATTATTATAGTGCAACATTTGATAGTTATGATTATTCAAAGTTATTACTACCAGTCATAGATAAAGCAACAATTATCATTGCACATTATTTTAGTGATATGACCGTAAGAGATTTAGATAATCGGAATGGTCAATATATACAAGACGCTATTAAACTAACAGGAATAATAAAAGATGATAACTGGCAAAATGTTTGGAACTCGGACATTGCTTTTTATGATAAAAACGGAAGTCATGTTCAGGTTTATGTTGTACCAACAGAAAATTACCCACATTTTATAGGTTATTTAATAAAAAAACATGAAGAATTGAAAAAAGAGTTAGATGATTTACCGAAAATTTCAGCCTATGAAAAGAAATTTATTGAATACCAAAGAAAAAAAGAACAGGAAGAAGCCTTAAAAATAGAAAAAAGGAAAGCAAAGTTGGAACAAGAAGAAAAAATGTTCTTTTAGGGTGGAAATTTTAAATGTTGGACACTGTTATACTCTTTAAAACACAGTCCAATGTTAACGGTTTTTTGCCCAAAGTCTGTAAGACAGTCCAATATTGCCAATGTTGGATATAAAAAAATCATGTAAAAGCTGTTAAGTAAATGTTTTAAGGAAAAATGTCGAATAGGGTGAAATGGGAAAAAACGAATAGGTCTACTGAAGCCAATTCGAAAACATGCAGAATTCCTGCAAGTAGACAGCCAGTTGCACGAATTGAGTTAGAAAGGTGGTATTGAGAGAAAATGCAATCGAAAACAGTTAAAAATGTTCTTCCCAAACAGGATGTTGAACTTTTTTATCAGTTATATAAAAATCGTGCGTTAAGCACAGCCCAGATCATGCACATCAGAAAATTAAGCAAGTGGTATGTTTATAAAAAACTAGGTGATTTAAGAAAAAAAGGTTATATTTACACCAATCATATAAAAGGAAATTATATAATCGGTCAAACTAGACAAGGTAATTACCATCGAATAAGTAACAAAGGAATCAGATTGTTAAAAAAGAATGGATATATCGTCAATCGTACAGCAGATGAATTAAGAGTAACCACTCATCGTTTACCGTATTTGCTTGTTGGTCATGATTTATGTATTCGGTTACAGGATTTAGGTTGGGAATATACAGATAGTCGAGCTATCAAAATGTTAAAACAATTAAACAAAGGAGATATGCTACATGGTACATTGATAAACCCTAATGGAAATAAAGAGTATTGCATTTATATTTTGTTGCAAACGATACAACCTAACACACTAAAAAGTATAAAAAGAGAAATTATGCGTAATCCGTTTGAAAATATATTAGTTATTGCTCGTGGTTTAGAAAGTTATCAATCTGTTATAAAATCATTTACCGACAAACACTCTGTTATTAAAGGTGGTAGTGTCAAAGTTTTACCATTTCAATTTGCACAATCTTATTTGAATATATCCAGTGATAACTATGGTAATCATAAGCACTTCCTAACGGAACTCGGATTAGAACTATTAAGTACCCCTTCCAATAAAAACGTTTTTGGAACGAATATTGATTTTGATTATTTAGTAAAGCATAACGGTGAAGAAAAGTATTTCATGGATATGTTGGATAACGATTTAATGAAACTCCGTACAATTGGTGAGTACAGGAAAGAGAGATATAAGCGTGATGGTAGGAAAGTTCTTGTCTTAACGAGTAATGCAGATTTTCATTATAACTTTCATAAAGAAGCATTAAAGCTTATCAAACATGTTGAGTTTATGCCAATTAGTGCTAAGCAAGTGGTCACGTTTGCGACCCAACTCTCAAACAAAAAGGGTTAGCCTTGTCTTTGCAATTTTAAATTTAGAAACAGTGGACTATCGGGATACATCTGCTAAGGGCACTCGGTTATTTGAAGCTCAAGGCAGAAAAAATCAAAATATTTCTAAGGTGGGATTGTTAATGTTAGTTAATATTCATGAAATAAAAGTAAATGACCGTATTCGTAAAGATTTTGGGAATATTGAGGAATTAGCAAAGGATATAAAAGAGAATGGGTTAATTAATCCGCCTACTGTCACACCTGAATTGGAGTTAATTGCAGGAGAAAGAAGATTAAGAGCTTGTAAGTATTTAAACTATGAACAAATTGAAGTACGAGTGGTAACTGTGAGAGATGAAGAACATCAACTAAATTTAGAGATAAGTGAGAATGAGAACAGAAAGGAATTCACATATAGCGAACGAATGGATTGGGCAAAGCGACTTGAACGAATTGAAAGTATTAAAGCTAAAGAACGAATGAGTGATGGTGGTAAAGGTCGTCAGAATTCTGACAACCTTAGATCAGATGATTTGGTTGCTAATAAGTCTGGCTTTGGTAGTCGTGACACTTATCGTAAAGCTAAATTTATAGATGAACATGCAGATGAAGAAACGATTGAAAAATTAGATAAAGAGGAAATCAGTATTCATAAGGCGTGGCAAGAAACGAGAGAAAAGTTGAAGTTAGCAGAAGAACGTGCAAGTCATGCTGAACAACAGGCTAAACAAGCAAGAGAATCAGAACAAATTGCATTAAGTAAAATTGAAGAATTGGAAAAAAGGGAGCCAAAAAAAGAAATTATTTACAAGATAGATCAAGAAAGGCTGGATGAACTTAATGCAAAAATTGAAAATATGAGTGGTCAAGTTGAAAATGCAAGGGTAGAAAAACAGGAGCTGAAAAACAAATTAAAACTTCAACAGGAACGTACAAAGGAGTACAATCAATTAAAAAAAGAAATAGTTGAAAAAGATGAAGAATTAGCTTCTTTATCAAGAGAGCAAACAAGAATGAAAAATAGACGAACAATATTAGATCAGGCTTCATATATGTCACGAGATCTAGGTGGTTGGGTACGAAAAATTAAGCATTATATTTATGAACGCGATGGTGGTCTCCAGGGAGATGCTGACGTTAATAGAGCAATAGATTCAATGATAAAGAATTTAGAAGAAACGCTTGAAGAGATTAGAAATTGGGGAAAAGTAAAAGAAACTACTGGAATGAATCAGGAAGATAAAGAAATAGTTGATGTTGAATTTATAGAAATATGAACACTACAATTGATGAATATAAAATTTTTAATTCAAATTCTGTGACGGTTGATTGGGGATTACCTTAGTTAAAGGAATAAAAGAATAAACAAGGTGTTTTATAAAGTTCAAATGATGGATCTACGTCAATATTTTGGATACAAAAAAGTTAAGTTTTTATTTTGTGCTTTGAACAATGTTTTAATAAAATTTATTAATAAGGAGAATGGGTTTATGAGAAAAAAATTGAAGATTATATTTCTGAAAATGAGAAGTTAATTTACGACACTGTTAGTGAAGCGGCACAGGCAAGTTTTTCGGTTGGAGATTCTGGTTCCTTTGAAGAAAAGATTAGTGTTGTGCTAACAGATGATTTAGAATTATATTACTTTGAACATCATGCTAGTTATGTGTATCCCACGAATATAATTTTTGTGGTTGCAACATTCGATTGTGAAACCTGGGTCTTAGAATATGATGATATTAAAGAATTTTTAAATGAAAATGAATCTAATCGTTTCAACAAATTTATTTTAAATCATGATGATGTTTTAGATTTTTTCAATAGCAACTTTGAAAATAATGAATTAAATGATTTAAGTGAGCGAGAGAAATTGGATGAGGCACTATACTTTATTAGCAGTGACTATAGTTATGTGCAAATGCTTTCAGATTTTGATCATAATATATTAGAACAATTAACAGGAAATATTTATGAAAATATAGTCCATCACAACCAGATAGATATAGAAATAGACCACATTTATAAGAGGCTATATGCAGAATTCCGTTAGGGTAGGTAGTTTAGTTGAGATTACAAAATATTGTTTCGCAAATTGCAGATAGCTTATCAAAGTATTTATAAAATTACTTCTCGCATGGTGACCAGAAAAAGTCCCTGCGAGAGTTTTTTGTTTAAGGAGGTTTTGTACATGCTATGATATGTGAATGCAATGTAATCATATATTCAAATGAAACCATATTGGCATAAAAAACAAAAATACAACATGAGACATTGCTATGACCAATAGAATAATTCAAGAAATAAGATGGTGATTATAGAAGAATCTGATTACATCGTAATTGACATATTACACCAATGTTTTAGTCATAATTCCCATAATGGCAGAACCAATGACCATCACCTTACCATTTCCATTAATTCGTTTTATCAATTAGGATTAAGTGCGATAACCATTGATATAACAGCATTTATCATCGGATCTATTTTATTGGCTGGGATGTAAATAAGCCCCTAATGATGAAGTTAAGCCCCTAATAAGCCCCTGAAAATAAAAGTTCAGTAAACTGATTACGGCCATAGGAATTTACCACTTCTGTTATTCTTATTACCAGCGATTGCCACTGGATTTACCAATTAGTGCCAATGCATATACCAATGAAATCGTCAGGAAAGTGTAGATTTACAACGCTAAGGATTAAAATAGATAAAAAGGCCTAATTCCTCCGCATTTTCAGCAAGGAATAAGGCTTATTTTAGTATTAAAAAAGTTTTTCCTTTTTCCTTTAAAACAGATGCAGCACTTAATAATTTTATTAGGTATCTCATATTGAATATCACTTATATAGTATACTTAAAGATTACCCCAAGGCTTATTTTGTCGAGTAACAGCACTATCTATATCATGTTCACCAATCTCGGTGACATCTCTAAAAATTAGTTCATGCTTTAGAATTTGCAAATCATATAGAGGTTTAATATTTCCCCTTACTTCATCTAATACAGCCGGCATTAAATAATACTTTCTATGTCTATGGTAACTTGCCTTAAAAATATTAAACATTTTAAAGTTATCTGTAGGATTTGCACGCTGCATTCTGGATATGGACATTAGGAAATTTTCGTCCAACTCAAATCCTTGTTCTTGCATTCTCTCAGATGCTCGATCAATATTTGGAGTAATATGAATGGTATACCCTGGTTCTTCACCAGGTATGTCACCTTCTATAATTGCTATCCTAATTTCATTATTCTCATCTTCTCTACCATACATTGATATCCAATCCTCGAATATTTTTTTAGCATAATACTCATTTGTGTATGGTAACAATAGATATGGAGGTTCCTCACCCTTAATATCCATTAGAAAAGCAGCACCCCTCCACTTAGCCTTATCCCATGAATTTAAATCAATAGGAGTCGTTACGAATAGCGATTTTCTTTCTTTCTCTGGAAGTGGTCTTAACTTACCCAACTGAGGCTTTTCTTTTCTACTTATTCCTCTTAGACGCCAATATAGACTATCATATCTTTCGGATTTAGAAATGTCATAATATGTAGCACCTTGAAGTGGCATTGGTATAAATTCTATTTCGGCAGTTTGAAATACTACCGGAATAAATCTTTTATTAAGAGTATCATCATTATATAAGTGTTGATAAATAATGTTAGTTTCCCATTTTACCCCTTTCCCTATACCTCTATCAGTTTTTCCTAATAGTCTGTTAAGATACTCTTGTGTACAAATTACCAAAATAAACTGTGATTCATTAATAGAATTCTCCATCCATCTCGGCCATCCCTCTTTAGGAGATTCTTCATATTGATCTAAGATAGTATCTATGCCTTCGCTTCTCAACTTGTTAGAGAACTCAAAAACTTTATCTGAAAACTCAATACTCTCTTGGCAATAACTTATAAATACCTTTGGACTAATCTCATTCATAAAATACCTCCAGAATATATAGTGTCCTTATTATAGTTGGTCTTTTTAACTGTAAGCTCATCTAATAAATTCAATTTGAACGTATGTAAAAATATTTAAGGAACTTTATTAATCGTTACATGTTTTCCTTCTAACTTAGCTCTATGTTCAGTAACTTTATTTAAATCATAATAAAGTGGTAAACAGTCTGTCATGCATTGGTACACTTTTTGTCATTCAGTGGTAAAAAATATGTCAAGGGTGGTACATTTCATTAGCCGTAATCATAAATACCTGGTTTTATGGATAATGAATTCCAAAGATCTCGACCAGACAATATCTTTTATAGTAGTTCTATTGTCATATCTTCTTGCATTTTACGACCGTATGCTCGATATAAATTAGGATCATTTTTATCTACTTCAAATTTTGTAATCCAGTGTCTTTTTTCAAAGATTGTTAATATCTCCTTATTAATATCATTAACTTCAAATGTTGGACGTTTTCTAATAAACAAGCTTAAAAAGTCGTTCATTTGTAATATAGAGAGAAATTCTTTAGCGTGTTCTTCACTGATTTTCGGAAGGGATAAAGCAAACACTTCTTTCTTTTTTTCCATTTGAATGCGATCGGATTCAAATAGTTCTACCAGAAGTTCAATCGGAACAGTATATTTCTCAGTAACTATTTCATCAATTCGTTCAACTGTTATATTCTTTATTGCATTCTTAATATCATGACTTTCATCTGGGTAAGAACTTAGTAAAAATGGAATGTCATTTTTATTAAAATTGTGTTCTAAAATATGCAATTTAACTAGGTCTGTATAGTTTTTCTCTACTAATGTAATTTCATCTGTTGAGAATTGGAGCAACTTAATCTTATATTGATCCTCTACCTTTTCCTCTAATACAGAAAGCATTTCTTGCATTTCAAAGTTTTCTTCATTGATTACTTCTACAGTATATTTCTCTATGTTTTGAGTAACAAAAGCAATTAAAATGTTAGGGTAATTTTCCCTCATAAATATAAGTACTGAATCTGTTATTCTTATTATGTTAAGTTTGATAAGAATAAGTACCTTATCTTCTTCTATGTTAGTCTTTGAAAATGCCCGATAAAATCTGTTTAAAGCATTTAAAATAGATTCATATCTTTCGTTCGATATCTCGTTACAAGTTACTATAGCATTAAAGAAATTCGAAGCAGTATCTTTACCAAAGTCACTATCAATTAATTTGCTATCAAATTTTAAAATAGCACTATCGCTATTGATAAAATTGATCAAAAATGAATCTAAACCAAATCTGGAGAAATAATATAGTATATTATTCTCAGAATAAATTACCAGTCTCTGCTGTAATAATAGGTTCCATAATTCATCGTTTTGAACAGTTTCAATACTTTCAACTACTGTTTGTAAGTAACTTATGTACTCTTTCTTGTTATCCTCATCAATCTCTGAATTATTAAGAACTGCTAGTACTGCAAATTCTTCGTCATCTATACATTTATTACAGTTATCCAGCATAATCCTAATGTACTGATTCATATTACTATTAACATATTGAGCCAAAGGTTCGTCTTGTTTATTCATTATTAAGGTATAATTTTTATTATTAAAATCATTACTTTGCGTAACACCGTATACCTTTTCTATAATTAAACAAATGAGCTCGAACCTTAACTGATACAAATTATTATTATATACCGCTTCAAAAAGTTCTTTGTTTGAAGCTCCTAAATCAATCCATTTAAATCTAATATTGATTAATGAAAATCCTGATATTAATTTGTCTATATTAGGCTCATTAATGTTCAGGAAATCGGAACTACTAGAAATAAACTCTGATAAACGATTGTTTGTATCAAGTTCTTTAATATCGTCATCTGGAGAGTAATATAAAGTATATATTGCGTATTGTTTTTTCTGTTCATAACTAAAATCACTTTCAGTAAGGATGTAATCAAATATATCCGACCATAAATTATTGACGGCTTCGACAAACAGATCTGTCTCTCTCTGTGTTTCTAAAAACTCACCAATAAATTTAAAGTTTCTTGTAGTCATTATCTGCTCGAGCAATCTGATTAAATATTTATCGTTACTCAGCTTTGTTTGCAATAAATAGCACACCAAATCAAAATTAAGGATTTCAACATGGTCAAAATCTACAATCTTTAGTCTTGATAAAACCAACTTTGGCTCTTTAAGAGAATATGAATACTCTTTTGGTAATTGATCAGTAACACTGAGTAGAAAATTCTTATCAACTTTACTTAGACTATTTTCGTAAAAATATGTCATATAATCTGCATATGTTTCGTCAATAAATCCGTTTCTTATTAAATATTTTATTAACGGAAAATAAGGACTTGCTTTAATTTCTTCAAATTTATTTTCTTCACCAATTTCGTTAATGTAGGTTATACTAAAAACACTGTCAATATCTTCTTTGGTAATAATATCTTTTAACTTATTATTTTGTAGGATAGCTTTTCTATCTTGTAATTTTTTTATTTCTACTTTTAATTTTTCAATCCTACCCTCAGTTTTTCTTTCGATAGCTTCTTTTCGCTTATTATATTTAGGATTTTGTGATAACTTTTCAAGTTCAGAGGATATGTTTAAAATAGTATTACCATGATGCATTCGATAATGATAGACTTCATCAGGGTTCTCCTTCATTGCCTTAATCAATTGTGCTTGTGTTTTATAAATAGCTAAATTCTTATCGGAAATTCTGCTTATCTGATAATTGGTTAATAAATATGCAGCATCAAGTTCGTCGATTGAACCGAGCATCTCATCATTTGTTAAGCTAATTTTCTCTTCCAATTCACTAATTTGTTGACCAATATATGACAACTCTTGTTCAACGTGCTTAGATTTATTTTCAAACAAAGTATGTACAAAACCTAGACCAAGTTGTAAATCACTAAAATCCTTTGGGAAAATATTTTTATAAGAAATAATTGCAAGAAGCTTATTTTTGTTTATTTCGATTGGCTGTATGTGATCATGGTAGATAATAAATTCGTTATAAATATTTTTTAGAATCCGCATATCATCAATATATAGTGAAAGTTTTTGTAAAAAATCCTCGTCAAATAACCCTAAAATTCCTCCTTGTTTAAAATGTTTAATAAACTGTTCATACGAATTAGACCCATCAACGACAGGAATAATTGGTATTATAAAATCGAAAAATTTTGTACGATCTTTAGAAACAAAAATATCATCCCTTAATAGATAAAAAAACCGAAGTGGAGTTTTCTCTTTTTTCTTCCTTTTATTATTAATTAGTGTATTGATTTCTCTAAGTTTCCCAAAAATTTGATTCACATTATACCTATCCATATCTTCAAAAATAATTACATCCGCATCAGAGTTTTCAAAAAGGTACAATACTTCATTGAGATACTTGTCAAAATAGGAATCTTCATTTTCTTCAAATATCTCAATCTCATTGCCCTGAAAGTGCAGTTTTTTGAATATATTTTTGTTCTTTTGGGTTGTGATAATATTATATATGGCAAGTCCTAAGATGCCTAAACATATCAACCCACTGAACAGC
>Ga0079225_10002486_pt1 | contig 10635 bp, 12 predicted proteins | sample Poulit2012_FD_76344 | JGI IMG/M metagenome (GOLD analysis project Ga0079225, IMG submission 76344) | Agricultural soil microbial communities from Georgia to study Nitrogen management - Poultry litter 2012 | ecosystem: Environmental > Terrestrial > Soil > Agricultural land | place: USA: Georgia...
AAAAAACCTCTGAATCTCTTCAGAGGTTGTTATATACAGAATAATTAAATGAGTAAATAAACAGACGAAAATAGAAATAGCGTGCAATAACTATACAACTCTCCTGATTAGCATTCAATGATCCTACAAAGCACGATAATGTAAACATGAGAAGAGCGCATATTTTGCCTATTTACTCGTTTAACAATCCTTCTCCCATCCAGACTATCACTGTCGGCTCTGGAATCTCACCAGATCAGCCGTGCTAAAATGTATAGCACAGGTCACGGGCTGTAAGGCTTACACCTTAATCACCGTCGATTGGGAATTTCACCCGACCCCGAAGATTTGTTAACATTGTATAAAATTATATTCGACTGTACTTATTACTTTAATATAAAAAAGTAATAATTGCAAATAATTGCATAAATCGCACAAAGTCGCTTTCAATTAATCGAGATTTTCCACTAATGGAATCGTTACGATAAATGTATTTTTTCCTGCTTTTGATTGGACAGAAATAGTTCCATGATGATTTTCTACAATTTCCTTCGCTATCGCAAGCCCTAAACCGGTTCCGCCAGTTTCACGATTACGGGATGGTTCCATGCGATAAAACCGTTCAAATAAACGAGATTGTGCTTCTTGTGTGATTGGATCGCCCTCATTTGTCACTGCGAGATAATAATGTTCTTTGTCTTTATTACCGGTAATAACAATGGAATCCGAATTTTTATTGTAACGAAGAGCATTATCGATTAAATTATTCAATACCTGTTGTATGCCTTTTTTATCGACATATACAACAGCCTCTTCCACACGTACATTCACCGACAATCCTTTCTCTGCTATTTTCCAATTGAACATATGGATTGATTGATCGATCAATTCTTTCAATTGTACTTTTGTTTTTCTTGCATGATGTAGGGAGGACACACCTTCTAATTCGTGTAATTGTCCTAGTTGATCCATAAGACTAGATAATTGTAATGCTTGCTTATATAACGCAGTGTATAGTTGTGAATCTCCAGCTATTGTTCCAGATTGTAATGCATGTAAATAACCGGTAATATTTGCCACGGGAGTTCGTAGTTCATGGGAAAGATCATCAATTAATTTTTTTCGATGTTCATCATTTTTTTGTAATTGGTTGATTAGTTCATTGTAGTTTGTAATTAGCGTTCCTATCTCATCGTTTGAATGTTGCTCAATCGGCTTTGGATATTTTCCCGCTTTTAACACTTTCGTTGATTCAATGAGCTTATTTACTGGATTAGTTAATTTTTTCGTGAAGTAATAATGGATAAGGCTACTAAAAAATACAGCAATTATAGTAAAAATAAAAACATACTGAAATAACGTTGTATTAAACTGTTGTTGTCTCATTAACGAAAAATTACTAATGTCTACTACTAAAAAACAAGCAGTTTGATAAATTGCCCATCCACTTAGTAAAATGGCTCCGGCAATAACGATAATATTTAATAAAGTTAATCGCCATAAAAAATTTTTAGGTAGCAAGTTCCGTAAAAAATCACGCATGAACAAATTTATACCCCATTCCCCTGATCGTTTGTATGCGTTTTGGCTTGGAAGGAATCTCTTCAATTTTTTCACGTAGCTTTTTAATATGTGCATCGATTGTTCTGTCTAAAATATCTTGTTCATCATACGCATATAGCTCATTTACTAAATGTTCTCTTGTAAAAACGGTATTCGGATTGGTCATTAAGTAATAAAGTAGTTCAAATTCATGTTTGGTAAGATGAATGACTTGATCGTAAAGCAGCACTTCACGCTTTCTTGGCATAATACATAACCCATCATACGTTATTTTTTGACAAAAATGTCTTGTACGACGTAGTAACGCTTTTACATGTGCAACAAGTTCATCTGGGTTAAATGGCTTCGTTAGATAATTGTCTGCTCCCATCGTTAACCCTTCGATTTTATCTGCTACTTGTGATTTAGCAGATAACATAATGATGGATACTTCACTGTTCTCCATTTCTTCACGAACCCATTTACAAAATTGTTCACCGCTTATTTTAGGTAACATTAAATCTAAGATGATGAGACAAGGATGATGGGTGAGAAAAAGCTGCTTCGCTTCTTCTCCATCTTTTGCCTCGATTATTTCATATTCTTGTTTTTCCAAATATAAACGGATTAAATTTCGAATCATCTCGTCATCTTCTACGATTAAAATGGTTTCTTTCACGATGACCACCTCAAAGGAATTAATCCATATTTTTAAATGCTTGCTCCATCTGTTCATAATTTAGCGGGCCAATAGCAATATTTTCAATTTTTCCTTCTGAATCAATCAAATAAGAAGTTGGTAATTGTTGCGCATTATACATATTACCTACTGTTGTAGTTTCATCAGATAACACTGTAAATGTAATACCGTATTCATCAATAAACTTTTCTACATTTTTCGAGCTATTCTCTGTTTCTAATAGATTGACAGCAAGAATAACTCCATCTTCATGGTTTTCATGGTATTTTTGCATATCTGGCATTTCTGCTCGACAAGGAGGACACCATGTGGCCCAGAAGTTCAACAACACTTTTTCTCCACGAAAATCGGATAATTTCACTGTTTCCCCGTCCAGTGTTTCTAATTCAAAATCAGGTGCAAGATTTCCTTTTTCAAGACCTGGTTCAGGTTCAAATTCCGTTCCTTGTATATCATTATCGATGACAAAATCTTCTGTATCATTATCAACGACAAAGTCATAGATCGTCCACCCAACTAGTCCAACAATCACGACAATAATAATCCATCTCTTCATTCCGATACCTCCTGTTTTATCCTAATCTAGACATCCACGTATCTTCTACTAAATCAAGCAGAAACTCTGCAATTCGTGGCATTTGCCCTGTAAATAAAACAATTCCCATCACAATCATTACAATGCCACCAATCTTCATAATCACTTGGCTTTTTTGTACAATCCATTTCGTCGATCCCAAGAAAAATGTCAATAGTAAAAAAGGGATGATAAACCCGATTACGTACATAATCGTATAAAAGATTCCTTGTCCGGGATTACTGGCAGCTAAAAGTAAGATTGAACCAAAAATAGGACCTATACACGGAGTCCATCCCGCAGCAAAACCGGTACCTACGAAAAAGGTACCAAGAAAACTGATATTTGACTTTTTATATTGCATCCGTTTTTCTTTCATTAAAAAATTAATATTGAGCCAACCAGCTACAAATAAACCCATGACGATAATAAAGATACCAGCAAATCGTTGTATTAACAGGCCCGAATCCCCTGACAACAATTGTTGAATCCATTGTCCTAAAAAAGATGCTCCAACACCTAAACTAATAAACACAAGTGAAACACCTAACAAGAAAAAGAAGGAATGACTAAGTAATGTTTTGCGAATCTTTCCCGTTCTTTCTCCTTGTAATTCTTTCACACTAATTCCTGTAATATAAGATAAGTAGGCAGGAAATATCGGTAAGACACAGGGTGATAAAAAGGAAAGTGCCCCTGCTCCTAATGCTAAAACCATTCCAAATAAAAGAAATGTATCTGTCTCTATGCCGCCCATTTTTACACCTTCCTTCTTTTCTTAGTATATATAAAATAGATAAAAACTAGAATGAATAAGCTAATAAAAAATAATGAGTGCACCTGATATCCAAAGATAACTGGATATTTTATTAGAGTCGACAAAATAATCTGACCAGTGATCCATGCAATAAAAACAAGCAAATTCGCATGATGCTGGGCTACTTTTCCTTGCATAAGTACTAGCACTAACAACAAAATAGCTAAGAACAAAACGAGAATCCATGCTCGTTCATACTTCATGTAAACAAACTGAAAAAATTCAAATATAAATGTGGTTGCTATTAAAACGGGTACAAATGTATTAAATAATTCTTTCGCCTTTTGCTTGCGTCGAAAAAGCGTATAACTGACATTCATTGCGAGTAGTACTGTTGCCACATAAAACGCAGCTACATTGCTTGGATAGGCTAAAATGGCTAATGGATCATCTACAAAAATGTCGATACGAACAATTATCTTTCCGATCCAAATAAAAATAATAAAATTAATGATAAAGGATAATAGATTTTCTAATTGCTTTTTTTTCACATCTTTTGGCTCATTTGTTGTAATATAGAAGAACAAAAAGCCCATTAGCAAACTAATTGTTAGGATTCCAATTGTTTTCACTACAGTAATTGAGAGCAATTTATTTCCTCCAAACGTAACTATATATTAAATTATAGCGAATTAATATGAAAATTTGATGAAAGTAGCTTGCGGTCACAATTTTGTTATATTTTAACTGGAAGCTTTCCGACTGAGGGCTCAGAAGAGATGGCATAAAAACACCCTAGCGAAAGCACGGTATTCACCAGGGAGTAGCGTGTATGCAAATTTTTTATTAAATTATGTTATTTTGCAATTAAATCATGGTATTCAGCTGTTTTTTCCATTTTAGCTTTTACATAAGAACATACTGGAACGATCTTTAAATTTTCTTCACGTGCAAAATCAGTTAGTACTTCTACTAATTTTCCCGCAATTCCTTGGCCACGTAGTTCATCCGATACGTATGTGTGATCGGCAACAATTGTATTTTCATCTTTTCGTTGATACGTAATTTTCGCTATTGCCTCTTGTTCATTCTCACCAATATAAAACATCTGATTCCCTTTTTGTATATTCGCCATCTCTGTCCCTCCTTATGTATTTCCCTTATCGTACCATAAGCAAGATGTGAGGAAAAAGAATTCGTTTTGTTTATAATGGTGAGTCTTACAAAATTCTCATTTTGCTGTGAAGAAGGTGCACGTTACATATAAAGTAAGAATCCTTTTTACTGGATTACAGCCCTTCATATACAATAATGAACACCTACACGGATCAAACCCAAGTCACTGAAAAACTATCTTTGACCGAATAAAAGTTCATTCCCTATTTTCATAGCAATAAACATCTGGAAATGGCGTACCATATGTTTTTGCAGTTGATTTACTTCATAGAATAGGGAAGTTTTCAAAATAGTTTTTCAGTAATCATAATAAATCGATTATGAAATTTTAATTCCGTTTGGAACTTGCTCATCTGGAGTTAACAAAACAACATCCCCTTCTTCAGGAATTCCACCAAGAACAAGTACTTCCGATTTGTATCCGGCAACCCTCATTGGCGGAAAATTAACAACCGCAGCAACTTGTCTACCGACTAATTGTTCTGGATCATACCGTTTCGTAATTTGGGCAGAAGATTGCTTGATCCCCAGTTCCTCACCAAAATCAATTTCTAACTTAATTGCCGGTTTTCTCGCCTCTGGAAAAGGTTCTGCTTTAACAACTGTACCAATTCGCATATCTATTTTCATAAAGTCATCAAATTCAATCACGATATAACCTCCGTTTTAAAAATTAGATCTTGTTGCAACAATTTAAATGGAAATATATGTGAGTTGTTTGGGGTAAGTAGTTAGCACTTCTACTTCTCCCTGTTCATTTATATAAACATTATCTTCAATTCGTACTCCACCTAAATCAGGTATGTAAATTCCCGGTTCAATCGTAAACAAGAGTCCAGGTTCCATTAACTCCTCATTTTCATGGTGAATCGATGGTTGTTCATGGACGTCTAATCCAAGTCCGTGACCAATGCGATGGGTAAAATACGCTCCATATTGCTTTGATGAAATATAGTCACGTGCTGCCAGATCGACATTTTTTAATGGTTGTCCAACGTTTACTTGAGCGATTGCTTTTTCATTTGCAAGTCGGACCGTTTCATATATATCAACTTGTTTATCCGTACCTTCACCAATGATAAATGTTCGGGTCAAATCCGAATGATAGCCATTTACAGTTACTCCGAAGTCAAACAATAGGAAATCGCTATTTTCAATCTTCCGCCCACCCGGAACTCCATGTGGTAAGGCAGACTTTTCTCCACTTAAAACAATCGTATCAAAGGCGATTCCTTCCGCTCCTAAAAGCATCAACTGATATTCTAGTTCTGCTTTAATTTCTGTTTCGGTCATTCCTTGTTTTATCCGTTTTATCGTCTTCTTCAAGCCTGCTTCCGTAATGTTGATAGCTTTTTTCACCTGGGTAATTTCTGCTGACGACTTTTTTCTACGTACAGATGATATTAATGGCTCAATATCTGTAAAACTTGCCTTAGAAAAGTATTGACTGATTTGTTCATGTTGAGCGACCGTAACATAACTTTTTTCATAAACAAAGGAAGTAACGTTTGAACCGATTATTTCAGCAAACTTCTTATAGGCATCATCCGTATCGGAAATTGGAATTAGTTTGTCTACATGTGCTTGTTCCTCTGCTGCATTTTTATCAAGAGTCGGTAAAAACAATGTCGTTTCTCCAGATGTTGCGTCAATAACAAATGCAAAAAAACGTTCATGTGGATCTGTTTGAAAGCCAGTATAATAGTAAACATTGATTGGTGACATAATGAGTGCCACTTCCACTTTTAACGTTTGTTGAATATAGTTTTCCAATTGCTTTTGTCTCGTTGTATACATTTTATTCCCACTTTCCATTTAAAAAAATCATTGCTCTTTGTTACGCGCTTTATCCAGTTTGTCCAGATACACTTTTTTAGCTTCCGCTTGCGATTTTTTGTCAATAAAATAAATGATAGCCGCTTCCGAAAGGGCATATGTTCCAGCACTAGCGATCGAGCCTGAAATAAAATTTCCGGCGCCTGGAAATACTTTCACCAATTGTCTTGATACCTCTCGCAATGCCACACCCATCCCAACATTAATACCCATTGCACCAATAAATTGCATGATTGATTTGCGGTTTAACTTATCTCCACTTATCATGGCAATCGTACCAATCATTGAAATTTGTAAGCCAGTAATTATTGGCATATCTGCAATCGGTACCGGTGTAGCACCGATAAGCCCCGTAACTGCCATCACACTTTTAGCAATATTACGGGATAACTTTTTTTGAACAGACTTTACTTTTGATAGTTTAGCCAGAATCACTTGTGCTTCTTTTGGAAGTTCAGTTATTAAATAGTCTAAGAGCAGATCAATGTTCCAACGCCGATCATATATAATTTCACCAAGATCGTATTCCACGTAAGCACTTATTGGAATTACTGTGACAGGGGTAGTGACAACTTCTGTTAATTTTCCTTCCAAAATACGAACAGTTGCTTGAATATTTTCTTGCTTTTTCGGATGAGTAAATGGTGGCTCACTGTTGGAGGCAGGGGCTAATTCATCTACTTGTGTTACAATACCAACGATTGGAACATTGTACGCATGCATCGCGTATATATCTTGTTTTAATTGTAACAATTGCTGTAAATCTTCATCAATACGTGCACCAACTTCTTTTCCTTTACAGAGAAATAAAAGCACGTCAGGACACTTTTGTTTTACAGATTGCTTTACTTCTTCGATTGGATTTGCAGTGGCTGCTTGCTCTTCTGGTAGATGGGACTCTCCTAAACCACGGGTATCTAAAATTTCAATACCGCCAAGTTCATTTTCGAATAAATACCATTTCCCACTACCAGTTTGTGATTTGTAATCACCGATTTCAGCTTTTTGTTCACCGAATATAGCATTAATTAAACTTGACTTCCCTGCACCTCTTCTTCCAACAATCGCAATCCGAGCTGGTCTTGCCCCAATCACAAACGATTGCAACCCGATGATCTCCTCTCTAATTTGTACCTTATTTTTAGTTGATAACTTAGACTGTTCCACATTCGTTAAAATAAACCGAAATAATTCTTCCATTTGTCTATATATACTGCCTTTGTTGTTCGTCATGTTTCTTCAATCCTTTTTAATGTTTAAACAATTTCATTTTTAAATATAGTAATTATACACAATATTGAACACTATTCATTTGCATAAAGTCTCATGAAACTCTCATATGTGCTCCCGCTACTATCGTAACGCCTATTCAACATAAATGGCCAATCACTCAGCATGGTGGGGGCACCACTCTGCAATATTAGCTTTAGGCCAATTGCGCTTTTGATTCATACAACGGAAATTATTCAGTTATGACTTGAATTTCGTAACAATGATGAATTTGTGCAGGATAGCTTTCTGCAATGGCTCCATCATAAACAATCTTTACTTCCATTCCTTGTTTAAACATCGATGTAGAAATTTCATTACCAGTTTCGTCATATAACTCTGCTTTCCCGGTAGAAACTGAGATTTGGTCTGCGGAACGAAGCTCTCCCTCTCCCTCATTTGGCATAACCAATATAGAACTATCATAAACTTCAAGAATCGTAGCAAGAAAGGAGGCGTGATTATCTATCGAATGTGCTTCATCATTCTTTTCATTTTGGAAACAGCCAACAAAAAAGAAAATACATCCTAAAATAGTTAGCCCAACAAAATATGCACGTTTTTTCACTAAAATCTCCCCTGATTACAATCTATATACATTGTACCGAATTACTTCATTTTTCCCAAAAGAATAACAAGGACATTTGCACATATGCTTGCATAGGATAAAGAAACAATTATAAGGATGAATATAAGATGAACAACCACTCATTACCTTTATGTATCGAAACAATACGTATTTACCAACAAAACATGGAGATAGATGTACCGATTGTATCCGGACTAACCAATCTAGCAGTCCAACATAAAATGAATCAGACGATTATAAATGTGATTAACACACTAATCGCAAAACAATATGAGGAACAACAAACGACTGATTTTGCAGAAATGATCGGAACCTATGAAGTAAAAACAAACGAACGGAATATTTTAAGTTTATCCATTTCAAATTATGCGATTTTTCCTTATGCAGCACATGGCCTTACTTACATGAAATCACTTACATTTGATACAAATACAGGTAAAATTTATCAACTAGCGAATTTATTCAAACCGGGAAGTAATTATGTGGAGATTTTATCAAACATCGTGAAGGAACAAATAGAGGCACGAAATCTACCAACTCTTGAACCTTTTACAGCGGTTCGACCTGATCAAGATTTCTATATTGCAGATAAGGTTCTTGTCCTTTATTTCCAGCTCTATGAACTAACTGCTTATGTATATGGGTTTCCAATGTTTCCGATTTCTGTTTATGAACTGGAAGATATAAATACTGAGGAAGGACCATTAGGAAGGATGGCAACCAATGCATGATGTACGAGATTAAATAAATAAAACATGTTAAATGAATGATTATATTTTCATATTATTCTGCAATAAAAAACTGCCTTCTTCATCATTTAGGGGGCAGTTTTTCTTTGTTTATTGCAAGTATTTCCCGTATTCCGGTTTAGCTATTTTGTCAAACTCACGTACTAACTTTTCCAAGCTTTCTGTCAGTAACTCACCTGACATCGGCAACCCATGACCTGTAACAGCGACAGTCGGTTGAAGTTCTGCTAATTTTTCAACAGACTCTTTTGCCGCTACCCAATCCGTTGTTAAATAACGCGGAGGGCCACTGATTTCCTGTTCCTGTGTCATTACTTTGTATAAATACTCTTGTTTTACAGTCACAAAAGTGTCAGCAGCAATGAGTGCTCGATCTTTTTCACGAAAGAGAGCGACTTGTCCCGGGGAATGTCCTGGCGTATGAATCCACTTAAATTCCGGTAAATGCGGTACAGATCCATCCGCTGGTAAAACTTCCACATTATCCCCTACATCGATTGGATCATTTGGGAATATTGGCGACATTTTTGAAACAAGACCACCTTCTACTGTACTATCAGGATTCGGATACTTTTTCTGGCCTGTTACGTATGGGATTTCCAATTCATGTGCATAAACAGGAATGTTCCAATGAGCAATTAGTTCAATTAACGCACCGACATGATCGAAGTGTCCATGAGTTAAAATGATTGCTTCTGGGCGTCTATTTGCGCCGAATCGCTCTTCCACAGCTGTCCTAATCATATTCGCTGACCGCGGCATACCGGCGTCAATTAGAACAAAGCGATTGTCATTAGGATGACCGATGAAATGAATATTCACAATCTGAATGGTATACTGATACAGATCAGGTAACACTTCGATTCCTGAACCGCTTAAAACAGATGTTGCTGGGATGTATTTATAATCCTCACCATATTTCATATTTTTGTCCATATTGTAAACTCCTTTCATCAACATTTTTCTCATAGTGTGACACAAATATAAAGTTTTATGAGTATAATTGTGATAAAAGGAGAATTCATTATCGTTAAACAAGGCTTCGTATCTTATTCTCTTCCATCCGCACTCGGTACTGATTTTTTAAATCATAAATACATGCATTATTCTCTACCGGAAGAAAAGTGACAAAAGATCATCTGTCACTTTTCGGTAGATTCTTCAGCTTGGAACTAACACCAAGGTACTCCTGATCTGGAACACCTCTATTTTTTCGTTTATTCTTTTTGTCCGCAATGACAAGATAACTGTATTGATATAATTTACTGTTTTCCTAATTGTTGAATTGGATGGTCGTCAATCGCTACGTGAATAATCTTTTTTTCTGTATAAAAATCAAAACTGTAATGACCACCTTCACGACCAATTCCTGATCCTTTTGATCCCCCAAACGGGGTGCGAAGATCACGAACATTTTGAGCGTTTAACCATAACATCCCCGCTTCCAATTGATGGGCAACACGG
>Ga0079225_10002487_pt1 | contig 10635 bp, 11 predicted proteins | sample Poulit2012_FD_76344 | JGI IMG/M metagenome (GOLD analysis project Ga0079225, IMG submission 76344) | Agricultural soil microbial communities from Georgia to study Nitrogen management - Poultry litter 2012 | ecosystem: Environmental > Terrestrial > Soil > Agricultural land | place: USA: Georgia...
ATAAGTCTTACAAAAATGCTATTATGTTGTCATTTCGAGTATCTTTTAAATGATTTTACTTGGAACATATATCTAAACAGACAGTCTACAGTAACAAATTTGCTGCAGGCTGTCTGTTTTTGTTTACTCAAAAATGGCTTATTTCATAATAGATAAAGTTTTATCAACATAAAAAGTTGTTTAAACTTTCCATACAACTCCTATAATAGTAAAAATGAGCTAGATAGCTTTGCGAATTTATAAAGTAGTCGATAAATAGTTGCAAGCTCTTTCGTTAAAGCTATTTTAAATTTAATTCATAAAATGGTTCATTAAATATATGAATTTTTACTCAACAAATTCGATGATGAAATACACCTTTTTTATTTATCGAATGAATGATAAAGCGGTGAATTAAAATGTTTGAACAATTTTTAATGTATTGGTTATTATGGTTACTTTTCATTATAATTTTCTTTTTTATGGAAAAAAGTAAAAAGCGAACTATGTTAACAATTTGGTTATTGTTTATTATTACGTTTTCTTCCACTTATATGAATATTCATATCGCACAGGTATCTTTATCAATGATAATCATTATATTTGGTGCATTTATTTATTTGAGTGAAGCTCCGTTTTCTTTTTTACCTTTATTTAAAGCTTTTACGATTATGATTTTTTATTGTGGACTTTTACTTTGGCAGGTTGTTGCTCCGGTATGGTTTTTTTTATCCGGATATTTTATGATTCCTGTTCTAGTTGTCTTTCTTTTGATTCTTTTATCCAGACGGCTACAAAATGTTTACGCCTATACTTTACTAGGAATATCTTTTGGACAACTTTTATTTGATGTTTTGCTTCATAAATACTTATTTCAAGAGAAAATAGGGACAACTGCATTTTTTATTCAAATAACTCTAGTGATACTCCTTGTTATTGCCATACGAAGCTATTATGCACTATCCATTATTATTTCAAGATTTATGACTAAGAGTACCTTATAAACATGAGGGATTAAAAATTGTGCTAATGGGTGTTGTTTGCTAAAATGTATTAAGATTAACTGTTTCATTGATGTATGTATAAAAGAAAGGGTGGTCCTTTTATGAATAAAGCGACCGTAGCAATTGTTGGACGTCCGAATGTTGGGAAGTCTACTATTTTCAATCGACTTGTCGGTGATCGTGTTTCGATAGTAGAAGATGTAGCTGGAGTTACGAGAGATCGTATTTATCAAGAAGCTACTTGGTTAAATACATCATTTAATTTAATTGATACGGGTGGCATTGAAATGTCAGACGAACCGTTACTGCAAAAGATTCGTTATCAGGCGGAAATTGCTGTTGAAGAAGCAGATGTGATTATATTTTTAGTAAACAGTGAGGATGGAATTACTGCAGCAGATGAAGAAGTAGCTAAACTATTGTATAAATCGAATAAGCCAGTTGTATTGGCGGTCAATAAAGTAGATAATCCCGAAAGACAAGCACTGATTTATGAGTTTTATGCACTCGGTTTTGAAGAGCCTTATCCCATATCGGGAACTCACGGGCTTGGATTGGGAGATTTATTGGATCGTGTGATTGAATTATTTCCAATACAAAATGATAACGAAACTGATGAGGATACAGTTTATTTTAGTGTTATTGGACGCCCAAATGTTGGGAAATCATCACTTGTGAATGCTATTTTAAATGAAGATAGAGTTATAGTGAGTGATATGGAAGGAACAACTCGTGAAGCAGTAGATACATTTATCCAAAAAGATGATCAAGATTTTGTTATTATTGATACAGCAGGTATTAGAAAACGTGGTAAAGTATATGAATCAACAGAGAAATATAGTGTCCTACGTGCGATGAAGGCTATTGATCGCTCGGATGTTGTTCTTGTTTTATTGGATGCTGAAACCGGCATCCGAGAGCAAGATAAGACGATTGCAGGTTATGCGCACGATGCTGGACGAGCCATCGTTATTGTTGTAAACAAGTGGGATACGATAGATAGTAATGAAAAAGCGATGAAAGAATTTGAAGCAAATATTCGTAATCAATTTCAATTTCTAGATTATGCTCCAATTGTATTTTTATCAGCAAAAACAAAAAAGCGACTACAACGATTAATACCTATGGTTAAATTAGCTAGTGAAAGTCATACAAAAAGAGTACCTACAAATGTGTTAAATGATGTTATCATGGATGCGTTGGCGGTAAATCCTACACCAACTGTTAAAGGAAGAAGATTAAAATTATTATATACAACTCAAGTAGCTGTGCAACCGCCGACATTTGTTATTTTTGTAAATGATACAGAACTAGTGCATTTCTCATTCAAACGATTCATTGAAAATCGAATTCGAGAAGCATTTGGGTATATAGGAACACCAATTCATATTTATGCTAGAAAGCGTAGTTGAAGGGAGATAAACATAATGAAAAAAATCGCTGTATTAGGTGCTGGGAGTTGGGGAACAGCGCTCAGTATGGTACTTCATGACTCTGGACAAGATGTTCGGTTATGGACGCATAGAGAAGCACAAGCAGAAGAAATAAATCAACAACATACAAATAAATCTTATGTGTCTGTAGACTTGCCTGAAGGAATCATTGCTTATCATGATTTAAAAGCAGCTATCAAAGACACTGATGCTATTCTTTTTGTAGTTCCATCCAAAGCAGTTCGAGAGATTTGTGCAAAGATTAAAGATGATTTGCCTAAAAACGTTACAATCATACATGCTTCTAAAGGAATTGAACCAGGAACACATAAGAGAATATCAGAAATTATTTTAGAAGAATTACCTGACTTTAATGATCAAAATCTAGCTGTCTTATCCGGACCAAGTCATGCCGAAGAAGTAGCACTTCGTCATCCGACTACTGTAACAGTGGCATCAAAAGATGAAAAATGTGCAGCATACGTACAAAATATATTCATTAATAAATTTTTTAGGGTTTACACTAGTAAAGATGTCATAGGCGTAGAACTTGGTGGTGCACTTAAAAATATTATCGCCCTTGGTGCAGGAATTTCTGATGGACTTGGATTTGGTGATAATGCTAAAGCAGCACTAATTACACGAGGACTTGCTGAAATTACACGACTAGGAAATGCTCTCGGAGCGAACCCGATGACTTTTCTTGGACTTTGTGGTGTTGGGGATCTTATCGTCACATGTACAAGTGTACACAGTCGAAATTGGCGTGCAGGTAATATGATAGGGAAAGGCGACTCTTTAGACGATATTTTAGAAAAAATGGGGATGGTCGTTGAAGGAGTTCGGACTACAAAAGCGGCGTATCAATTATCTGTAGAAGAAGATGTGGATATGCCAATTACAAGCGGGATTTATGATATATTGGTAAATGATGAAGATCCTAAAGAAATGGTTAGTCAATTAATGAATCGAAACCGCAAAGAAGAATTTGATCAATTCAATATGCAGCAATGGTTAGATAAGTAACGATGTGTTAACAATATTTTATGATTGCAACATAATTTGATTAAATCAATATTATAACTGTGATTTTTCTTTTACTTTTTGTGTGATTGACGAAAAATAAGTTATTTATGATAAATCTAAGCAAATATAGATACCATAAATGTCGAGTATGCATAACATAAAAGTGCAGGAAATGATTACAAACAGAAAGATCTTGAGGGGATTTATAGTCAGCCTTGGAATGGATTATCAATTATCCATTCCAGGTGTTTTTTTGTTAGTAATAAAAATAAAGTTATTACTTAATTAAGATAGATCATCTTTATCTATCGACTTTTCCTTATACTAGTAGCCAATGAAAAGAGTCATTATTACCTACGCAAGCTTTTATGTTATAATAATCAAGATGTGAAAAGGTATAAGAACTTATAGGAGTGACAAGTGTGAGCCTAGCAGAAATTAATGAAGTCATATCATTTGTTGGCATTGGTTTACTGATATTAGCGATTGCGCTCATTCAGTTAGCTAGAAGAAAATTATCCGGGTTAATCAGTATAATCATTTCAATTATTGCCTACCTCTGTTTGATAGTCGGCGCATTGATTGTTATTTATATTGTGCTGATCGGGCCGACCGGGTGAATGCAAGGAGGAAAACGATGAAGCGTATATCTATATTATCTAGTATTGCAATCTTGCTCTTTATAACACTTTCGGGATGTTTATTTCCAGATAATGAATTAGCAAAGAATAAGACACCGAATGAAGATCAAATAAATATGGTGCAAACGGCAGTTGAACAGTATCAAGAGGATACAAATGGACTTCTTCCTATTAAAACAAAAGAGGCAGATGTCGATATTTATGAAAAATATTTGATTGATTTTAATATGTTAAAAGATAATCAATTATTATCTGAAACTCCAGCTACAGCATATGAAAATGGGGGAACTTATCAATATACTCTGATTGATGTGGAAGAGGATCCAACTGTGAAGTTAATTGATTTACGACTTGCTAAAACAGTGAGTGATGTGAATAGAAAACTTAATATCTATCGTTCTAAACATACGTATCCGCCATTTGGTGATAAAATTGAGAATGGTATTTACAAGCTTAATTATGATAAACTTGGTTATGAAAAAGAGCCAACTGTCCCTAGTCCTTACACTAAAAATAATCTACCACTCATTATTGACGAGTCGGGAGAGGTTTTTATTGATTATCGTGTAGACATACAACAGGAGATAGATGAACATGAAGTAAATTATGAAGAAGGGGAAGATATTCGCTCCCTTTTTACTGATCATTATCCATTTGTACCAGCATATTCAAAACCCTATACTATTCAAGAAGGGGAAATAACGTTTTTAGAAAAAGAGTGAAGTAGAGGTTGTTTTAAAACACGAAGATTACAAAATATAATCTTTTTAAGGCTAGTTTACCAAAGTCAAGTAACGTTCTAAAGAATGCTTTGGTCATATAAATACAACGAATTAGAAAATACTTGAAATATATTTAGCATAATCGACGCCTTACAGCATATAGTTGCTGTAAGGTCTTTTTTGTTTTAAAACAGAGCGATAACCAAGTTTATCGATATTGTGAACGATAAATAGAAAAGACGGTCATATTTCTATCGGACAACATCATAGAATGTATAGTAAATAAAGACTGCAAATAATGCTTGTTTTATTTGGGAAGAGGAGGGAACCTTTTGGATAAGATTGATCTGTTTAAGGATATTTCTAAGCGGACGGATGGAGATGTTTATTTAGGAGTCGTTGGTGCGGTAAGAACAGGAAAATCTACGTTTATTAAACGTTTCATGGAATTAGTGGTGCTCCCTAATATGAAAGAGGAGCATGAAAATCAACGAGCAAAAGATGAATTACCACAAAGCGCGGCAGGTCGTACTATAATGACAACAGAGCCTAAGTTTGTTCCTAACCAAGCGGTGACCATTAATATGGAGGAGGATTTCGATGTAAACGTCCGTATGGTGGATTGTGTTGGTTATGCTGCGTCAGGTGCTAAAGGGTTTGAAGACGAAAATGGTCCTAGAATGATACATACACCATGGTATGAGGAAGCAATTCCGTTTCACGATGCTGCGGAAATAGGAACAAGAAAAGTGATTCAAGAACACTCTACTATTGGTATTGTTGTTACAACAGACGGATCTATTGGAGAAATATCTCGAAATGACTATGAAGAACCAGAAAACAAAGTAATAGAAGAATTAAAGGAAGTTGGAAAACCTTTTATTATGATTTTAAACTCTACTCACCCTACAGAGCAATCAACAGAATTGTTGAGGCAAGAGTTAAGGGAAACTCACGATGTTCCGGTAATCGCTATGAATGTCGAAATGATGAACGAGCATGATGTAACAAATGTACTCAGAGAAGCATTATTTGAATTTCCAGTGCTTGAAGTGAATGTTAATCTACCAAGTTGGGTGATGGTATTACATGATTCCCATTGGCTCAAACAAAATTACAGTGAAGCAATAGAATCGACTGTTCGAAATATTAAACGATTACGTGATGTGGATGATATTGTTGGGGAGTTTGCTGCATTTGAATATATTGAACATGCTAAAATATCCGGAATGAATATGGGAGAGGGAATTGCTGAAATTGACTTGCAAGCACCAGATGACTTATATGAATCCATTTTAATAGAAATAGTTGGTGAAGAAATTAAAGGCAAAGATCACTTATTAGCATTGATGCAGGAATTTACACATGCCAAGAAAGAATATGATCAAATATCAGGAGCACTGCAAATGGTCAAACAAACTGGATATGGTATTGCGGCCCCATCCATTACAGATATGGAATTAGATGAGCCAGAAATTATTAAACAAGGTTCACGTTTTGGTGTTCGTTTGAAGGCTGTAGCACCTTCTATCCATATGATTAAAGTAGAAGTGGAATCAGAATTTGCACCGATTATTGGTACCGAGAAGCAAAGTGAAGAACTTGTAAAATATTTAATGCAGGACTTTGAAGATGATCCTTTATCTATTTGGAATTCTGATATTTTCGGAAGATCTTTAAATTCGATAGTGCGAGAAGGTATTCAAGCAAAAATTGCATTGATGCCCGAAAACGCGCGTTATAAATTAAAGGATACTTTAGAAAGAATAATCAATGAGGGGTCTGGTGGACTCATTGCCATTATTTTATAACAAAGTAAAAAAGCTGGACGGCAGACATCTAAGTCTGACCGTCTTTTTTCCATTTTATAGGTATAAATTGATGCAATAAAAAGTTTTTGTATAAAAAAACGCATAAAATGGCTATTTTGTGTTGAATTTTAGCACAAAGTCGTTTAGTATAAGTTTTACCATCAATAATGTTTATAGTAATGAACATATTGTTGGTTCAGCCTAAAAAGAGTGATCACTGTATTTTAAATTATTGGGAGGAGGTGAATATCATGAATAAAACGGATTTGGTTAATGCAGTTGCAGACAAAAGTGAACTTTCTAAAAAGGACGCTGCAAAAGCTGTAGATGCAGTATTTGAATCAGTCATGGATTCACTAAAAAGCGGTGAAAAAGTACAAGTTATCGGCTTTGGTAACTTTGAAGTACGTGAACGTTCTGCTAGAAAAGGACGTAATCCTCAAACTGGTGAGGAAATACAGATTCCTGCTAGCAAAGTTCCAGCGTTTAAAGCTGGTAAAGCTCTTAGAGATGCAGTTAAATAACTTATCTACATAGAGCGATAAAAGAAGAGGGTACATTTAATTAATGTACCCTCTTTTATGTTGGCGTTTTTTAGGATTCTTTAAAGCCTTCATTAAAACATTTGCTTTAAAACCACATTGAATATTGTTATAATAAATAAAGGTAAACGCAGGCTTGGATTTGCGACTATCACTTTTTTATAGTCTTTTCAAGCTTATTTGTGAGCGTATATGCTATACTATTAGTGAGTTAACGATGAAAGGGCTGAAGGTGGTTAATCGTGCACAGTCTAAAGTTTAATAATGAAAAATTGACAGAAGCGCTCAGGCGCATTATGAAGCAGCCTTATGTTGAAAAACATATTCATAAGCCCTTTATTGATTCAGATAAAATGATGTTTCTAGCAGATGTATATCAACATATGGATATGAAAGATACAGAAAAAAAACAGATCATTATAACGGTCATGCTCGTCCAATGTGCATTAGATACGCATGAACTTGTACCGGTAAATAATGATTCTATGTTGTCTGAAACAGAAAAACAACTTGCAGTATTAGCAGGCGATTACTATAGTGGTCTTTATTATGCTTTGCTTGCTGAACATGGACAAATTCGAATGATTCAAATACTTGCAAATGCAATTAAACAGATTAATGAATATAAAATGAATATATATTATGAAGAAGCTAATGACATAAATGAACTTATATATTTTTTAATGAAAAAAGAATCTTTATTAATTGTTTGTGTTGCTGAAGAATTTCAATTAGAAGATAGTTTTATTCAGGTTGTTGAAAAAGTTTGCCTGTTGAATAGATTGAAAAGAGAACTTGTAGCTGCTGAAAATAATGATCCTTATTATATCACCGATTCTCTTTATAAAATGGTTCATTATGCAACGAATACTCAACCGCTGCATCGTATGGAATCGGAAATAAATCAACAATTAATCGAATTAGATCAATTGCTGTCTTTATTGCCTTCTTCTTTTAATGCTATTCGTGATACTATAAGAGAAAAATTCTCCTTATCATACCACACAACAATTGCAGAGGATGGATAAAGAATGGTAGAACAATCAAAAGAAGAACGTGTTCATCATGTTTTCGAGAAGATCTATGATAAATATGATGCAATGAACTCTGTTATCTCATTTAAAAGACATGTTGCGTGGCGTAAAGATGTAATGAAGCGGATGAACGTTTCAACTGGTGCTAGTGCATTGGATGTATGCACTGGTACGGGAGATTGGGCCATATCACTTGCTGAAGCAACAGGCCCCGAAGGTAATGTAGTTGGCTTGGACTTCAGTGAAAATATGCTCAAGGTTGCACAAGAGAAAAAAGAGCTTGACAAACTATCCCATTTGGAATTTGTTCATGGGAATGCAATGGAGCTTTCTTTTGAAGATGATTCATTTGATTTTGTGACAATAGGATTTGGTCTTAGAAATGTGCCAGATTATTTACAAGTTTTAAAAGAAATGCATCGTGTTGTAAAGCCAGGTGGAAAAGTAGTATGTTTGGAAACTTCCCAGCCGACTTTAATTGGGTTTAGACAGGCTTATTATTTGTATTTTCGATTTATTATGCCACTTTTTGGTAAGCTATTCGCAAAAAGCTATAATGAATACGCATGGTTGCATGAGTCTGCCCGTGATTTTCCAGATCAGAAGAAATTGAAAAAGCTCTTTTTAGAAGCTGGTTTTAAAAAAGTGGAAGTTAAAAAATATACCGGTGGTGTCGCGGCAATGCATATGGCAATAAAGTAAAATGGATATCCTTTTAAAAAGGATATTTTTGCGAGTGACAACGGAGTAAAAAGGTGAAATTGATGAAACTATCCCATATATATGGTTACCTTAAAAAAGACATGAAAGATATAGATGAAAGACTTGCCGATAGCATTGAAGCGGAACATACAGTTTTACGTGATGCTTCCATGCACTTACTGCAAGCCGGCGGGAAACGAATTAGACCTGTATTTGTATTACTGGCGGCATCATTTGGTGATGAAAAGACGTATGAAGAAGACATCAAGGCGGTAGCCGTAGCATTAGAGCTTATCCATATGGCGACATTGGTGCATGATGATGTAGTAGATGATGCATCATTGAGAAGGGGAGAAGCGACTATCAAGTCATTGTATGGCAACCGGGTCGCAATGTATACTGGAGATTATATGTTAGCCCGGGCACTTGAAGTAATTACTACGGTACAAAACCCTAGAATACACCAAATTTTATCTAAAACATTGGTCAAAGTCGTGGAAGGTGAGATATCCCAAATCAAAGAAAAGTTTAATGTGAATCAAAGTTTGAAAGATTATTTGCATCGAATTAAAAGAAAGACAGCTCTTCTTATAGCAACAAGTTGTGAGTTAGGAGCTGTTGCAGCAGGTGCAAGTACAAAGGATGCCAAAAGGTTATATCGATATGGATATCATGTTGGTATGTCTTTTCAAATTATCGATGATTTATTAGACTTTACTGCTTCGACTGAACAACTTGGGAAACCTGCTGGCAGTGACTTGATGCAAGGGAATATTACATTACCTATCTTATTTGCGATGGAAGATGATACTTTCAAGGGTATCCTTGAAGAAACATTTAGAACATATGATGTAATCGATGAAACTGCTATTGCCCCACTTTTACTAAAATTGCATCAGTCCGATGCGGTGGAACGCTCTTATCAGTTAAGCAATCGATATTTAGAAAAATCATTGAACGATATACAGATGCTTCATGATCATTCTTCTAAAAAAACATTACAAATGATAGCAGCTTTTATTGGAAAACGTCGCTCATAAGTTATTTTTTGAGTTATATGAAATAGTTTGATAAGATTTTAAAGACAATAAAATTTTAAACACTAAAATAATAAGGGAGAAGTTATGCATATGGAAAAAACATTTATTATGGTTAAGCCAGATGGTGTACAACGAGGACTTATTGGAGAAATCGTAGCAAGATTTGAAAATAAAGGATTTAAACTGGCAGGCGCTAAACTAATGTCCGTTTCAGAAGAACTTGCTAAAGAACATTATGGGGAACATAAGGAACGTCCTTTTTTTGGAGAATTAGTTGATTTTATTACTTCCGGTCCTGTTTTTGCAATGGTATGGGAAGGTGAGGAAGTTATATCTACATCTAGAACGATGATTGGAGAAACAAATCCTACAGAAGCAGCACCGGGCTCTATCCGTGGCGATTATGCTGTGACAGTTGGAAAAAATATCATTCACGGTTCTGACTCTGCTGAGAGTGCAGAAAGAGAAATTGGACTATTTTTCCAAGACGATAACATCATCAATTACACAAAAGATAATGCAAACTGGATTTATTAATAAAGAAAAGCAGCCTCTGTGAGTAACGGAGGCTTTCTATTATCTTACGTATAGAACTAGAAAGAGGTCAATATTAGATGGATGATTACATATCTTTTATAACGAAAATGCACCAGAAGTTGGGGCTTGATCTGTCATTGTATAAAGAAGCCCAAATGAAAAGA
>Ga0079225_10002488_pt1 | contig 10634 bp, 9 predicted proteins | sample Poulit2012_FD_76344 | JGI IMG/M metagenome (GOLD analysis project Ga0079225, IMG submission 76344) | Agricultural soil microbial communities from Georgia to study Nitrogen management - Poultry litter 2012 | ecosystem: Environmental > Terrestrial > Soil > Agricultural land | place: USA: Georgia...
AAAAAAGTGGACTTATTTACGGGCGAATGCGTGAATAAAATATCGTAACATGGTATTGTATAAGGGAACAAATTTTCAAGTATAGTGGCCTTACGTTGGAGGTATAGTCGATGTTACGATATTATTTCGTTGCACTTATTGTTATCTTAATCGATCAAATGTCAAAATGGATTATCGTTCAACAAATGGAGCTTGCTCAATCGATTCAAATAATACATAACTTTTTTTATATAACGTCGCATCGAAACGAAGGTGCTGCATGGGGAATATTACAAGGCCAAATGACGTTTTTTTATTTCATTACCGTAATCGTTGTCGTTGCAATCGTTTATTATATGCAACGGTACGGAAACAATCACCCGCTGCTTGCGACATCCTTAAGTTTATTATTAGGTGGTGCGATTGGAAACTTTATCGATCGGCTATTCCGTAAAGAAGTCGTCGACTTTCTTGATTTTATCATTATTTCGTATGACTTTCCGATTTTTAATATCGCCGATTCAGCATTGACGATCGGTGTTATTTTACTCATTATTTTTACATTGTTTGAAGATAAATTGTTACAAAAAAGGAACGAAGTTCGATGAGTGAAAAAACTTTTACGATCACGAATGATGAAGCAGATATTCGTTTAGACAAACTGTTAACAATCATAAACGAATCAGTTTCTCGACAACAAATTCAAAAAGCGATTAAAGCAGGTAATGTCACTGTAAATGGCGAAGTGAAAAAAGCGAATTACGTCTGTAAGGTAGATGATATTATTCACTCTATACTCGAATACGAAAAAGAGAGTAAAGAAATTGAACCGGAGCCGATTCCTTTAGCGATTGAATATGAAGATGATCATTTATTAGTTGTCAATAAACCGAAAGGGATGATCGTACATCCGACAGAAACGATTCGAACGAATACACTCGTAAATGGATTGTTACATTATTGTAAGCATTTATCGACGATAAGCGGCAATGAACGACCTGGCATTGTTCATCGTTTAGATAAAGATACGAGTGGTTTAATCGTTGTCGCTAAAGACGATGTAACACATCGCCATTTGAAAGAGCAATTTCAACGTCGCACTGTTTACCGATTGTATGAAGCGGTCGTTCACGGCTCCCTTTCTCATACAGACGGGATCATTCGTGCACCGATTGGACGCAATCCGAAAAACCGTTTAAAAATGGCAGTCGTAAAAAACGGAAAAGAAGCGGAAACACATTTTAAAACTGTCACACATTACGATGCATTTACACTCGTTCAATGTGAACTGAAAACGGGACGGACACATCAAATACGTGTTCATCTTGACTATATCGGACACCCAATTGTCGGCGATCCATTGTACGGTAATAGACGAAATCCGTACGTCGATTCACAAGCTCTCTATGCAAAGACGATTCGTTTTGTACATCCACAAACGAAAGAAATGATGACGTTTACGATCGATCGACCAGAAGAGTTCAAAAATTTGTTACAGAAAATATCAGTTTCATCTTGACATTGCATCCTACGTTTGAAATAATAAGTACAGTTAAATATGCAATCCTTTAATATAGTCCAGAGAGGCTAAAAAGGAAACGGTATAGTCGTACTGCGTCTTTTTATGCCCTTTTGCCTCTACGTTGGCGAAAGGGTTTTTGTATAAAAAATTGCGGGAGGATGGCACGTTGAATAAAAAACGGATGATTTTAGATGAAGCTGCAATTAACCGGGCGTTAACACGCATCGCTCACGAGATTTTAGAGCGGAATAAAGGTGGCGGAAATATCGTCTTAGTCGGTATTAAAACGCGCGGTGCACCTCTTGCGAAACGATTGCAGATGAAAATTAATGAAATTGAGGCAATTGAAGTGCCGATCGGTGAAGTCGATATAACACTTTACCGAGACGATTTACAGAAAAAGTACGACGATCCTGAGTTGCATAGTACGAATATTGCAGTAGACATAGAAAATAAAACGGTCATCTTAGTCGACGATGTGTTATATACGGGACGAACTGTGCGTGCAGCAATGGATGCTGTAATCGACCACGGTAGACCGGCGCAAATTCAATTAGCCGTATTAACGGATAGAGGCCATCGTGAGCTACCAATTCGTGCCGATTATGTCGGTAAAAACATTCCGACATCGAAAGATGAATTAATAGTCGTTCAACTACGCGAACAAGATGATATTGATGAAGTAAGTATTTTTGAACAAACTAAATAAAGAGACCTTTAATTAAATCCAGTGAGGTTTAGAAGGTCGCATGAAATGAACGTACGAACTATCGCTACGTCTACCTCTTTGCGACTTTCTTGCAAAGAGGTTTTTTATTGCCTGAAGAGCTAGTTTAGCAAACTATCGAGAGGTGAGAAAAATGAAAGATTTTCTATCCGTTGCTGACATGCAAACTGAAGAGATGATCCAGTTATTAAAAACGGCAAAACGTTTACGTGACACAGATGTATCATTCCACAGGCAAATTTTTGTCGCCAATTTATTTTTTGAACCGAGCACCCGAACGAAAATGAGCTTTCTCGTCGCGCAACGAAAGTTAGGTTTAGAACCGTTAGAGTTTCACGCAGAAACATCGAGCATTAAAAAAGGTGAATCGTTATATGACACAGCGAGAACGTTCGAGGCAATAGGTGCAAACGTGTTAGTCATTCGTCATCAAAAGAACGATTGGGTTGAAGAAGTAGAGGGGAAACTTTCGATACCGATCATCAATGCTGGTGCTGGCACGAAAGAACACCCGACACAAAGCTTACTCGATGCGTATACGATTTATGAGGAATTTGGAACGTTTAACAATATAAATGTCGTCATAGCTGGTGATATTAAACATAGTAGGGTAGCACATTCGAATGCTGAAATGTTAACAAGACTCGGTGCGAATGTATACGTCTCTGGTGCCAAATCGATGCAAGATAGTAATTTACCGTATCCGTACCTTCCGATTGATCAAGCAATTGAAATATGTGATGTGTTCATGCTATTACGCATACAGTTTGAGCGACACGAAACGAAGATAACAGAGGCAAAAGATTATTTAAGTCATTACGGACTTACAGTTGAGCGAGAAATGAATATGAAGGATAATGCGATCATTATGCATCCTGGACCAGTAAACCGAGGTGTGGAAATAGACTCGATGCTCGTTGAATGCGAACGATCGCGTATCTTTAACCAAATGGAAAATGGCGTATATGTTCGAATGGCAATTTTACAACAATTATTATTAAAGTGGGGGATCGTACATGAAAACGAAGTTAACGAATGCAGTGCGCTTAGTAAGTGAGGATAAATTTGAACGATGTGAACTGTTGCTTGAAGATGATAAGGTCGTTGCGATCGATACGATAGTTGAAGCCGAAGCTGATCAGATCATTGATTGTGGTGGTAACGTCGTTTTACCTGGATTTATCGATGTACACATCCATTTACGTGAGCCAGGAGGCGAAGCGAAAGAGACGATTAAAACAGGGACAGAAGCAGCAGCACGAGGTGGATTTACGACTGTTTGTGCGATGCCAAATACGAACCCTGTGCCAGATAACGAAGAAACAGTGCGAGATATTTTGCAACGGATTGAAAAAGATGCGGTTATTCGTGTTTTACCGTATGCGGCAATTACGAAAGGATTACAAGGAAAAGAGCGCACGAATATTACAGAATTAAGTAAGCTCGGTGTTTTTGCATTTACAGATGACGGTGTCGGTATTCAAACGGCAGGACAAATGTATGAAGCGATGGTTGAAGCTGCTAAGAACGATATGACAATCGTTGCTCATTGTGAAGACAACTCTATTTTATACGGCGGAGCAGTGCATGAGGGCGATGTAAGTAAACGACTCGATATGCCCGGTATTTTAAATGCTTGTGAAGCTGTCCATATAGCACGTGACGTCTTACTTGCTGAAGCAGCGAATTGCCATTATCACGTCTGTCACGTAAGTACGAAAGAGTCAGTTCGAGTCATTCGCGATGCAAAGCGTGCAGGCATTCGTGTAACAGCAGAAGTTACCCCACACCATTTGTTGTTGACAGAAGATGACATTACAGAAGATGATGCGAATTATAAAATGAATCCTCCCTTACGAGCGAAAGAAGATCGTGATGCACTCATTGCTGGTTTACTCGACGGGACGATTGACTTTATCGCAACGGATCATGCACCTCATACAGAAGTGGAAAAGGAGGCGGGTATTTTACGAGCACCATTCGGTATCGTCGGTTTGGAAACAGCTTTTCCGTTAATGTATACACATTTTGTAAAAACAGGTAAAATGACGTTTCGACAATTAGTTGACTATTTCACGAAAAAGCCAGCTGAAGTGTTCGGTTTACCGTACGGAATGTTACAAGTCGGTTCGATAGCTGATCTGACGGTTGTCGACTTAGAAAATGAAATGACGATTGATAAAACGACATTTTATTCAAAAGGGAAAAATACACCGTTTGACGGTTGGAACGTATATGGGAACCCGTTGTTAACGATCGCATCAGGGAAAACTGTCTATAAGGATGGATTACATGGTTAAACGAAAATTAGTATTAGAAGATGGCACGACATTTGTCGGTAACGCGTTCGGTAGTGAAAAGAAATCTGTTGGTGAAGTTATCTTTTATACAGGAATGACAGGGTATCAAGAAGTAATAACGGATCCTAGTTATGCGACTTATATCGTTACGATGACGTACCCATCGATCGGTTCGTACGGAATAAACCGCGATGACTTCGAAGCAATTGTTCCCCGAATTAAAGGGTTAGTCGTGAAAGAAATAAATGATGAACCGTCGAACTTTCGCTCTGAAGAGACAGTCGATCAGTTTTTAAAGCGACACAACATTCCTGGTATCGCAGGGATCGACACGCGCATGCTAACACGTACGTTACGTAAACGAGGATTACAAAAAGGGATCATTACGTCATTAGACACAGAGGTTACAGCGAATCATTTCCAATCGTCTATACACGAGGAAAGCGTCCAGCAAGTTTCCTGTACTCGTCCGTACGTCATTCCAGGAAGTGGAAAACGGATTGTCGTTATTGATTTAGGTGTAAAACAACGTTTATTACAAACGTTGACGGCGTATAACTTCCATATAACCGTCGTCCCATATAATTATGAAAGTAAACAAATAAGACGATTTAAACCGGACGGCATCATCGTTTCGCACGGTCCAGGCAATCCTGAACATGTGCAAGAAGTTGTAAAGACGTTAAAAGAAGTAGTGGACATACCATTATTTGCGATCGGATTAGGACATCAACTATTTGCGATTGCATGTGGTGCAAAAACGAAACGAATTCAAATCGGGCGTTTCGGTACGAATTTCCCAGTAAAAGATGTTAATAAGAATAAAACACATATTACAACGATTAGTAGCCATTACACCGTCGATGAAGCGACATTGGATGAAATGCAAGTAGAAGTAACGTATCGCTCTTTAAACGAAAGACTTGTAGAAGGGTTACGACATAAGCAGTACCCAGCGCTATCAGTCCAATTTAATATCGAAGGTGCACCAGGATCGAACGAAACAGCTCCGATCATCGATACGTTTGTCGATATAATGAAGAAGAGCAGAGTGAAAAATGGAGGAAAAATAGATGCCTAGAAATAACGACATAGAAAAAATACTCGTCATTGGCTCTGGTCCAATCGTAATCGGACAAGCTGCAGAATTTGACTATTCGGGAACACAAGCATGTCAATCATTGAAAGAAGAAGGATATACCGTTATTTTGGCGAATTCGAATCCAGCGACGATTATGACGGACCACACTGTAGCAGATCGTGTCTATATGGAACCACTTACGGTGGAGTTTTTACGGAAAATAATTCGAAAAGAAAAACCGTGTGCTCTTTTACCAACATTAGGTGGTCAAACGGGGTTAAATTTGGCAGTTGAATTGGATGAATCAGGGATTTTAGACGAATACGATGTAAAACTACTCGGTACGTCACTCGATGCCATTCAACAAGCGGAGGATCGGGAGAAGTTTCGCGCGTTAATGGACGAGTTAAAGGAACCAGTTCCCCCAAGTGATATCGTCAACACAGTAGAAGATGCCGTGAAATTTGCAGAGAAAATCGGTTATCCGATTATCGTACGTCCTGCGTTTACACTCGGAGGAACAGGTGGCGGGATGTGCGATCATGAAGAAGAGTTAGTTCATATCGTTAAAAGCGGTTTACAACTATCTCCAGTAAATCAATGTTTAATTGAAAAAAGTATTGCGGGCTATAAGGAAATAGAATACGAAGTCGTTCGCGATGCTAACGACCAGGCGGTCGTTGTCTGTAACATGGAAAACATCGATCCCGTCGGAATTCACACGGGGGATTCGCTCGTCGTCGCACCATCGATGACGTTAAGCGATAAAGAATATCAAATGCTACGTGAAGTATCGCTAAAGTTAATTCGAGCGTTAAAAATTGAGGGTGGTTGTAACGTCCAATTAGCACTCGATCCTGAAAGTTTCCAATATTACATTATCGAAGTAAACCCACGCGTTAGCCGTTCATCGGCACTTGCATCAAAGGCGACGGGGTATCCAATTGCAAAAATTGCAGCAAAAATTGCTGTCGGATTTACGTTGGATGAAATTGTCAATCCAATTACAGAAACGACGTATGCAAATTTTGAACCAGTACTCGATTATGTTGTCACAAAAATTCCGCGTTTTCCATTTGATAAATTTACGACAGGAGATCGGACACTCGGAACACAAATGAAAGCGACAGGAGAAATAATGGCGATCGGTCGTTCAATCGAAGAATCGTTATTGAAAGGAATCCGTTCGTTAGAAATAGGAAATGGAGATTTATACTTACAAGAACTAGAAAAGTTAACAGATGAAGAAGTGGAAGCTCGTTTAATTAAAGCGGACGATGAACGTATTTTTATTATCGCGCATGCGATGCGACGGGGAATGACGCTTGAACGTTTGCATGAATTAACGAAAATCGATTATTTCTTCTTACGGAAAATAAATAACATTATCGAATTTGAAAAAGATGTTGCGGCAAATCGTTTTGATCAAGTGACGTTAAAGCGTGCAAAAGAACTCGGTTTTTCCGACATGCAAATCGCCCGCTTATGGGATGATACGGAAGAAAACGTATATACGCGACGTATGGAACAAAATGTGAAACCAGTTTATAAAGTTGTGGACACTTGCGCTGGGACGGTCGATGCGACAGCAAACTATTTTTATAGTACGTATGAAGAAGAAAATGAGTCCGTCGCTTCTGAAAAAGAAAAAGTGCTCGTTCTCGGTTCAGGTCCGATTCGCATCGGTCAAGGAATTGAATTTGACTATGCGACGGTTCACTCTGTGTTAGCGTTAAAAGAGATGGGTTATGAAGCGATTATTATGAATAACAATCCGGAAACAGTTTCTACAGACTTTTCGATTTCTGATAAATTATATTTTGAACCACTTACGTTGGAAGATGTGATGCACGTCGTACATTTAGAAAATCCGATCGGTGTCATCGTACAATTTGGTGGTCAAACTGCGATTAATTTAGCAGCCGGATTAGAAAAACGTGGTGTACGCATTTTAGGAACGAGTTTGGAGGCAATTGATCGCGCAGAGGATCGTCACAAATTTGAACAATTACTTGAAGAACTTAACTTGTCTCGTCCGATTGGAAAAGCGGTAGGGACGAAAGAGGAAGTAGTACGAACAGCTAAAGAGATCGGATATCCGATACTCGTTCGTCCTTCGTACGTCATCGGCGGTAGTCAGATGGAAATTATTCATTCGACGGACGAATTAATGAACTATTTGAAAAAAGTAACGACGATTAGTGCTGAAAAGCCACTATTAGTCGATCAATATATTACGGGAATTGAAGTAGATGTTGATGCTATATCAGATGGAGAAACGACGTTTATTCCAGGCATTATGGAACATATCGAACGTTCCGGTGTACACTCAGGAGATTCGATTGCAGTTTACCCACCGCAACGTTTGAGTGAAGCCTTGAAAGAAAAATGTCTTCAAGCGACAGAAAAAATTGCGACGACATTAGGGGTAAAAGGACTTATAAACATTCAATTTATTATTAAAGACGATGAAGTATACGTCATTGAAGTAAACCCACGTGCTAGTAGAACGATTCCGTTTTTAAGTAAAGTGACAGGTGTCACGATGGCAAACTTAGCGACGAAATGTATTTTAGGAAAAACGTTAACCGAAAAAGGCTATAAGACGGAAATTTTACGAGAAAGCGCCGATGTGTACGTGAAATTGCCAGTGTTTTCATTTGAAAAATTGCGTAGCGTCGATACGACGTTAGGTCCGGAAATGAAGTCTACCGGTGAAGCAATCGGCTATGACAATACGTTAGAAAAGGCGTTATACAAGGGACTGATCGCCTCTGGATTAAAAATACCGTTTGAAGGTGCTGTGTTACTTACTGTGGCAGATAAAGATAAAGAAGAGGCATTTGCCATTGCCCAACACTTTCACGATCTCGGTTTTCAACTGTATGCGACAGAAGGAACGGCGAATTTCATCGAGGCACGAAACGTACCCGTCGTAAAAGTCGATAAAATTGGTTCAGATAAAAAGAACGTCTTATCACTCATTCAAGATGGCGAAGTACAATTTGTCGTCAATACGTTAACGTCTGGAAAACAAATTCGCTCTGACGGCTTTCGCATTCGTCGTGAAGCAGTTGAACACGGTATAATTAGTTTAACGAACTTAGATACGGCAACGGCAATATTAGATGTCATTGCTGCGGCAACTTTCCGTGCTCGGGCAATTACAGATGAAGGAGCGTTACAATAATGAAAAAGCGACATATGATGACTGTTATCGCCAACGATGAAGTTGCTTTAGAGACGTTCGAACTCGTCTTACACAATAAGGTGATCGCAAAAGAGGCAAAACCGGGTCAGTTTTTACACATTTCCGTGCCAGGACATACGTTAAGGCGTCCGATATCCATTGCGGACGTAGAACGTGAAAAAGGGGAAGTGACAATATTATTTAAAGTAGTCGGTTCAGGTACAAATCAACTCGCTACGTTACAAGAGAAAGAGACGGTCGATGTACTCGGACCGAATGGCTCTAGTTATCCTTTTGATTCGTTACAGAAAGGCGATACCGTATTATTAATCGGTGGTGGTATCGGTGTTCCGCCATTATATTTTTTAGCGAAAACATTGTATGAAAAAGAAGTAAACGTTCAATGTATTTTAGGTTTTCAGTCGAAAGAGTACGTTTTTTATGAGGAGCAATTTGTACAAATTGCGGACGTTCAAATTGTAACAGACGATGGTTCTTACGGTGCAAAAGGACTCGTAACAGACGTAATCGCTGAGGTTGCCCCATTTAAACAGTATTATAGTTGTGGCCCGCTCTCGATGTTACGAGCTGTCAAAGAAAAGTTGGCTAATAGAGATGGCTACCTATCGTTTGAAGAGCGGATGGGTTGTGGGGTCGGTGCGTGTTATGCGTGTGTTATTCCGACAAATGATGCAGTCGGTTATAAAAAGATTTGTAGTGATGGACCAGTTATGCGGGCAAGCGAGGTGAATATATAATGAATTTATCGGTACAACTACCCGGTTTATCGTTAAAAAACCCGATTATGCCGGCATCTGGTTGTTTTGGTTTCGGAAGAGAATATAGTGAGTTTTACGATTTGAATGTTCTCGGAGCAGTTATGATGAAAGCTGCAACAGGTGAAGCACGTTTAGGAAACCCAACTCCTCGCGTTGCGGAGACGAGTGCCGGAATGCTTAATGCGATCGGTTTACAAAACCCGGGTGCGGAAAAAATAGTTCAAACTGAAGTACCATTTTTACGTCAATTTAACATTCCGATCATTGCAAATGTCGCAGGTAGTTCTATAGAAGAGTATGAACGCGTCGTAACCGTGTTAAATCGTTCAGACGACATTGCGGCGATAGAATTAAATATATCGTGTCCGAACGTAAAAGAAGGTGGCATTCAGTTTGGAATTGATCCACAGATGGCGGCGACTGTAACGGAACGTGTAAAAGCAATTAGTAACGTACCCGTTTATGTGAAGCTTTCACCGAATGTGACGAGCATTGTCGCGATGGCACAAGCGATCGAACGTGCCGGAGCAGATGGATTGACGATGATTAATACGTTAACAGGGATGCAAATAAATTTACAAAGTCGTAAACCAGTCATTGCAAATAAAACTGGCGGTCTATCAGGACGAGCGATCAAACCGATTGCAATTCGCATGATATATGAAGTGAGACAACACGTTGATTTACCGATTATCGGGATGGGCGGTATTGAACGGGCTGAGGACGTCCTTGAGTTTTTATACGCGGGTGCGGATGCCGTAGCGGTAGGAACGGCTAATTTTCAAAATCCGCTCGTCTGCCCTGAAATCATTGAACAACTGCCAAACGTGTTAAAACGATACGGCTTTTCATCTGTAAAAGAAGCGACAGGAGTGGCACATCGATGAAATCTATTTTTTTAGCACTAGACTTTCCAACGTGGAAAGAAAGTGAGCAATTTTTAAGAGAAAACAAGTTGGATGGCGTTCCTGTGAAAGTTGGAATGGAATTATTTTACCGTGAAGGTAATTTCGTCATCGAACGTTTAAAAGAAGACGGACATCCGATTTTTTTAGA
>Ga0079225_10002489_pt1 | contig 10633 bp, 10 predicted proteins | sample Poulit2012_FD_76344 | JGI IMG/M metagenome (GOLD analysis project Ga0079225, IMG submission 76344) | Agricultural soil microbial communities from Georgia to study Nitrogen management - Poultry litter 2012 | ecosystem: Environmental > Terrestrial > Soil > Agricultural land | place: USA: Georgia...
GCCTCGGTCTTGTTCGCCAGCTCCTGCAGCATCGCCGGGGTCGACGACGGGCTGAACTGGAGGTCGTCCAGACCGTAGGTCGGGATGGCCTCCTCCCGGGTGACCCGAGTCAGACCAGCGCCCTCCTCGATGCCGTACAACTCCCCGCCATAGGCATCGGCGTGCTCGTTGAGCTCGTCCAACGACTGGGCCGGGGAGTCCTCGTTCACCGCGATGGTCAGCACGGCGTTGTCGTACCAGCAGCCCAGGCTGGTCATGTCCTCGCCGAACTGACCGATGTAGTCCTCGTGCGTGATCGGCAGCCAGGCATCCAGGGTCATGTCGATGTCGCCGTCGGCGACACCGGTGAACATCGGGGCCGCGTCGTACTCGTTGAGCTCGACGGTATAGCCCTGCTCCTCCAGGATGTTCTGGAACAGATAGGACGCGGCGTAGGACTCGTCCCACCCGCTGAAGATCCCGATCTCCAGCTCGGTCTCGTCCTCACCGGTGCCCTCAGGGTCCGGCATCGGCTCGACACCGTCGGTCATCTCACAGGAACCCCAGTCACCACCTTCGCCGCCTGCGGCCTGGGGGCTCTCCGTAGCGCCGTCGCCACCACCCTCGGCGGTGTCGTCACCGCCACCGGTGTTCTCCGCCCCACATGCGGTAAGGGCAAGCCCCGCCGCCAGCACGGCGGCCGTCGTCGTTAGGAACCTGGATCGGCGCATCGTGTCACTTCCTCTTCATCTCGTGCCGGGTTGAGCCCCGGCGGGGTCAGGTTCGTGCCTTCGCTGCTCGCACCACGGGTGCTCGGTCAGCCAGCGCAGCGACCAGCCGATCGAGGTAGATGGCCAACAACACCACGGCAAGGCCCGCGGAGACACCGGTGGCAACGTCGATGCGGTTCAACGCGGAGACCACCTCACGGCCCAGCCCGGCGGCGCCGACGAAGGCGGCGAGCACGACCATGGACAGGGCGAGCATGATCACCTGGTTGATACCGGCCATGATGGTCGGCAGCGCCAGCGGGAGTTGAATCTTGCGCAGGATCTCGCCGGGAGGCGCACCAAAGGCGTGACCCGCCTCGACCACCTCGGTGTCGACCTGTCGGATCGCCAACTCGGTGAACCGCACGCCGGGTGGCATGGCAAAGATGACCGTCGCCACCATGCCGGGCACCTCACCGATGCCGAATGCCGCGAGTGCGGGGATGAGGTAGACCAGCGGCGGCATGGTCTGCATGAGATCCAGGATCGGGCGCAGGATCCTGCTGACGGTCTCGCTCTTCGCGGCCCAGATACCCAGCGGAACAGCAACCGCCACCGCTAATAGCGCGGCGATCAGCACGACGGCCAGCGTTCCCATCGTCGCGGCCCACATCTCCATCGCGCGGATCAGATAGAACCCGATGAACGAGAAGATGGCGAACTGCCAGGACCGCACGAACCAGGCGATCAGCGCGAACACGATCGTCATCACCAGGTAACTTGGTGTGTTGAGCAATCCGGCCAAACCCTCATAGGCGGTGCTCAGACCGACGTCAATACCGTCGAAGATGACCGCGAAGGTGTCGGTCAACCAATCGACCGCCTCCGCGGACCACGGACCGATCGGGATCTGTGGATTGATCGGATCGAAGCCCTGCATCACTGCCCCCCGCTCGTCTCCACGCCGACGAGTTCGTCCCCGCCACCGTCATCGCCACCGGAACCGTTGCCGTTCGCGGTACTGGACAGGCTGGCCATGGACGCAAGCAGTGTCACCCGTGGGATCACACCGAGCAGCCGGTTGTCGTCGTCAACGACGGCGAGGGCGTACCCGCTCTCCACGGAGGGACCGAACAGGTCCGCGAGGACCGTGTTCTCCGAGACCGAGGGCACATCGGTGTCCAACAACCCGTCCAGAGACTCCAGCCCCTTGTTCATCCCGGACATCGCTGATTCGTCGGTGATGACGCCTTCCAGCCGACGGTCCCGACCGACGACGACAGCCACGCTGGTCTGGTTCTCGCGCATGACCCGCAGCGCGTTGCGTGGTCCCGTGGGGCCTACAACCAACGCTTTCGTGGGCTCCATGACATTGGAGGCGGTGAGGACTCGGGTGCGGTCGACGTCGGAGACGAACTCGGCGACGTAGTCGTTGGCAGGGTCGTTGAGGATCTCCTCGGCAGAGCCGATCTGCTCGATCCGGCCGTCGCGCATCATCGCGATCCGGTCACCGAGGAGCATGGCCTCGTTGAGGTCGTGGGTGATGAACACGATGGTCTTGCCCAGCTGCTGCTGCAGCTCGACCAACTGCTCCTGCATACCCCGGCGGATCAGGGGGTCCAGCGCGCTGAAGGCCTCGTCCATGAGCATGATGTCGGTCTCGGCCGCTAGCGCCCGGGCCAGCCCGACCCGCTGCTTCATCCCACCGGACAGCTGTGAGGGGTACTTCTCCTCCCAGCCGGCCAGACCCACCATCTCCAGGGCCTTCACTGCCTTCTCGCGGGCTTCGTCCTTGCCGACGCGACGGACGTTGAGCGCGTACATCGCGTTCTCGACGACGGTCCGGTGCGGCAGCAGCGCGAAGTGCTGGAAGACCATGCTCATCTTCTCTTGCCGGACGGTACGGAGATCGGCCGGTGACAGCCCGGAGATGTCGTCACCGTCGATGTACACGTGACCACCGGTGGTATCCCACAACCCGTTGAGCATGCGGATGAGCGTCGACTTTCCGGACCCGGACAATCCCATGACGACGAAGATCTCGCCGGCTTGCACCTCGAAGGAGGCGTCAATGACTGCGGGGGTGGCACCGGTACTCGCCACGACGTCCTTGCGATCCTCCCCGCTCTGCAGGGCCTTCAAGGCGTCGTCGGCTCGGCGGCCGAATACCTTGTACAACCCCTCGGCACGGATTGCGGCCACGATCACCTCTCCTCGGGCGGTCGGTTGAGTCGAGGTCGTCCCGGTTACCCGCGGACAGCCTCGACCTGCAGTCGTGCGATCACGACATGCTCTGACGTTATGCGGCTCCAGGCCCATTGGTGCAAACCCAGCAGCCGGATTCGGGCAGTTGTTGTCACCTTGCGTACCTGACCGATGCCGGATCGTTACTCATGTTGCGGAACTCTGGCTGGTCAGGCGTGTCGTGGGGGTGGCCAGAACGCTACACGGGGAAGGTATGCTGAGCCACTGTCGACGTCCTCGGACGTCGTTCGCGGGTGTAGTTCAATGGTAGAACCTCAGCTTCCCAAGCTGATAGCGCGGGTTCGATTCCCGTCACCCGCTCCACACTGCGGTTTCGCAGGTCAGCGCCTCTGTAGGTGGCTTCTGCGCACTTGGGCGTACGCCCTTGGTGAGACCTCTCGGGCCACCCATGGGGCCATGGACGCTCACGCTCTCGTCCCGTCTCCTCGGCCTCGCCCATCAGACTCATCTGTGTATCCAGGTGCGCAGCGATGGCCCGATCTGCTTCGCGGCTCGCGTGCTGATAGATCAGAGCTGCGGCCATCGAGTCGCGCCCCATCCTTGCCATAAGGTCTCGAGTCGAGACTCGACTGGCAGCGGCGAGCATGTTTCCTGTGTGGCGCAGGACAAGCCCGCGACCAGTCACCTCTGGGTACTGCTGTCGAACCAAGCGCGTGCACCTCAGTCGCCGCCTGCTGCCCTCCCCCTTCCGAACCTAGATGTTAGTTACTAACATTTCAGGGTGGTGGTTTCCTCCCGACGTGAGCGCACGCACGAGCGGCTCATCGAGTGTGCTCTGTCCTTGTTCGAGACCCAGGGTTTCGAGACGACCACGACGGCGGAGATCGCGGCGGCAGCCGGGGTCACGGACATGACATTCTTCCGCCATTTCCCCAGCAAGGAGCTCGTCGTCACCACCGATGCCTACGATCCGGCGATCGCGGACGGGGTCGCGGCCCAACCCCGCGGCAGTCCACCGTTGGTCCGCGCCGTGCGTGGAGTGGGCCAGGCCCTCCACGCGATGTCGGAGCCTGAGACGGATCTGGTGCGACGGCGAGTGCGGGTCATCGCAGGTTCGTCGGCGTTGCGTGCCGGCACTGTCCGCAGCAACGAGGCCACCGAGACACGCATTCGTGACCAGCTCGTCGAGGACGGGGCACCCGCGTTGGAGGCGCGCGTAGCCGCTGCTGCGCTCATGGCCGCGTTGACCGCGGCACTGCTCGAATGGGCGCAGGACGACCGAGCCTCTCTGCGTGCCGCGATCGAGTCGGCACTGCACACCCTGGAGGGTTCTCATGCCTGAACGGCTCAGCGTCCGGGGCGCGACTCGTGCCTTCGGAGCGGACGCCGGTTTGTTCGGCCTGGAGGTGACCCTCGCGGCGGGTGAGGTGCACGCGCTCATCGGGCTCAACGGCGCCGGGAAGACGACGCTGATGCGCGCAATACTGGGGATGCTCCGTCTCACCGACGGCACCATCGAAATCGACGATACGCCACTCACACGGGTGCCGACCGCCGTCTGGAGCCGGGTCGGGCATCTCGTCGAGCACCCGTTCGCCTACCCCGAACTCGACACCCGCACCAATCTGGAAATGGCTGCGCGCCTCCACGGCGCCGACTCCGTGTCGATTCCCGAAATGGTCGATACCGCAATCGCAGAACTTGGCCTCGACTGGTATGCGCGGGTGACGGCGCGCCGGCTGTCCCAGGGGAATCGGAACCGCCTCGGCCTGGCCGCGGCTCTCCAGCACGACCCCTCGCTGATCGTCCTCGACGAACCGACCAACGCCCTCGACCCTGCCGGCGTCATCCTGCTGCGCGAGATGCTGCTGCGCCGGGCGGAACGCGGGGCCGGCGTTCTGGTGTCCAGCCACCACCTCGACGAGGTCGCCCGCTTCGCCCACCGCATCTCCGTGCTCAACCGCGGGCAGATCATCGGCTGCCTCACACCCGGCACACCGGACTTGGAGCGGGCGTTCTTCAACCTCGTCCACGCCGACGACGACCAGCGGCAACCATGAAGGCCCTCACTGCGGCGCTGCACGTCGAGCTGCGCAAGTCACTCGCCTCCCGCGTCATGCGCACTACCACGGCGCTGATCGTCATCGGCATCGCAGTGCTCGCCAGTGCCCTCGTCGGCGCCGCATCGGCCCGAAACGAACAAATCCTCGCGCAACTCGGTCCCTTGGCCGCTGCGTCCGGGTGGAGTCTTTTGACCGGCGTCACGGCGCAGATCACCGCCGTAGGCGCCCTGCTCGCCTTCGGCATCGCACTCAGTTGGACATTCGGACGCGAGTTCACCGAGGGCACCATCACCGGTCTGTTCGCCCTTCCGGTCTCCCGTCCCACCATCGCGCTCGCCAAACTCCTCATCCACCTCGGGTGGGTCCTCCTGGTCGCCGCCATCCTGACCCTCCTTGTCCTCGCCGCGGGCGGAATCCTCGGCATGGGGATCGTCGACGGCCCCGTGCTCGCCCAGCTCGGCCGCCAGTTCATCCTCACCGTGCTCAGCGGACTGCTGGCAACTCCGGCGGCATGGGTGGCAACCCTCGGCCGTGGACTACTTGCCGGCATCGCCACCACTCTCGTCGTTCTCATCGCCGCACAGGTCTCCGTCATCGCAGCACCCACGGTCGCAGGATGGCTGCCACTGTCCTCACCAGCGCTGTGGGCTCTGCAACCCGATACCGTCCACGGATGGCAACTCGCGTCCGTCGCAGTCATCCCGATCGCCTTCGGTGCGCTCACTGCCAACGCATGGACACGGCTGCAACTCGATCGGTAGAACGCCTCACCTACCGCGCGCCGGACAACCGCTCCGTGGCACCGCCCGGTTCCACCTGCACTTCACCCTAACCGGATCGTCCTGGGCCACCAGGTCGAACGCTTCTTCCGGTGGTGGGCACACAGAAGTTTCATCTCTACCGCACCATTGTTCTGCAGCACGAGCGCGTCTAAAGCATCGCCGTCTTCGCCGTCTCCAACTAACGCGCGGCCACGAGAACTGTTCGGCTTGACAGACTGCGAGCATGACCTCTTGCACCGGCGCCGATCCGCCTGCCGGTCTACCTCACCGAGGTGTGCAGGTTTCGTACGCGACACTGGGTGCGGTCACCGTGGTGCTGGTGGTGCGACTGTCCATGCCGTGAACGACCCGCTGATCGGCTACATTCATGGACGACACCCGCACCGCCCGGGGGAAGTTCAAGCACTGGATCGCCGACGGCGCGCTCGCCAGGACGGGTGCGACGCTGCTGGTGCTCACGGCGCTACGAGGAAGGAAGAATGGAGCCCGCGTCGATGGTCGTTGTGCCCGGGATGCAGGGCACTGCCGTGCTGCGGCACAGCGCGAACGCGGACGCGAAGGTTCCCGCCCACACCTCCGGCCCCGCCCACTGATGGGTGCTCGGCTGGCCGCCCGTCGTCACCGTCAGGAGCTGGGTCGGGCCCTGCATTTCCATGCCGACCGTCCCGGTCCCGCGACCGTCCTCGGTATCGTGCTCGCGTGGCTGGGCATGTGCGGCCTGACTCTGATCAACCCGGCCGAGTCCATCGCCCTCACGATCGCCCCGTCGATGACGTTCACCCTCATGTGGGGCCTGATCCTGCTTTATCTCAGCGGTGAGCGTCTGGTGGTGTGCGAGCGGGGGATGATCATCGGCTCCACCGCGCCCTTCGTCCACCCCTATGTGGTTCGCTACGACGAGATCAACCCCGGCAGCCTGGTCCCGCTTCTCGGCGCTCAGCGCTATGCGAAGGAGACCGAGATGGGCGATTTCCCCCAGTCGACCGTGCGCCGGTATTGGTGGACCCGGCGCGGAATTCACTTCGTCGGGCCCTCCGCTGCGGATGCACGCCGACGCCGAGCGTTGCTTGCGGTGGTCATGGATCCGCCCCCGCGTTCCGTCGATGGTCGGTGGCTCTGGTTCGCGGGCACCGGGCGCACCTCCCCCGGACAGGTCAGTGCCCAGATTGCCCAGGCTGCCGGAGACAGTGGTGCCGTGGCGCTCGCTCAGGCCGCGGCGCACGTGCCGGTGCGCGAACTCAGTGGTGACCCGGCCGATGCGCCCGCCCACCTACCGGGGACACGGGCGCGATGAGAGAGCCGAGATGCTCCGGTTATGAGACATGTCGATCACGCGCCAGCGATTCGCCGCAGGCCACGGCGGCTCGCAGTTGCGCCGAAGAACGCGAGGCCGATCACCACCCCACCGGGAATCTGACCTCCACGCGGGTGCTTCTCAGCCGGAGCCCTGGTCCTTGGGATGCGGCGGTTGGGAGGGGCTCGCTTGCGGAAAACGTCGGCGATCCTCCCGGACCTCGCGAGCCCATCGCGGGTATAGGGCCTCCGGGATCGGGAGCGTTAGGCAGGCCAGGGACATCGCCTCTCGCTCAGACACGAGGTGAGTCTCCCAGAATGAACTCCCCAACTTCCTCGCCCAGGCCGTAGCAGGCTGACAGCACAACGAAAGGCCCGCCCAACTGCAGGCGGGGCGTTCTCGTGGGTCCGCCTGCTGGGTGATTCACCGGCAGACCGTAGGTGTCGGCCCCCGATTGGCGCATGGCGGGGATGTTCGAACAGCCGCGCACCTGTCCGACGACACCTAGGATGGCCGCTCGTGGAGATCCTGCACTTCTGCAGCGGCGAGGCCTGGGCGAGCGCGCAGCAACGTGGCGAGTACCGCACGCCGAACCTGGCTACGGAGGGATTCATCCACTGCTCGACTGCCGATCAGGTGCATGTGCCCGCCAACGCCCTGGTGCGTGGGCGCACCGATCTGGTCCTGCTCACGGTGGAGACCGAGTTTCTTGATCACCAGGTTCGCTGGGAGCCCGGCGACCCGAGCGATCCTCAGTCGACACGCTTCCCGCACGTGTACGGCCCGATCCCGCTAGCCGCCGTCACCGCCGTCCGCGACTTTCGGCCACTACCGGACGGCACATTCACCATGCCATCGGGTTGAGAGTTCCGCAGTCCGGGAGGTCAGGTGTGCTTGAGTTGGGAGACCCGCTGCGGCGAGACACCGAGCACCACGGCGATGTCCGCACCGGACAGGCCCTTCTCCCGCAGCGTCCGCGCGAGGTCACGGGAGTGCTGTGCCACCCGGATCTGGGCCACGGCGAGATCTTCGATCTCCTTCTTGACGATGAGAACCTCGTCTTCGATGCCGCCCACGAACGGCTTGACCACCAGGCTGACATCACCGGAATCAGCCGTGGCGGCAGCGATCAGCGAGTGAGCAGCGCGGCGTACCCGACCAAGGCTCGTTGTGCGCCCCGCCCCAACCTCCGGGACGTCGATGTCCCAACCGCCGTCGCGCCACACGGCGTGCACCTCGTAGCTGCCCATGGGCCACACTCCCTAAGTCGGACAAGTGCATCATATCGGACATATGCCTCGAATGCAGAGGGGGTAGGCACATCAATTCGTCGGCGTGTCCGCAGTCCTCCGCAGTCCGCGTCGCCGACCGCTCATGGGGGCGAGAAACCGCGAACTAAGCGCGAAGAAAGCGGAGCGGGCCAGGGTTGGTGTTGCCTGAGGGGTCGAGGTCTGTGGCCGGGCCAGCCGGTGCCCCCGTTGTCGTTCAGCCCGGCGAAAGGGGAGACATGCTCCGCCGCACATTGACATCGCTGATGGCCGCAGTCGTCGCGACCGCCGGCCTGGGCGCATTCGCGACCGCTACCGCGACCGCCGACACCGAGCATCAGAACACCTGGGAGAAAAAGTACTGGCAGGACAAGGACGACGGCGACGCTGGCGGTATCAGCATTTCGGAGCGCGCACACCAGGTTCCTGCCACCGGCCAGCGGGTGGACGCTCATTTCCAAGCCCTGGGCGAGAACCTGATCATCCAAGACGGCCACGACAATGACCGCGCCGCGGTCGCCAAACTCTGGGTCGGTGGCAACGGGCCTGCGGTGTTCTACGGGAACGGCGATGGCACGGAAAGGATTATCACCCACCTCTCCTACGCCGAGGGCCAGACCGTCCACCTACAGGTATGCACCTCGGACGCACCGAACGCCGTGTGCACCGCGAAGGAAAAGCACCCGGGTCGCACCTGAGCCGTCCGTGCCGACCGAAGAATTACTGGCCGAACGAGCGCCCGGCCGTTACGTAGCCAGCCGCCGGCCGGTCGTCCCCCGCTGTTCAGGCGACCGGCCAGCAGCTGGGGCTGGCACACGGCCGGTTCTGCTCGATCACGTCGAGGACATCGACCGTGGTTGCGGCCCCACGCAACAGGTTTCTCGGCCCAGGGACAAGCACGAACCGGAACACATCCGGTCACAGTTTGAGCAACGCACCAACGTTCCGATCGGCTGACGACGTGGGGCGAGGCTGTTGGTCGTGCTGGTTGACGGTCGGTCGCGCGCGAGCGCGCGAGATTGACGAACCGGGGCAGGCTGTTGCGTGAGATCGACGAAACGGCGCCTCGGCCAGCGCGAGATCGACAGAACGGGCCAGGATCCAGCCGTCACGGCCCGCTTCGTCTACCTCACCTCCCACGAAAGACCACTTCGTCGATCTCACCGCGCACGCGTCAGCCGTCAGGGCCCGTTTCGTCGAGCTCACCGCCGCCGTCGTAGCAGCCGGCATGCCTCCGCAGCCGTCGCCCACACCCACAACACAACAAAGTGGCACCCCGAGTTACCAGCCGGTAACATAGCCCTATGAGCCACTACCGAACGAGCTTGCGGGACATCGAGTTCATGCTCTTCGAGGTGTTGCGTCGGGACGAGGTCCTGGGCACAGGACCGTTCGCCGACGTCGACTCGACCACGGCCCGGGACATCCTCACCGAGGTTGACCGCCTTGCCCGCGAGGAGATCGCTGCGAGCTACACCGAAAGCGATCGGACCCCACCCACTCGCGATCCCGACACCGGCGACGTTCGGCTACCGGAGCGGTTCAAGGCCAGCTACCAGGCGTTCATGGACGCGGAGTGGTGGCGCCTCCAACTGCCGGAAGAACTAGGGGGCCAGCCCGCGCCGGCCAGCCTGCAGTGGGCCGTCGCCGAACTGGTGATCGGTGCCAACCCGGCGGTGTGGATGTACGCCAGTGGCCCGAACTTCGCCGGCACGGTCTGGCGCAACGGCACCCCGGAGCAGCAGCGCTTCGCCCAACTCATGGTCGACCGCGGCTGGCCGGCGACGATGGTGCTCACCGAACCGGACGCCGGCTCCGACGTCGGCGCTGGTCGCACCCGGGCCCTGCCGCAGCCAGACGGCACCTGGCACCTCGAGGGCGTCAAGCGGTTCATCACCTCCGGCGAGCACGATCTCAGCGACAACATCGTGCACCTGGTGCTCGCCCGCCCGGTGGGCGTCGAGGGGGCCGGCGGCCCGGGCACCAAGGGCCTGTCGATGTTCGTGGTGCCGAAGTACCTGGTCGACGTCGAGACCGGTGAGCTGGGGGCACGCAACGGGGTGCACGCGACCGGGCTCGAGGACAAGATGGGCCTGAAGGTCTCGACGACGTGCGAGTTGACCTTCGGCGAACAGACACCGGCCGTCGGCTACCTGCTCGGCGAGGTGCACGACGGTATCGCCCAGATGTTCCAGGTCATCGAGTACGCGCGGATGATGGTGGGCACCAAGGCGATCGCGACGGCGTCGGCGGGCTACCTGGCGGCGCTGGACTACGCCAAGGAGCGCGTGCAGGGCGCGGACCTGACCCGCAACGCGGACAAGAGCGCCCC
>Ga0079225_10002490_pt1 | contig 10633 bp, 8 predicted proteins | sample Poulit2012_FD_76344 | JGI IMG/M metagenome (GOLD analysis project Ga0079225, IMG submission 76344) | Agricultural soil microbial communities from Georgia to study Nitrogen management - Poultry litter 2012 | ecosystem: Environmental > Terrestrial > Soil > Agricultural land | place: USA: Georgia...
CACTAACGCATGATGCAATAATTTCTTTGCAATACCCGAACGGCGATACTCTGGCCAGGTTGCAACAGAACAAATGCCACCCATCGTAAATTTCTTACTTCCAATGGTTACTTCTAAAGGAATAATATGTAGTTTACCGGCTAGTTCCCCATCAATCCGGTAGCCCCAAATATCATGACGGTCTGCTTCTCGTGCTTTTTCGACTAACGCATCTTCCGATAATTTATATTGAAAAGCAAACTGCGATAAAGCAAAGATATCCTTATAGTCTGCTCGAGATAATGCTTCAATCTTATTCATCGTTGCCCCTCCTCTTTTTACTAGTATAAACGAAAAGGACCGGTGACAACAAGTAGTCTTTTATGATTATAAAATGGAGCGTATATAAGTTATGAATTTGTAAATAAACTACATTTATTATATATTTAATCAATTTCATCATAAAACTTTCCCACCACGCCGCCACAAAACGTAGTTTTGTGGCGGCTTTATCAACTAAATACTATAGTAACGTGGCTGTTTTTTGTAATTATGAAATTGATTCATTGGCCTTCATTTTTAAAAAGCCATTTTTCCCATTTAAGAACTTAAAATTATGCTCTGTTTTAAACATCATCAAGCCCACCACATATCTGCAGCAGGTTCTGTAATATTTACTGCTTTTAGATTTTTCACAGCTTGGCTAAATCCCTCTTCAATAGACATAATCGGATCCTCATGTTCAATGCTAACAACATAATCATACCCATACGTTCTAAGTGCACTAATGATATTAGACCATACTTGGCTATCATGTCCATAACCAACAGATCGGAACGTCCAAGCACGTGATTGTACTTTACTGTATGGTTGCATATCGGTTAAACCATACATATTAACATTATCCTGATCAATGTAAGTATCCTTTGCATGGAAATGATGAATTGCATTTGCCTTTCCTAAAATCTTCACTGCAGCTACTGGATCAATTCCTTGCCACCATAAATGACTTGGGTCCAAATTCGCTCCAACTGCATCACACGTAGCCTCGCGAAGTTTCAACATCGTATATGGAGTATGAACAAGAAAGCCTGCATGAAGTTCGATGCCAATTTTAACCCCATGATCTTCCGCAATTTTCCCTGCCTTTTTCCAATATGGAATCAACTTTTCTTCCCACTGCCATTCTAAAATATCAGAATAGACAGTTGGCCACGGGGTAGTTGGCCAATTTGGGGATGTAGCAGCTTCATCTGACCCAGGTGTTCCAGAAAATGTATTGACAACCGGCACACCCATTAAAGAAGCAAGTTTAACAGTTTTAACGAATGTTTCATGTGCCCGGTTTGCATGTGCTTTATCTGGTGAAACAGGATTATCATGGCAACTAAATGCACTAATAATCAATCCACGTGCTTGTATTTTTTCCAAATATTCCTTGCGTTTATCTTCACTCTCTAACAGTTCATCAAGATTACAAAAATCATCACCAGGATTTCCACCTGTACCGATTTCAATTGCATCGAGTCCAGCATTTTTTACGTAATCAAGCATTTCTTCAAATGTTTTTCCGCCAAACAATACCGTAAATACACCTAGTTTCATGTAACTCAACTCCTATCTGATACCACAATTATTTAAGTGTCTTAATCAATTTCATCATGCGGATTTATCGCCACGCCATTATAGCATGTAGTTTCGTTGTAACCTTCTTAACTACATACTGTAATGGCGTAGCTATTTTTTGTAACTATGTTAAGATTTTGTATGATAAAGACTTCTGTTATTATCTCTAATATTAATTCGATTTAATATAGATGCTTTTTTCCAATTCAGCCGATTCTAAAATACCTAACACTACTTTTAATGAGGAAAGTGCATCTTCTCCAGTTACCGGAGGCTGTTTATCTAGCCTGATACTATCAATAAAGGAATCTATTACACCTGTATTCGTTTGACTTTCATTCGTTTGAATCCCTTCTAGTTTATAATTTATATTTTCCCCTTTCTCTGTAATAACTTCGATTTGATATGTAGGATTATTATATATTTTTATAATACCTCGTTCACAATAAATGATTGTACTGTTATCTTCCTCACCATAATAGGTCCAAGAAAAGGAAGCTGTTCCAAGCACACCTTGCTTCGTCTTTAGATTGCACACTATATTATCGCATACTTTTATCGGTTCGTTATTCTCGTCGACTTTATCAAGAACCCCTTTAAATGCATTTACTTGATTAATTTCATCATCTAATAAATAGTGAATCAAATCAATTTTATGAATCCCTAAATCTCCCGCTACACCAAGGCCTGAGCGGTCCTTTTTGAAAAACCAAGTAGAGTTCGTTTTATTGACACCCCAACCTTCAGGACCTTGATGCCCAAATGTCGTTTTGAATGTTAGTACATTTCCTAGTTGCTTCGATTCAATAATTTCTTTTGCTTTTTTATGAGCATTTGTAAATCGCTGATTATGACCAACCATCAACTTTTTTCCCGATTTCTTTTGTGCTTCGATAATTTTGTTTGCATGATCTACAGTTAGTGAAATAGGCTTTTCACATAAGACATGTTTACCGTGTAGTAACGCTTCTGAAGAAAAAATATGATGGTTTTCGTTAGATGAGCAGTCACTAATCACTTGAATGGATGGATCAGAAAATAACTCATCAACTGTATCGATAGTAGTACCATCAAACAAATGGGCCAATGAAGTAGCTCTTTCTGGATTTCGGTCGTAAAATATAATTTCTTCGACATAAGGATTTGCTTTATATTCTGGAGCATGGCGAAGTCTGGCAATGGAACCGCAACCTATGATACCAACTTTAATTCTCATATTGTCCCCTCCTCATGATCATTATTTTTCATCTGATTGTGGATTTACGTATTACGAGCTTATGATCCAAAATAACATTTTCTACATTTTTTCCTTTAATTTTATCTATTAACATTTGAGCAGCTGTACATCCCATTTGATACATTGGTTGTGCAACTGTAGTTAACACTGGATATGTCATGTTAGAGAAATCAATTTTATCAAAACCAACTATTGCAATTTCATCGGGAACATGAATATCATTAGCATGTATTTCCTTTAATGCCCCGATAGCTAATAAATCCGATACGGCAAATATAGCTGTTGGTCTGTCTTTTAATTGCAGTATTTTACTCATTGCATCTTGCCCATGGGAAAATCCCAAATGCTGTGCATAATGAATATAATTGTCGTTTATAGGAATTCCAGATTCCTCCAAAGCCTTTCGATAGCCTTTTTCCCGTTGTCTAGCATATAAAAACTTTTTATCTGAATTAATTAAAGCAATCTTTTTATGACCTATTTCAATTAAATGTTGTATAGCCTGGTAAGCAGCGGATTCATTATCTATTGTTACATAAGGAATCCCGCTATTTATCTCATATTCGCTACATTGTATAATGGCGTGTTTCTTTGCAAGATTTATCAACGCCTCAACGTTAACAGCCGGATCCATAGAAATGATTCCATCAGCCATTTTCGATTTAACTAAATCAAAATAAATATTTTCTCTCACTGGATTGGAATCCGTTTCACATAATAATATATTGTAATTATTGTGTAAAACTGTATCTTCAATTCCTTTAATGATTTCAAAATAAAAGGGATTTGATATTTCAGGAATTAATATGAGTAATAATCTACTCTCTGAGTTGCGTAAATTTCTTCCCAACATATTTGGTTGATAATTTAAAGAATTTATTGCCTCTTTAACTTTAACTTTCGTCTCCTCAGATACCGTATTATGATCATTTAACACTCTAGAGACTGTAGCTACTGAAACTCCTGCTTGTATAGCAACCTGTCTAATATTCGTCATTTTCCTATCCTACTCTCCACTAAATTAACATGTTTCACTCCCACCGTTATTTATATCATTTTGAATTTACAATTGACTATTATACTCTCTCTTTCTTTTGTAAGAGTACTGCAGCAATTACAATTAGCCCTTTAAACGCTTCTCTTAAAAAAGGTGGAACCCCAAACAAATTCAGTAAATTATTCATAACTGCAATGATCAACATACCTATAACGGCACCAGCGATGGACCCTTTTCCACCGTTTAAACTTGCTCCACCAACTACTACTGCTGCTATTGCATCCATCTCCATTCCTCTACCAGCATTAGAAAAGTCCATAGACCCTACACGAGACACCTGAATAATAGCTGCGAAAGATACAAGAAGTCCCATTAGAGCATAAACTCGTAGTTTGACTTTATCTACTTTGATTCCTGAAAGCCTTGCCGCTCTTTCGTTTGATCCTACAGCGATTATTTGCCTTCCAAATGTTGTTCTCTTCGAAACATAATGAAGAATAAGCGCAATGATAGCCCAGTAAATAATAGGCATAATCATCAGGTTTCCTATTTTAAAACTAGCTATTTGTAAAAACTCCATAGGCAGTATCGGATTATAACCTTGCATAAAGTGTTGTGTCACACTTCTAAATATCATCATCGCAGCCAATGTAGCAATAAAAGGAGGTACTAAACCTTTAGTTATACTAACTCCTATAAGCATACCTAATAAATACCCAAATAAAAGAACTAAAACAATCGCAACAATAAAGGCCGGCGCACCTGATAGCCCTATTAAACCTAAAAACCCCTTCGTTCCCGTATCTATCAACATCATAGCAAAAGCACCTGTAGCAACCAATGTTGAACCAACGGATAAATCTATTCCTGCTGACATAATGACTAACATCATGCCTAAAGCAATAATTCCGACACCTGCATTATTTCTTAAAATATTAATCCAATTATTAGACCAAGACTGAAACCAACTACCTAATGAATCATAATCAAAACCTAGCACTAATGTCTGCAATATAATCATGATTACAAGTGCAACAGATGTACTGAACAGAGGTTCGTTTAACCATTTATATTTAAACCATGAAAAGATTTTTTTATTTTTGATACTTTCATTTTGCATTTATAAATTTACCTCCCTCTTCAACCCCCAGTAGCAAGATGCATCATTCTATGCTCGCTCATTTCATCTCCGATAAGTTCTCCTTGAATTTTTCCGTGGTACATAACTAGTGATCTATCGCATAATCGAATAATCTCTTGGGCTTCTCCAGAAAGTACAATGATTGCAATGTTTTTTTGGGCAAGTTCCATGATGATATCGTACATATCTTCCTTAGCTCCTACATCCACTCCTTGAGTTGGGTTATCTAATATAAGGAGTTCGGGAGAAGCTGCCAACCATTTGGCAAGAACAACCTTTTGTTGATTACCGCCAGAAAGACTTGTAATACTGTCTGTAAGTTTACCCATCTTCAATCTTAATGCCTCACGTTGTTTAGCAAAGAGTTCTTCATGTGTCTGTCGATTGATAATGCCTTTTTTCGAAAATTTAGGCCAAGTAGTAATGGACGCATTCTCGATAATGTTCATATCCTTGAGTATGGCATTCTCTTTCCTGTTACGTGGCAAATAAGCAATTCCCAATTCCAATGCTTGTGAAGTACTCGATATAACGACTTCTTTGCCATGAAGAAAAATTTTTCCAGATGGTACATCATTCGCCCCAAACACCGACTGAAACAATTGACTACGCCCATCACCAAGTAGACCTGTAACACCAAGTATTTCACCTGATTTAACTGAAAGGTTAATGTCAGAAAAACTACCTTTATCTGTTAAACTTTCTAAACGCAATATTTCATTTCCCAATTCTCTATTTCTTCTTAATGATTCTGTTCTGACATCAAATCCCACCATGGATCGTGCAAGCTCATTAGTTGTAACTTTATCGACAAGTCCTTCTGCTACCAAATTACCGTTTCGAAGTACAATATATTTATTACAAAATTCTTTAACCTCATTCAGTTTATGCGAAATGAATATAATACCAACATTGTGGGCCCTCAACGCTTTCATCATTGTAAATACACGCTCTATCTCTTGTTCCGTCAAGGAGGCAGTTGGCTCATCCATGATTATAATCGATGCATCCATAATTAGCGCACGACAAATTTCGATGATTTGCTTATACGATGAATCTAGTTTATAAACCATTGTTCTAGGATCTAAATTGATATTCATTTCTTTGAAAATCTGCTCTGCTGCTCGTATCATCCCTTCAAAATCAAGTCTACCTTTTGGGGTTTTCAACTCTCTGCCAATAAATAAATTTTCATAGATTGGTAAATCATTAATTAAATTTAATTCTTGATGAATGAATGCTATTCCTGCGTTCAATGATTGTGCGGGAGTATTAAATTGGACTTGCTTTCCATCCACTTCAATCGTTCCAGAGTCCGTTTGATGAACTCCACCAAGTATATTCATCAAGGTTGATTTTCCCGCTCCATTTTCACCAAGTAATCCGCATATTTCTCCACCTTGAATTTTAAATGATACATCTTTTAATACATTATTCGCTCCAAACGATTTCTTTATATTCTTCATTTCAATAATCATGTAATCACACCTATATAATCGATTTTAAGAGAGGTAATAGTCTTTCTATAGCCTCTCTTAAAATACAGTTTTTTTACTGATTTCTTGGTTTAATACGGTGAGTCTGTATCAAGAAACTCTTCATAATTATCACGGTCTACAATCGTTGTTGGTATAATCGTATCTTCCTCTGCTTCTTCACCTTTTAAAATATTAAGTGCTACATCTACAGCGTCTTCAACCATTGCAGGACTGTATAAAGCTGACTGTATCCAAATATCATCATTTTCAGGCATCATGTTAAAGTAGTCTTGCGCACCTCCACCCCCTGTGATCACTTGAATATCATCTCTTCCAGCTTCTCTAATTGCTTGCAACACACCAATTGAGGTCTCATCATCAATTGAGTAAACGGCATCAATTTCTTTAAGTGATGTCAAAACATCAGCAAAATCACTCATACCTGCTTCCCGTGTAAACTCTGTAGCATAAGTTTCAAGTTCCACATCAGGTGCGAGCTCTTCCATAGTTTCTTTAAATCCATTTACTCTTAATTCAGAAACAGATCCTGAAGAAGGGTTTTCCAAGACGACAACTGTGCCTTCCTCACCAATTTTGTCAACAATATACTGTGCTCCTTGAATTCCCATATCTTCATTATCCCCTGCAACGCGGTACACACCATCAACGTCTATTTCAATATCAAAGTTAACGACTTCAATACCGTCATCTAACGCTTCCTGTATGGGCGCCTCCATTCCTTCCCATTGCGGGAAGGCAACAATAGCTTCAGCTCCCCATGTCCTTAAATCGTCTAATTGTGAGGTCATTTCTTTTGCATCACTACTTGTTTGGATTTGAAATTCAATCTCATCAGATAATTCTTCAGCTCGATTTTCAGCATGATAAGCAACTGCTGCGACCCAGCCATGAGTAACAGCCGGTGCAAGAATACCTATTTTATACTTATCCTCATTACTATTTTCATCATCATCAGCATTTACATCAGAGGATTCCTCACCACCACAGGCACTTAGAATTGTAACAACAGTAAAAAGAATTCCTATTAGTAAAAATAATGACTTTCTCATAAAATCACTCTCCTCCATTTTTATTGTTTACGGTACTTATTTTCACAAAGCTATCCACGTCACCACTTTATGCATACTTGTACGAGTGATGCGCACTACACAAATAACCTTTAAAATAAACACCTCCTTATTAAATGAGTAATTTTCATCATTCAAATACCAGGTTCGAAAGCCAAATCGTATTTGTTGCCTTGGTAAAGCCATTGTCTTACACTCTATCCGGCCGCTCTCCTAAGGACTTACTTAACTCTTCCCTCTAGATCAAGGGTCATACTATTCCCGAAGATGTCGCTATCTTTCGTTCTAATCAAACAAAATTGACTCAAATATTTAGAGTTTTACTATTCGTTCGGAATGCAATGATTGTTCAATTGCATCTATTACCTGTAATGTATATAGCACATCAGATAATGGAATAATCGTGTTTTGTTTGTTTTTAATAATACAATCTATGAAATAAGATAGTTCATTATAAAAAGCATTATTTTCTTCTGCGTTAACAGGTGTATTTTTCCCATCAGAATAAATTACAAAATTATTCTGACTATTATCTATATCTTCTATGTTTTCTCCTGCTTTAATATTAAAATCTAATGTACTATTCTTTGCTTGTACTCTATATGACATCGTAAAAGGAAACTCTTTTGGCATTCTATGAGATGCTTCTATAAATGCTTTGCAATTGTTTTTAAAAGTAAGAGTTGTCATGATATGATCCCAAGCACCTTTTGAGCTTTTAATCCCTGCTGAATAAACGGTCTTCACTTCTCCAAGTAAATAATGTGTAAAATCTATATCATGTATATGAAGATCATACAATGCACCACCACTTTTTTGTGGATCTTGAAACCACTCATTCCAACTTGGTACTTGACCTAAACGCCTAGCATGAACAATTTCTATATCCTTTAACTCACCTTCTTTACTAAAAGATTTTATTAACTTATATTCTGGCCAAAACCTTAAAATATGTCCCACGTACAACTGAACATTATTTTCATTAACCACATCTATAATACGTCTTGCTGATTCAACCGAAAGCGTTAATGGTTTTTCACAAATAATATGTTTTCCAGCATTCGCAGCCTTTAAAATATATTCTTCATGCAAAAATGTTGGTAAACATATATCAATAACATCTATATCCTGATCCGCTAATAAATCATCATATTCGGATGTAATGTAACCATTGAAATCATTTGTTACATTTTCGTTTTTATTTCCACTTCTTGTATAGATTGCTTTTACTTTGCAGTGATCTATTCCATCATATACATTCAAATGAGTATTACCTATAAACCCTAGTCCAACAAGACCAATATTCAACATGATTATCTCCTCCAAATTACTATAAGAAAAAAAAGTATTAATCGGAGTTAAATGAGTGAATTTCATAATTACCCAAATCAGCTACATCACTACAACATGTAGTTAAGTAAGCTTCAACGAAACTATATGTTGTAGTGATGTGGCGCTAAATCCAAATTATGAAATTCACTAAAATGACTAAAATTGGATTTATGCTTTATGAAATTGACTCAAATAGTATTGATTTCTAGAAATCAGAAAATAACCTTTAACAAGTAACTCTAACTTTTAAATGTAAAAACATATAAAAGTCTTCATTAAGCGAATAAGTTGGAAAGATAATTAAAAGATTTTTTAACACTATTATTTACTTCTTCAAGATTTTTTGGACCAGCTGCAGTAAATTCTATTTCAACACTAATTGGACCTTTATACTTCGCCTTATTAAGCGCTTTCATTATTTTGTTAAAGTCCAATGCCCCATCGCCAATTGCTGGGAAGTTCCATTCGTTATATGGACCAGATTTATCTTTTAAATGAATAAATTCAACATAATCAATCGAAGCTACCAAATCTTCATACGGTAGTTTATTACCATAAAATATTACATTCCCTGTATCATAATTTATCCGTACGTTGTTTTCGTTATTAGGTATTGATTTAATAAACGACTTCAAGTTTTCTCCTGTAGCAAAATTATTTCCGTGAGTTTCCAATACTAACATTTTATTTAATGCCGAACATTTTTCAATTACTGGAAGTAAATTTTTAGCTAATATTGAGTGATCATCGATAGCATCTGAATCATCATGTGAGTCACCTGTTGCAGTTGTTATATAATCACAGCCAAATTCAACAGCTAAATCTATACTTTCCATTAAATTAGCAACACCTTCTTTTTGCATCACATTACTATGAGCACTTATTCCAATACATTTCATTCCATAATTTTGAAGGAGTTTTTTTATTTCATGTAATTGTTTCGCTGACATATCTGGAAGGATATGAGATGTATGGTCTCTCACTGCTGCTAATTCTATCTGGGAAAAACCAGCATCTTTCGCTCCTTTCACAGCCTCTTCTAATGAAAAACCATGATACGTATTGGAATTAATTGCCAGTTGTTTTAACACTAGCTATCACTCCTATCATAATTTTGATTATTTACATCTAAAACGATGAATATTCATTTAATAAGCGAGTAAAAAACTTAAATGTAATCGATTACATTTATAGTATAAAAGAAAGGAATATTTGTCAAATAGCATTTTAATAAGATCAATAATAGTATATGAGTTAAATCCAAGAAATAAGTATTCTACTTATATACAATGACTTGTAAAAATTATTATGTGAGGCAATTTCATAATTACCTAAATCAGCTACGTCGTTCCCAACTATAGTTTGGAACCATTCAACCGGCGATAAATCTGTATGATGAAATCGACTAATGTGACTTTTTAAGTAAATAATATATTTTCTATCTCCAAAATAATGAATACACAGCTTTTACGCTTTGTTTTAATGTTTTTCACACTTCTCCCACTTATCTTTTAGTAACATTGCTTCACAAAAATAATACATTTTACATTCAGTACCTTGCATTAAACAGTACTGGATGTTAAATTATATTTAATGGTATTATTTCTAACCCAGTACTATATAATGTATAGTACTCATCTAAACTAAGAAAGCGGTGAAAGAAACGTGAATGTACAATTTAAAAAAGGAGTTTTAGAATTATGTGTCCTCGTATTACTCGATAAAGAAGATCGCTATGGATATGAACTTGTCCAA
>Ga0079225_10002492_pt1 | contig 10631 bp, 9 predicted proteins | sample Poulit2012_FD_76344 | JGI IMG/M metagenome (GOLD analysis project Ga0079225, IMG submission 76344) | Agricultural soil microbial communities from Georgia to study Nitrogen management - Poultry litter 2012 | ecosystem: Environmental > Terrestrial > Soil > Agricultural land | place: USA: Georgia...
CGGACAGGGCCGGCGTTCCCAGCATTAGCACGTTGCTCCCCGTCAGTTCTTGAGCAGGTTGACGTCGTCGATGGACGCCGACCGGCGGGTTCGGAAGATGGAGACGACGATCGCCAGGCCGATGACGACCTCAGCGGCGGCGACGAGCATGACGAAGAAGGCGAAGACCTCGCCGTGCAGGTTGCCGTGCCACCGGGCGAAGGTGATGAGCGTGAGGTTCGCCGCGTTGAGCATGAGCTCCACCCCCATGAGGGCGATGATGCTGTTGCGACGCAGCAGCACGGCGACCGCGCCGATGGAGAAGAGGATCCCCGACAGCACGAGGTAGTTGACGAGGGTCACTGCTGCTCCTCCTGCGTGTCGGTCAGCCGGGCACGCTTGGTGCCGGTGTCCTCGGTGCTCTGGCTCGTGGGCGCCTCACCGTCGACCGTGCGGGTGCCGGGGGCCGGCTGCGTGCCGGGCATCCCGGGCGCACCGGACTGGGCGACGCTGCGCGAGCCGAGGTCGCCGGCGTGGCTGCTGGTCGAGGCCGCGAGCTGGGCGGCGAGCTCGGGGCTGACCTCGGCGATGGTGCGCTGCTGGCCGCGGATGCGCAGCACCCGGGGCACCGACTCGTCGATCGGGCGGCCGTCGGCGCCGAGGGCGGGCACGTCGGCGGCGTTGTGCCGGGCGTACACACCGGGGGCGGGCAGGCTGCGGATGCGCCCGCGGCCGGCGGCGAAGGCGGCCATCTTGGCCTCGGCGACGTCACGCTGCGTCGGCTTCTTGCGCAGCCGCTCGGCGCGGGTGAGGACGACGGCGCCGAGGGCGGCGGTGACGAGCAGGATACCGGCGACCTCCATCGTCAGGACGTAGTCGGAGAACAGCAGCCGGGCCACGCCCACCGGGTTGGTGTCGGCGTTGGCCTGCTCCAGGCCGCGGGGGGCGGGCATGGTGGCGCGCAGGGTGACGGCGACGACGAGGGCCACGAGGCCGGCACCGCCGAGGACCCCGATCCACCGCTGCCCCTTGAGCGTCTCGACCACCGAGTCGGAGGCGTCCACGCCGACGAGCATGAGGACGAAGAGGAAGAGCATCATGATCGCGCCGGTGTAGACGACGATCTGGGCCACCCCCAGGAAGATCGCCTCCTGGACGATGTAGAACCCGGCCAGGGCGATCATGACGAAGACGACGCACATCGCGGCGTAGACGGCCTTGCGGGCGAAGAGGAGCCCGAGGGCGGCGAGCACCGCGAGGGGCGCCACGACCCAGAAGAAGATCTCCTCCCCCATGCTGACCGTGCCCGTCTCGGCGAGGCTGAGCGGGAGGATCATGCCGGGGCCCCCTTGACCGGTCGCGCCGTCTCCAGGCTCGGGTCCTCCGGGCGGCGCTCGCGCACCCACTCGACCTGGGCCTCGGTGGGCCCGGTGATCTCGTCCCGGTAGTAGTTGTCGTCGTCCGTGCCCTCGACCATCGGGTGGGGCGGGGCGAGCATGCCGGGCTGGAGCGGGGCGAGGAGGTCCTGCTTCTCGTAGATCATGCCCTCGCGGGTGGGGCCGGTGATCTCGTACTCGTTCGTCATCGTCAGCGCCCGGGTGGGGCAGGCCTCGATGCAGTACCCGCAGAAGATGCAGCGCAGGTAGTTGATCTGGTACACGCGCCCGTAGCGCTCTCCGGGCGAGTAGCGCTCCTCCGGGGAGTTGTTCGCGCCCTCGACGAAGATCGCGTCGGCGGGGCAGGCCCAGGCGCACAGCTCGCAGCCGATGCACTTCTCCAGCCCGTCGGCGTACCGGTTGAGCTGATGACGGCCGTGGTACCGCGGCTGGGTGGGGACCTTCTCGAAGGGGTACTGCTCGGTGACCGTGGGCCGGAACATCGAGCTGAAGGTGACGCCGAACCCGGCGACGGGGGCGAGCAGCTCGCCGATCGGGCCCTTCTTGTTGCGCTCGAACTCCATCGGCAGCCGCTTGCCTACCTCCGCCTTGCGCGGCTTGGCCAGCTGCTTGCGCAGCCGGTCCTTGCCCGGCTCGTGGTCCTGGCGCTTACTCATCTGTGGCCTCCTGTGCGGGTGCCGAAATGGTCTGGGTGGCGGTGGGGGCCTGCTGCTGCTCGCGCAGCCGGCGCCGCGGGGACGGCGGCAGCTGCTGGCCGGGCAGCGGCGGCACCGGGAAGCCACCGGCGAACGCGTCGAACTCCGAGTCCACGACGACGCCGTCCGCACCCGGCCGCGCGGCCGCGGGCTCCGGTTCGGGCTCGGGCTTCTTCTCCGGCCAGACCAGGGTGAGGAGCAGGACGACGACGAGGACACCGGCGAGGACGAAGAGCAGGGAGCGCAGGTCCAGCCCGGCGAACTGGAGCAGGCCCTGGATGACCGCGACGGCGGCGAGCCAGGCCAGCCCGATCGGGATGAGGACCTTCCAGCCCAGGTTCATGAACTGGTCGTAGCGGAACCGCAGGAGCGTGCCGCGCAGCCAGAACATGAAGAACATGACGAGCCAGATCTTGGCGACCATCCACAGCAGCGGCCACCAGCCCTCGTTGAACATGCCGTCGTTGATCGTCGACAGCGGGAAGGGTGCGCGCCAGCCACCGAGGAAGAGCGTGGCCGCCACGGCCGAGACGTTGAGCATGTTGACGTACTCGGCGAGGAAGAACCACGCGAACTTCATCGAGGAGTACTCGACCATGTGGCCGGCGACGAGCTCACCCTCGGCCTCGGGCAGGTCGAAGGGCAGGCGGTTGACCTCACCGACCATCGAGACGAGGTAGACGAGGAACGCGGGCAGCAGCGGGATGGCCCACCACAGCTCGGTCTGCGCGTCGACGATCTGCGAGGTCGAGGCCGAGCCGGACAGGAGGAAGACCGAGGCCAGGGCCAGGGCCATCGCCAGCTCGTAGGAGATCACCTGCGCCGAGGACCGCACGGCACCGAGCAGCGGGAAGGTCGAGTTGGACGACCAGCCGCCCAGGACGATGCCGTACACGCCCAGCGCGGTGATGCCGAGGATGTACAGCACGGCGACCGAGGAGTCGGCCAACTGCAGCGGGGTGACGACGCCGAAGATCGACACCTCGGGCCCGAAGGGGATCACCGCGTAGATGAGGAAGGCGCACAGCGCGGCGATGAACGGGGCCAGCATGTAGACGAAGCGGTCGGCGCCCTTGAGGTTGATGTCCTCCTTGAGGAGCAGTTTGACCGCGTCGGCCACCGACTGCAGCGAGCCCGCCGGGCCGTGGACGTTGGGGCCGGGTCGGGTCTGCATGCGGCCGAGCACCTTGCGCTCCGCCCAGATGGCGAAGAGCACGAAGAGCAGCAGCATGACGACGATCCCGACCGCCTTGACCACCCAGATCCACCAGGTGTCGTTGGCGAAGTCGGCAGTGGGGGCGGCGACGGCGTCGCTCACCACCATGGGCGCGACCATCATCGCGTCACCTCCAGGTCGACGAGTTCACCGGCGCCCGCACCGAGCATCTCGTGCACGTGGGACCCCGGGGAGTTCTCCGGGAGCCAGACGACGTCGTCGGACATCGTCGTGACGGCCAGCGGCAGGGTGATGCTACCGGCCGGGCCACGCACGGTGACCGGCTCGCCGTCCGCGACGCCGAGGCGGGCGGCGCGGGCCGCGGACAGCCGGACCACCGGGCGGTGCGCGGTGCCGGCGAGGTGCGGCTCGCCGTCCTGGCCGCGGCCGTCGTCGAGCATGAGCTTCCAGGTGGCGAGCACCGCCTGGTCCGGTCCGGCGGTGACCGTGCGGGGCGCGGGCGCCGGCGCGGGGACCGGGGCCTGGGCGGGCTGCCAGCCGGCGAGCTCGGTGAGCTGGGCGTGGACCTCCTCCATCGTGCCGCAGCCGAGGGGCACCCCCATCTCGGCGGCGAGGGCGTCGAGGACGCGGTGGTCGGACAGGTGGTGGGAGACGAGCACCTGGCCGAAGGGGCGGCGGCGTCCCTCCCAGTTGACGAAGGTGCCGGCCTTCTCCACGGGCGGGGCGACCGGGAGCACGACGTCGGCGTGCTCGGTCACCTCGCTGCGGCGCACTTCGAGCTGGACGACGAAGCCGGCCGCGGCGACGGCCCGGCGGGCGAGGGCCGGGTCGGGCACGTCGCGCAGGTCGACCCCGCCCACGACGAGGCCGCCGAGCTCGCCGGACTCCGCCGCCGCGAGGATGGCGGGCAGGTCGCGGCCGGCGGTCGACGGGACGCGCTCCACGCCCCAGGCGGCGGCCAGGTCGACGCGGGCCTCGGCGTCGGTGACGTGCCGGCCGCCGGGCAGCAGCCCCGGCAGCAGGCCGGCCTCGACGGCGCCCCGCTCACCGGCGCGGCGCGGCACCCAGGCGAGCCGGGCGCCGGTGCGGTCGGCGAGGCGCTCGACGGCGCTCAGCGTGCCGGGCAGCGCCCCCGCCCGCTCGCCGACGAGGATGACCGAGTTCGGCTGGGCCAGGGCCTCGGCCACGGCCGCGAGGGCGACGTCGTCGGAGTCGGGGGTGATGCCGTCGAGCACGACGGGCTCGGTGCCCGGCGTCGTCGGCAGCAGGGAGGCACGCAGCTTGGTCGTGCCGCGGGTGGCGAAGGGGGCCAGGGTCGACACCGAGACGGTGCCGGCGAGCATCCCCTTGCGCAGCCGCAGGAAGATCGTGCCGCACTCCTCCTCGGGCTCGAGCGCGACGAGCAGGACGTGCCCGGCGTGCTCCAGGCCCCGGTAGGTGACGTCCATCGGGGCGCGCGCGACGCGGCGGGCGAGGAAGTCGGCCTCCTCGGCCGACGAGGGCCGGGCGCGGTGGTCGACGTCGTTGGTGCCCAGGACGGTGCGGGCGAAGCGGGACCAGGCGTAGGAGTCCTCCACGGTGAGCCGCCCGCCGGGCAGCACACCGACGCCGCCGGCGTCGCGGGCACGCTCCAGGCCGCGGGCGGCCAGGTGCAGAGCCTCCGACCAGCTGGTCTCGACGAGCTCGCCGGTGTCCTCGTCCCGCACGAGCGGGTACTCCAGGCGGTCCGGCGCGCTCTGCCAGGCGAAGGCGAAGCGGTCCTTGTCGGTGATCCACTCCTCGTTGACCTCGGGGTCGTCACCGGCCAGGCGGCGCACGACGACGCCGCGGCGGTGGTCGACCCGGATGGCCGAGCCGCTCGCGTCGTGCTCGGCCACCGACTCGGTGGACACGAGGTCGAAGGGCCGGGCGCGGAACCGGTAGGTGGCCGAGGTCAGCGCGCCGACCGGGCAGATCTGGATGGTGTTGCCGGAGAAGTAGGAGGAGAAGGGGCGGCCCGTGACGTCGGTCTCGGCGACGCCGACCGGCCCTGCGGCCAGACCCACCTCGATCCCCGGCTCGCCCTGGACCGGCCCGCTGAGCGAGGGGTCGGTGACGCGTGGGGCGTCCCCGCCCGCGTAGGCGAAGTCGAGGACGTCGGCGTCGAACCGGCCCACCTGGGAGCCGTGCGTCCCGTGGACGTCCCGGCCCGGTGTGCCGCCGCCGCGTCCCTGGAGCGCGATGAACGGGTCGCCGGCAATCTGGTCGGAGAACCGGGTGCAGCGCTGGCACAGGATGCAGCGGTCCCGGTCGAGGAGGATCTCGCTGGAGATCTTCAGCGGCTTGGGGAAGGTCCGCTTGACGTCGACGAAGCGGCTGGTCGCCGAGCCGTTGCTCATCGCCTGGTTCTGCAGCGGGCACTCCCCGCCCTTGTCGCAGACCGGGCAGTCGAGCGGGTGGTTGATGAGGAGGAACTCGATCATCCCGTGCTGCGCCTTGTCGGCGACGGCCGAGGTGTGCTGGGTGGCCACGACCATGCCCGGGGTGGCCTCCAGCGTGCAGGAGGCCTGCGGCTTGGGCATCGGGCGCAGGTTGCCCTCCCGGTCCGGGGTGGGGACCTCGACCAGGCACTGGCGGCAGGCACCGGCCGGCTTGAGCAGCGGGTGGTCGCAGAACCGCGGGATCTGGATGCCGATCTGCTCGGCCGCCCGGATGACCAGCGTGCCCTTGGGGACCTCGACCTCGACGCCGTCGATCGTGACGGGGATGAGCTGCTCGTCCACCTTGGCGGGGGTCGTCGTCATCGGGCACCTACTTCGGAGAACACGGCGGAGGCCTCGTACGGGAAGAGCTCGCGGGCGGGAGTGTGGGTCCCGGCCTCGAACTCGGAGCGGAAGTACTTGATGCCGCTCTGGATCGGGACGGCGGAGGCGTCGCCGAGGGCGCAGAAGGAGCGCCCGGCGATGTTCGCCGACACGTCGAGCAGCAGGTCGATGTCCGTGGGTAGGCCCTTGCCCTCCTCGAGGCGGTGCATGACCTGCTTCATCCAGTACGTGCCCTCGCGGCAGGGGGTGCACTTGCCGCAGGACTCGTGCTGGTAGAAGTCGGTCCACCGGGACACGACGCGCACGACGGAGACGGTCTCGTCGAAGACCATGAGGGAGCGGGTGCCCAGCATGGAGCCGGCCGCGCCCACGGACTCGTAGTCGAGCGGCACGTCGAGGTGCTCCTCGGTGAGGATCGGGCTGGAGGACCCACCCGGCGTCCAGAACTTCAGCCGGTGGCCGGCGCGGATGCCGCCGGCCATGTCGATGAGCTCGCGCATGGTGATGCCGAGCGGGGCCTCGTACTGGCCGGGACGGGCGACGTGGCCGGACAGCGAGAACAGCCCGTGGCCGGCCGACTTCTCCGTGCCCATCGAGCTGAACCACTCCGCCCCGCCGGCGATGATGCCGGGCACCGAGGCGATGGACTCGACGTTGTTGACCACGGTGGGGCGGGCGTAGAGCCCGGCGACCGCGGGGAAGGGCGGCTTGAGGCGCGGCTGGCCGCGCCGGCCCTCGAGCGAGTCGAGCAGCGCCGTCTCCTCACCGCAGATGTAGGCGCCCGCACCGGCGTGGACGGTGATCTCCAGCTGGTAGTCGCCGTTCGGGCCCAGGCCGGTGCCGATGAGGCCGGCCTCCCGCGCCTCGCGCACGGCGGCCAGCAGGCGCCGGTAGACGTGGACGACCTCCCCGCGCAGGTAGATGAAGGCGTGGTGCCCGCCGATCGCATAGGAGGTGATCGCCACCCCCTCGATGAGGGCGTGCGGGTTGGCCAGCATGAGCGGCACGTCCTTGCAGGCACCCGGCTCGGACTCGTCGGCGTTGACGACGAGGTAGCGGGGCCCGCCGTCCGGCGGGGGCAGGAAGGACCACTTGAGGCCGGTCGGGAAACCGGCGCCGCCGCGGCCGCGCAGGCCCGAGCTCTTCACCGTCTCGATGATGTCGCCCGGCGCCATGGTGAAGGCCTTGGCCAGCGCCCGGTAGCCGCCGCGGGAGCGGTACGTCTCGAGGGTCCAGGGCCGTTCGGCGTCCCAGATGTCCGAGAGCACCGGCGTCAGCGGCGTCGGGGCCGCCGTCGTCGTCTCGCTCATTCGTCCTTCCCCTTCTCGGCGGTCGCACCCTCACCGGCGGGACCGCGCTTGCCCGCCGGGTCGGTGTCGTCAGGTGTCACCGGCGGGCGCTCGGCGCTGCCGTAGTCGTCGCGCACGGAGGTGCCGTCCGCGGTGCCCTCGCGGTCGGCCTGCATCGCGGGGGCCCGCCAGCCGCGCTGCCGCGCCAGCTTCAGCCCGGCCAGCGTGGCGGGCCCGGCGGCCACCCCCTCGTCGGCCCGGCCGTCCTCGAAGCCGGCCAGCACGTGGGAGATCTCCTTGAAGGTCCCCACGGTGGACGGTCCGCGGGTCGGGGCGACCGGCCGCCCGGCGCGCAGGTCGTCGACGATCTCGACGGCGGAGGTCGGGGTCTGGTTGTCGAAGAACTCCCAGTTGACCATGACGACCGGCGCGTAGTCGCAGGCCGCGTTGCACTCCAGCCGCTCGAGGGTGATCTTGCCGTCCTCGGTGGTCTCGTCGTGGCCCACGCCCAGGTGCTCGGAGAGCCGGTCGAAGATGATGTCCCCACCCATGACGGCGCACAGCGCGTTCGTGCACACCCCCACGGTGTAGTCCCCGTTGGGGTGGCGCTTGTACTGGGTGTAGAAGGTCGCCACCGCGGAGACCTCGGCGCGGGTGAGGCCGAGGATCTCGGCGCACAGCGCGATGCCCCGGGCGCTGACGTAGCCGTCCTCCGACTGGACCAGGTGCAGCATCGGCAGCAGCGCGGACCGCGACTGCGGGTAGCGGGAGATGATCTGCGCGGCCTGTCCACGCAGCCGCTCCTCCACCTCCGGTGCGTAACCGGTGACGCTCATCAGCGGTCCACCCCTCCCAGGACGGGATCGAGGGAGGCGAGCGTGACGACGACGTCGGCCAGCTGGCCACCCTCGCTCATGATCGACAGCGACTGCAGGTTGGAGAACGACGGGTCGCGGAAGTGCGCCCGGTAGGGGCGGGTCCCGCCGTCGGAGACGAGGTGGACGCCCATGACGCCCTTGGCGTGCTCGATGGTCTGGTACACCTGCCCGGCCGGGACCCGGAAGCCCTCGGTCACGAGCTTGAAGTGGTGGATGAGCGACTCCATCGAGGTGCCCATGATCTCGCGGATGTGGTCCAGCGAGTTGCCCTGCCCGTCGCTGCCGATCGACAGCTGGGCCGGCCAGGCGATCTTCTTGTCCTCGACCATGACGGGGCCGGGGGTGGCCTCGAGCCGCTCGAGCACCTGGTAGATGATCTTCATCGACTCGTAGCACTCGGCCCAGCGCACCTTGACGCGGGTGAAGGCGTCGGAGACGGTGTCGGTCGGGACGTCGAAGTCGTAGGTCTCGTACCCGCAGTACGGCTGGATCTTGCGCATGTCCAGCGGGTACCCGGCGGCCCGCACGCACGGACCGGTGAGGCCCAGCGCGAGCGCACCGGCCAGCGAGATGTACCCCACCCCCTCGTGGCGGAGCTTGTAGATCGGGTTGGCCATCGTGAGGTCCTGGAGCTCCTCGATGTCCCGGCGGACCTTCGGAAGCAGCTCGCGCACCATCTCGACGGTGTCGGCGGGGATGTCCTGGGCGACCCCGCCCGGGCGGATGTAGGCGTGGTTCATCCGCAGCCCGGTGATGTGCTCGAAGATCCGCAGGATCTCCTCCCGCCCGCGGAACCCGATGGTCATCATCGTCGTGGCACCCAGCTCGTTACCGGCGGTGGCGATCGCGACGATGTGGGAGGAGATGCGGTTGAGCTCCATGAGCAGGACGCGGATCAGCGTGGCCCGCTCGGGGATCTGGTCGGTGATGCCCAGGAGCTTCTCCACCGCCAGGCAGTAGGCGACCTCCTGGAACAGCGGGGCGACGTAGTCCATGCGGGTGCAGAACGTCACGCCCTGGGTCCAGGTGCGGTACTCCATGTTCTTCTCGATACCGGTGTGGAGGTATCCGGTGCCGACCCGCAGCTCGTTGACGGTCTCGCCCTCGATGTCGAGGATCAGGCGCAGCACGCCGTGGGTCGAGGGGTGGACCGGCCCCATGTTGACGACGATCCGCTCCTCGCCCAGCCGCTCGGCCTCGGCGGCGATGGACGCCCAGTCCCCGCCCTCGGCGGTGAACTCCGGGCCGGTGTGGGAGTCGAGCGCAGGCCCGGTGGCGTGCAGGTTCGTGTGGTCGGCCATCAGCTGTAAGACCTCCGGGTGTCGGGCGGCGGGACGGTCGCTCCCTTGTACTCGACCGGGATCCCGCCCAGCGGGTAGTCCTTGCGCTGCGGGTGGCCGACCCAGTCGTCGGGCATGGCGGTCCGCGCGAGGGAGGGGTGGCCGTCGAAGACGATCCCCATGAGGTCCCAGGTCTCCCGCTCGTGCCAGTCGTTGCCCGGGTAGATGTCCACCAGGGTGGGCACGTGCGGGTCGGCGTCGGGGGCGACGACCTCGAGCCGCAGCTGGCGGCTGTGGGTGAGGGAGACGAGGTGGTAGACGGCGTGCAGCTCGCGGCCCTCGTCGTTCGGGAAGTGCACGCCGGAGACCCCGAGGCACAGCTCGAAGCGCAGGTCCTGGTCGTCGCGCAGCCACTGGGCGATCTGCCGCAGGTGCTCCCGGACGATGAAGAGGGTCAGCTCGCCGCGGTCGACGACGACCTTCTCGATCGCCGCGTCGGGGTCGATACCCTCGCCCTGGAGCAGCTCAACGAGGATGTCCACGACCTCGTCGAACCAGCCGCCGTAGGGCCGCTCGGAGGCCGGGGGCATCGCCACGGTGGTGACCAGGCCGCCGAAGCCGGAGGTGTCGCCGGTGCCGTGCACCCCGAACATGCCGCGCCGCACGTCGACGACCTCCAGCCGGCGGCGGCCGCCGACCGGCCCGGCGGGGATGTTCTGGCTGCCGGCCTCGAGGGCCGCAGCGGTGGTGGCCTGCGCCTGGGTGGTGCCGTCGCCCGGCTTGACGGTGTCGGCGGCGGCCTGCTTCTCGTCGTCGCGCTCGCTCACGCCAGCAGCCCCTTCATCTGGTGGGTCGGGGTGGCCGCCAGGGCCGCCTCCTCCGCGGCACGTGCCGCGGCCTCACGGTTGACGCCGAGCGGCTCGTTCCGCACCTGCTCGTGCAGCGCCATGATGGCGTTGATGAGCATCTCCGGCCGCGGCGGGCAGCCCGGCAGGTAGATGTCCACCGGCACGAGGTGGTCCACGCCCTGGATGACGGCGTAGTTGTTGAACATGCCGCCGCTCGAGGCGCACACGCCCATCGAGATGACCCACTTCGGCTCGGACATCTGGTCGTAGATCTGCCGGACGAC
>Ga0079225_10002493_pt1 | contig 10630 bp, 10 predicted proteins | sample Poulit2012_FD_76344 | JGI IMG/M metagenome (GOLD analysis project Ga0079225, IMG submission 76344) | Agricultural soil microbial communities from Georgia to study Nitrogen management - Poultry litter 2012 | ecosystem: Environmental > Terrestrial > Soil > Agricultural land | place: USA: Georgia...
CCATAGCCGGATATGTATACTTACAGCCTGTCCATCCTCAAATGTACGCAATTATTATTGGGGCCTTAATAATGATTTCTGTAGGGGTTTTAGACGACCTTCTGGAATTACGTCCCCTCTATAAATTAATCGGGCAAATTACGGCGGCGATTGTCGTTGTACAATCCGGTCTCGTAATTGATAAAATGACCCTACCCTTTATTGGGACCGTCTATTTAGAGAGTATTGGTATTATATTAACTATTTTATGGATTATCGCAGCCTCTAATGTCATAAACATAATTGACGGCTTGGATGGCCTCGCTGCTGGAGTTACAACGATTGCCTTACTAAGTATTTTAGTGATGGGTTTCATGGATCATCGGGTGATAGTTGTATATTTATCCATTATGTTAATTGGTAGTATTATCGGATTTTTACCCTTTAACTTTTATCCCTCGAAGATTTTCATGGGGGATACTGGCTCTCTCTTTTTAGGATACTCCATTGCAATTATTTCTATGCTAGGCTTATTTAAAAATGTAGCTTTTTTTAGTTTTGCCATTCCAATTGTCGTAATTGCTGTACCGGTATTTGACACAGTTTTAGCAATTATAAGACGGAAGTTAAATAACCAAAGTATCGCTGAAGCTGACCGAAAACATATTCACTATGAATTAGTTAACATGGGATACTCCCACAGAGCATCGGTCCTAATTATTTATGGCTTTAGTGTTTATTTCGGAGTACTAGCAGTATTCTTCAATAGTGGAACTTTGTTAACTTCCCTTATCCTTTTAATCGCAAGCTTTATAGGGATTAAATTGATTATGGAAATAGCCGGTATTAAATTAGAAAAACCGAAGGCAAAGGTTAGAAATATTAATTCTAGAGGAAATCGTTACTAATGATTAACATAAAAAACAGCTAGTTATGATAACTAGCTGTTTTTTTCTATGATGCTTGATCGAAGGCCCCATCATATTCACTTTCGTCTTCCCCTGCAGGGTCTGTCGTTGTAATTGTTTTTTCTAATTCTAGGTGCTCTTTTAGTTTCTCTTTTGTCTCATTTAAGTTTTGTTCATCAATGGACCAGTAATAAATACCGTTAACCCAGTAATCGTCACCTTCTAAGGAGAAGGACTCAACATCAAAATTTTTCACTGTCGTACCGTAAGAAACAAAGCCACGAATTTCAGGGAAGCTAATGTTCGTTGCCATATTATCACCGACGGCCTCTAAAACATCATCGTATTTTAAGACGGAAGTTATAGATGCACTCCTAGAAATAATTGCTTTGATAATGTCTAACTGTCTTTGGCCACGGGCGATATCGTTATCGTGCTTTCTCGTACGGGCAAAGGCTAAAGCTTCTTCACCGTTTAATTGCTGTCTCCCTGGGTAAAGGTGAATGGAATCCCTTTTATCCATTGAATTAGATTCCTTAAATTCATAAGGAACATCAACGGTTACTCCACCTAAGGCATCGACAACTTCAATAAAAGCATGGAAATTCACTTTTACAAAGTAATCTACAGGTACGTCTAACAAATGTTCTACTGTGTCAATTGCCGCTTTAGTACCACCAAAGTAATGAGCATGATTAATTTTATCAAACATTTCTCGTTCTGGAATATATACATATGAATCCCTTGGAATGCTGAGTAATTTAATGCTATTCTCTTTTTTATTTAATGTAGCTAAAATAAGAGAGTCCGTTCTTGAAGCTCCTTTATTACCCCTGTGATCGTTTTCGTCGACACCCATTATTAAAATAGAAACGTTGTCTTTCCCCGGATCAACGGCTTCCTTTCGGTAATCAGACTTATCTCTACCAATATTTTCGTAGGAATCGGAAATTATATTTTCAGCTTTAATATAAATATAAGTGCCCCAACCTATCGCTCCAATTCCGAGAAGCAAAAAGGGAATAAGTAAAAACCAAAAGAGTTTACCGCGTTTTTTCCTTCTTGCCTTCCTCTTGGCCATTCGACCTTGGAATCTAGGCTTATTATTTTTCGTCATAACTTTATTGCCCCTTTAAAAGTCTATATCGTATTATATTACTCATAAAATGCATAAGATACATTATATATCTTACTATATAATTGTCAATGTGTATATTAAAATTTAAAACTTTTTTCGACGATTTATTATTTTACATACGAAGAATAGATCCTTTAAGTTTCGTCAGATTTAGACAAGCTACTCTTCAGGAGCTCATGTTTAATCATGGATGTTGAAATTCCCTTCGTTCTGGGCAAATAAATCACGTCACAATAGGGACTTAAAAAGTCAAATTTACCCTCCCAATCATCCCCAATAACAAAGGTGTTAATCTTATATCTTTTTATGTCTTCAATCTTCTGTTCCCACGAACTTTCGGGAATAATTTTATCAACATATTTTATCGATTGTAAAATGGTTTTTCTTTGTTCATAGGGGTAAATAGCACATTTATTCTTTCTCTTATTAAATTCATCTGTAGACAGGCCGACGATTAATTGATCGCCTAATTCCTTGGCACGGCGCAAAAGCTCAATATGACCATAATGAATTAAATCGAATGTTCCATAAGTGATAATCCTTTTCATACCGTTTATCCCCCAACCTTCAATTCCTCCAAGACCTCATTCAATCGATCAGGAAAGTTTGTCGACATCCCTGTAACTCCCCAACCGATGATTTGTTTCATTCTTGCTTTATCGTTAACGGTATAGGGGTGAATGAGCAAGCCAGAATCCTTAACTTTTTCAACAAATTTCGCAGATAACCTCTTATGGTTAAGACCGATACCTACTGCATATTCCTTAATCATATTCAATCTGTCTTTACTTAAATTGGCCTTTTTTCGAAAGCGCAATAACTGGACAAGGGGAATTGAGGGCTCTTCTTCATGAATTTTTAATAAATATTCAAAATTAAAAGAGTGAATAACAATTCGAGCATCCCTATCCTTTCTTTCAATTAGGTCATACTCGTGAAGCGTTTCGAACATCTTGTCCAATAATAAGTCGATATCATCTGTTTCCTTGATTTCTAAATAATAATTGATATCGTCACCGAAGGTATCGAGTATTTCTTCTAATGTTAAAACTTTTAAATTTTTAAAGTCGGGATTCGCTCTTTTTGGATACTTTTTATTAAACCATGACCCGACATCTAATTGTTTCAGCTCTTCTAAAGTGAAGGAACTTACTTTTCCAGACTTTGTGGAAATACGATCAATATAATTATCGTGGATGACGACTATTTTCCCATCAGCGGTTAATTGTAGATCTATTTCAATAAAATCACCTTTCATTTTTTTGCCCAGTTCATAGGCCGGGAGAGTATGTTCAGGAGCATGTCCTGAAGCCCCTCTATGGGCAATATTTAAAAAGGTCTTTTGGGATAAGAAATCCTCATCCTCACTAAAATCAAACGAAAATCCACTGCTACAAGCTGCTAAAAATACGACGGCAAAGATTAGGGTTCTGAATATAAGTTTACGCAAAAATATACCCCTTTCATAGCTGCTTGTTTATAGTGTAACACGTCATATTAATTTTATAAATCCTTGTCCGTTAATTTTTACCATTAATAAATATCTAGTTTATAAATCTTTAATGAATTAAAGTAAATGGTCTATTTTAATTCAATATTCTATATACATTTACTAAATACAGTAAAAGGAGTGTGTATAGATGACCGAGTTTATGGGGGAATTATTTGGTACAATGGTATTAATCATCTTTGGGGTTGGTGTTGTTGGAGGTGTGTTACTTCGTTGGTCGAAGGCAGAAAACGCCGGCTGGATCGTCATAACTGTTGGTTGGGGTCTGGCGGTTGTCATGGGGGTGTTAGTTTCAGGGACCGCTTCTGATGCTCATATTAACCCTGCGGTAACCTTAGGTTTTGCGGCAATAGGGGACTTCCCTTGGAGTAAAGTTCCAATGTATATAACAGCTCAAATGATTGGGGCTATTATCGGTGCAGTTATCGTATTTTTTAATTATTTACCTCACTGGCGGGAGACCAAGGATAAAGGGCTTAAATTAGCCGTCTTCGCAACCCATCCGGGATCTTCTGATAAAGTCCGCAAGCCCTTTCAAAACTTACTGAGTGAAGTAATCGGAACCTTTGCTTTATTATTTGTCTTGTTATTTATTGGGGGGCCGAATGTATTTACAGAAGGGTTAATGCCCTTAGTCGTCGGTTTATTAATCGTTGTGATCGGCTTGTCCTTAGGAGGAGCCACAGGATATGCCATTAATCCAGCCCGTGATTTAGGCCCGAGAATTGCCCATGCGATTCTTCCAATTCCAGGTAAAGGTGGCTCTGATTGGAGTTATTCCTGGATCCCAGTCCTGGGACCAATGATTGGCGGAGTCTACGGTGCTCTCGTTTACCGGGCGATTTTTAATCAAGATTTATCTATCGCTTTTTGGATTGTAAGTGCCCTTGTTTTAGTGTTAATGATTACAGCAGCAGCTAAAGAATTATCTGATAAATCAGCAGGAGCAATTAATTAATTTTCCAAAGGAGTAGGATATTATGAAGGACAAATTTATTTTATCTCTAGATCAAGGAACAACAAGTTCGCGAGCGATCTTATTTAACCATGCGGGGGAAATTGTCGAGACAGCCCAGAAGGAATTTGAACAATTTTTCCCCAAGCCTGGCTGGGTCGAGCATGATGCCAATGAAATTTGGACCTCTATTTTAGCCTGTATGGCCGAAGTTTTAAGAAAAGCTGATGTCGATCCGGACCAGGTCGCCAGTATTGGAATTACCAATCAACGGGAAACGACAGTCGTTTGGGATAAGGAAACTGGAAAGCCAGTATATAAAGCGATTGTGTGGCAATCTAGACAGACGGAAGATATTTGTAAAGAATTAAGGGAAGCAGGTCATGGAGAAACCTTTACCTCGAAGACAGGATTATTAATAGATGCCTACTTTTCGGGTACCAAGGTAAAGTGGATTCTTGACAATGTTGAAGGAGCGAGGGAGAAAGCTGATCGGGGTGAATTACTATTCGGAACGATCGATACCTGGCTGGTCTATAAGCTTTCTGGCGGAAAGGCCCATGTGACGGATTACTCTAACGCCTCCCGAACCCTAATGTTTAACATTTACGATTTAAAGTGGGATGACGAATTGTTAGACATCTTAACCGTGCCAAAAAGTATGTTGCCAGAAGTAAGACAATCCTCCGAAGTTTATGCCCATACAATTGATTATCACTTTTTCGGCCATGAAGTACCCATTGCTGGAATTGCAGGGGATCAACAGGCAGCCCTCTTCGGACAGGCATGTTTTGAAACGGGTATGGCGAAAAACACCTACGGAACGGGTTGTTTCATGTTAATGAATACTGGTAGTAAAGGAATCCCTTCTGAGAATGGCTTACTAACGACAATCGCCTGGGGGCTTGACGGTAAGGTCGAATATGCTTTAGAAGGTAGTATTTTCGTTACTGGTTCAGCAGTTCAGTGGTTAAGGGACGGTTTAAGACTGATCGAGAGCGCTCCTGAGACAGAAGACTATGCGACAAAAGTCGATTCTTCAGATGGCGTATATTTAGTCCCAGCCTTCGTAGGGCTTGGTACACCTTACTGGGACAGTGATGCTCGTGGGGCTGTATTTGGTTTAACTCGGGGTACGACGAAGGAGCATTTTATCCGGGCAACCTTAGAGTCTATTGCCTATCAAACGCGGGATGTGCTTGATGCGATGATTTCCGATTCAGGAATTGATCTAAAATCCTTACGGGTAGATGGTGGGGCAGTGTCGAATGACTTTCTCATGCAATTTCAAAGTGATATATTAGGAGTACCAGTTGATCGTCCTGTCGTTCAAGAGACGACAGCATTAGGTGCGGCTTACTTAGCCGGTTTAGCTGTAGGTTACTGGGAGAGTAAAGAAGAAATCGCTGGCCAATGGCAAATTGACCGTACCTTTACGGATGAAATATCAGATTCCGAGCGGGACTCATTATATAAAGGATGGCAAAAGGCCGTCGCAGCAACCCGCGAATATAAATGACAGGGTAATTGTTAGCCATTGAAGACCAATTGAAAAAATTGGTCTTCTCTTCTATATACAAATATATGAGAGGTGAATAAAATGAAAAAAATTATTAACCATCCAGAAGAAGTTGTAAAAGAAATGATTGAAGGAATCGTCAAGTCCTGGCCGGATACCTTAGAAAATGTTGAAGGAACATCAGTCATAAAGCGCAAGGCATCCCCTGTTGAAGGAAAGGTAGCAATCATTAGTGGTGGGGGTAGTGGTCACGAACCAGCCCATGCCGGATATGTTGGACAAGGGATGTTAGACGCAGCCGTATTAGGTGAAGTTTTCACCTCCCCTTCCGTCGATCAAGTTTTCGAAGGCATTAAATCTGTAGCGAGTGATGCGGGAGTATTACTCGTGATCAAAAACTACACGGGAGATATTTTGAATTTCGAGATGGCAGCAGAGCTAGCCGAAGCAGAAGGGATCAAAGTAGACCATGTCGTAGTAAATGATGACGTAGCCGTCGAGGATAGCTCCTATACGACCGGAAGACGAGGTATCGCTGGGACAGTTTTCGTTCATAAAATTGCCGGAGCAAAGGCTGAAAAGGGTGGAAGCTTAGATGAGGTGAAGACTGTAGCAGAAAAGACGATTAAAAACGTTCGGTCCATGGGAATGGCAATTAGCCCCTGTTCAATTCCCGCTGCCGGAAAACCAAGCTTCACCTTAGAGGACAATGAAATGGAAATGGGAATCGGAATTCATGGAGAACCAGGCATCTACCGAAGGAAAATTGCTTCGGCAAAGGAGATTGCTAGCGAGCTGACAGCAAAAATTTTAGAAGATATGGATTTAAGTGAAAATGACGAAGTGGCAGTAATGGTGAATGGCCTCGGGGCGACACCAGAAATGGAGCTCTTTATTATAAATAAGGAAGTCCAAGATCTTTTAGCCAAGGAAAAGCTTCGAGTACACAAGACCTTTGTCGGTGAATATATGACGGCCCTTGAAATGGGTGGATGTTCTGTAACGCTATTAAAATTAGATGATGAATTAAAGGAACTATTAAATTATTCTTCCGATGCGCCAAACTTTTTTGTCAGATAATAGTAAAGGACTTTTGAAATGAAGGAGAGATGCACCATGAAAATAGGAGTAAAGGATTTTAAAACTTGGCTAACTAAAACCCATCACAAATTACAAGAAAATAGACAGTACTTAACGGAATTGGACCAAACAATTGGAGACGGGGATCATGGAATTAATATGGAAAGAGGTTTCCGGGTTGTTGTAGAAAAAATCAATGACACAGAATATGATGATTTGCAGTCGATTGTAAAGGATATAGCCATGACGATTATAGCGAATGTTGGTGGTGCTTCTGGTCCCTTATATGGGACGGCCTTTTTAAGGATGGCTCCTATTTTTTCTCAGGAAAAGAAAGTTGATGTTAAGACTTTTGTTAAAGGATTGGAAGCGGCACTAGAAGGGATTCAAGCCCGAGGAAAAGCAGCGGTGGGTGAGAAGACCTTAGTTGATGTTTGGGCTGCTGTAATCGAAGGGATGAAGCAGAAGGGAAGCTTTGATGCGGACGGGCTAGAAAGGATAGCTAAACAATCGGCTGAAAAAACAAAGGAATTAATGGCCACAAAGGGTCGGGCGGCATATTTTAAAGAGAAGTCCATTGGTCATATCGATCCAGGGGCAATGTCTTCTTATTATTTGTTCTCCTCCTTTGCCGAGGTTATCGAGGAGAAATCTGAATGAATAAGTATGTCGGTATCGTTTTAGTATCTCACAGTGAAAAGATTGCCCAAGGGGTAAAGGATTTAATTCGTGAAGTGATTAAGGACGTGCCTATCGAAGTGGCTGGCGGGGAACTGGACGGTGGAATAGGCACAGATATCCATAGAATCACGACTGCTATTAAGAAGGTATTCGCCCAAACAAATAAGGGGGTTCTAATCTTTTATGACCTTGGTAGCGCTAAGATGAACAGTGAATTGGCCATTGAACTGGCCGGATTCAATAATGTCGCGATTGTTGAAGCACCATTTGTTGAGGGAGCCTATGTTGGGGCGGTGGAGGCGTTAAATAAAAGGGGATTTGAGGAAATTGTCCTAAAAATTGAAGCGACATTCTCTAATCAATAATTATCTTGGTAAAATCTATCAAATACTACTTCCCATCCTATTCATGTAAATAGTCGCAGGTTCTTAAAGATGTATAGGGGAATTAAAAATACTGTCCAGCCAGTTAACCCTACAAAGTACCCAACGACCCTTGCTAATATATAAGGGCGATTGTTTAAGTTTAGAAAATATGTAACAATTCCTTGACTTTAATTCATTGTTCTAGTTTAATATATATAAGTTAATATTTTGTATGGAGAATTGGAGATCCACAAATTACGACCTACTATACATTATAGCTAGGGTTATTTTGTGGATTTTTTTTATCTCTTAAATACAAGCGCTTCCAATAGAAACAAAGACATCTTGACAAAGGAGGTATAGTAGTATTGTCAACTACAAAAAAGACGAAGAAACATAGACGGGAAAGTGAAGGTAGATTATTAGCTACTGGATTACTATATTTATTACCCGCACTCATATTATTAGGGGTATTTTTATTTTACCCTATGTTTAAAACCCTTTACTTTAGCTTCTTTAAAGTGACTGGTTCAGGAGAGATTACCGCCTTTGTAGGTTGGGATCACTACAAGCAACTATGGCATTCAGCGGAATTTAAAAAGAGTATGAAAGGAACCTTCTTTTTCGTGTTATATACGGTGCCAACTGAAATCATTCTAGGTCTTTTCTTAGCTGTTTTAGCCAGTGAAAAGTTAAAGGGGATTGGTTTCTTTAGAACAATATTTGCTTCAACATTAGGGGTGTCTGTAGCCGCTGGAGCAACAATTTTTCTATTTTTATTCCATCCGTCTATGGGGGTATTGAACAACATTTTAGCCCTATTTGGAATTGATGCTATCCATTGGTTAACAAACTCCGATTGGGCCTTGTTCTCCGTAGCGATGACGACAGTTTGGATGCACCTGGGGATTAACTTTATTATATTACTAGGTGGAATTCAAAATGTGGACCGAGAACTATATGAAAGTGCTGAAATGGATGGGGCAGGATATTGGACAAGGTTATTTAAAATAACAATTCCTATGATTTCTCCTGTTTTATTTTTTGTGACGATTATAGCGATTATCGGATCCTTCCAAACCTTTGGTCAAATTGATATTTTAACGGGTGGAGGTCCAGCAGGGTCTACAAATATTATCGTATATTCTATTTTCTTAGAAGCCTTTAGATACGGTAACTTTGGATTTGCCAGTGCCCAGGCTATCGTTCTATTTTTAATTATTCTTGTCGTTACGACATTCCAGTACATTATCGGTGAAAAGAGGGTGCATTATCAGTGAGAAGAAAAGTTATCCTTTACGCATTATTAATTATTTCAGCCCTAATCCTCTTTTTCCCAATTTTATATGCAATTTCAGCAAGCCTTATGAGCCCGAAGGAAATTTACGCTGGGAAGTTCTTTCCATCAGAAATTAATTTTGATGCTTACCGAAGTGCATTTCAAAGAATTCCATTGCTACATTATTTAAATGTGAGTTTTTGGATGTCTTTTATTGTTATGGTAGGTCAATTAATTGTCTGTAGTTTATCAGCTTATGCCTTTGTATTTATACCTTTTAAAGGAAGAAACTTTATCTTTTTCGCCTTTTTAGCGACAATGTTAATTCCTTGGGAAGCGACTGTTATCCCTAACTATTTAACAGTCTTAAACCTTGGCTGGGTTGATACTTATAAGGGTTTGACAGTACCATTTTTTGCGCTACCTTTTGGTGTGTTCCTTTTAAGGCAACACTTCCTGACAATTCCTAAAGAATTGTGGGAGTCTGCGCAAATGGATGGGTGCGGTCGGTTCCGATTTTACTTACGTTTTGCCCTGCCGCTTTCTAAGTCATCTTTAAGTGCCTTAGCGATTTATGGCTTCCTAACAACTTGGAATAAATATCTCTGGCCACTTCTAGTGACAAACGACGATACCGTTCGTCCAGTCCAAATTGGACTTAAAATGTTAATTGCTAACGAAAGTTCCTCTTCCTGGAACCTCGTAATGGCGGCAGTCGTACTTATATTAATTCCGACTTTATTCCTATTATTTATAGGAATGAAATATATTAGAGAAGGTCTAACCGCTGGTGCGGTCAAAGGCTAATCTAAAAATAATATAAAGGGGTAGAAAAAATGAAGAAATTTTTTAAAGGCATTTCACTTATGTTAGTTCTCGTTTTAATCCTCGCAGCCTGTGGTGGCGGTGGAAACAAGGATGGAAATGGGGATGACAAGGATGGCAATGCAGAAGGAAAAAGAGAAATTGCATTTTGGCATGCGATGAGTGGAGAAAATGGTGATGCTCTCCAGGCAATCGTAGACAAGTTTAACGAGCAGTCCGATGACATTCATGTTGAGGCTATCTATCAAGGAAGCTATGATGATTCCTTAACAAAACTTAGAGCTGTAGGTGGAACCGATGAAGCTCCAGCTATTGTTCAAGTTTTTGAAATTGGTACAAAGTACATGAGTGAAAGTGGCTTTATTACACCGATGCAAGACTTTATTGATGC
>Ga0079225_10002495_pt1 | contig 10626 bp, 5 predicted proteins | sample Poulit2012_FD_76344 | JGI IMG/M metagenome (GOLD analysis project Ga0079225, IMG submission 76344) | Agricultural soil microbial communities from Georgia to study Nitrogen management - Poultry litter 2012 | ecosystem: Environmental > Terrestrial > Soil > Agricultural land | place: USA: Georgia...
TTAAATTATTGCTCGTGAGCATCTGACGAGAAGTGCCTTTAAAATCTTCTTTTGTCCGGTATTTTCCAGTCAAAAACCCACTGGCGAGAGAAAAGTAGGTGGCGGTGCTCACGTCATAGCGACTGCACAATTCACCCAAACCACCTTCAAACTCTTCGCGTTCCATCAGATTATACTCCGTTTGAAAAACTTCGTATTTAGGAAGATCGGAGTTTTCAGCTAATTCCAAAGCCTCTTTAAGTCGTGCTTGAGAAAAGTTGGAGGCGCCGATAATTCTTGTCTTTCCGGCTTTGATAAATTCCTGATAAGTTTCCAAAACATCTTTCACCGGCGTATCTTCATCATCGAAGTGCGTGTAAAACAAATCGATATGATCGGTTTGCAATCTTTGTAAGCTATTCTCTATACATTTCTTGAGATAAGCAGGAGAATTGTCTCGACTGCGTTCGATGGTGCCATCGGGTTTTTTGGTATGCACATTTCCCGCTTTGGTCGCCAGGGTAATTTCATGGCGAACCTTTCGGTCTTTCATCCATTTACCGATGATTTTTTCTGATAAACCGGTTTCTTTCCCATAAGAATCCGCGGTATCAATGAAGGTAAATCCTCTATCCAAGAGCATGTCCAACATGCGGAAGGATTCTTTTTCATCTAAAGTCCAACCAAAAACATTTCCGCCAAACATAATCGGTGGCGTTTTGATATTTGTATTTCCGAGTGTTTTTAATTCCATAATTCTATTTTCACTCAAAATAGAAAAATATTACTACAAGCAAATAGCCTTATTAGTATTTTAACCATTTCGCCATGTCTTTGTAGCTGGGCTTTTTGCCATACATCAAAATTCCTACTCGATAAATTTTTGAACCGATCCAAGCGAAAAGGAAAATGGACATAAAAAGTAATCCTATAGAAATGAGCACTTCCCACCAAGCTACTCCAAACGGAATCCGCATCAGCATCACCACGGGAGAGGTAAAGGGGATATGAGAGAATACCGTTGCCACAGTTCCGTGTGGATCTCCGATAACCGAGAAAAAACCTACGTAAATTCCCAACATCAGCGGAATGGTAATCGGGAATATAAACTGTTGTGTATCGGTTTCATTATCTACTGCAGCACCAATCGCTGCGTAAATTGCACTATAAAGAAAATAACCTCCGATAAAATAAATTATGAAATATACAATTAATTGAAACAGCGGAAGATTGGCGATATCCAATATGATTTCTTGAACCATTTGAAGTGAGGCATCAGTATCTTCTAATTGCGCAGGAGAATTGGGTAGGGCGGTGAAATCAATACTTAAGAAACTACCGGCGATAATGAGCAGTAGTCCGCCGAGCACCAACCAAATTAAAAACTGCGTCAATCCGGCCATTGTGGTTCCTAAAATTTTACCCCACATCAGTTGAATAGGTTTTACGGAACTGATAATAATCTCCACAATTCGGCTTGTTTTTTCTTCGATGACGCTGCGCATCACCATATTACCATAAATGATGATAAACATAAACAGCAGATATCCGGCGCCTCCGCCGAAAGCCATCTTTACATAATTACTCATTTTTGAAGTCTGTTTTCCTTCAAAATTTTCCAGGCGTACTGAAACGTTAGTTTGTGCAGCTTGAATTTTGGCAAGATCGATATCTTCATCAGACATCTTCTTTTCTGTCAATAATCCGGATAATTTTTGTTCAATCACAGAAATAAGATCCGTGTTGGGAGACCTATTGGTGTAGAATTCAATTTTATTATCGGGATAATCTTTCCCACTAAAATCCGGGATATACAACATCCCAGTAAAATCATTTGCTTTACTTGAATCAATAGCTTGGGATTTCGATAAGTTTGAATAATCTATATAATTCACTTTGTGATTAGAACGAAATTCCTCCTTGAAAAGTCCGCTTTCATCGAGTATGGCTACTTTTGAAACTTTGCTGACATTGAGGTTGGCCAAATAGATAATCAATAAAAACATCGCCACCATAATCACGGGACTGAGGAAAGTCATCGTGATAAATGATTTATTGCGAACTTTTGCGAGGTATTCGCGAATGGTAATCAGTCTTAAATTATGCATTTTCGCTAACGGTTTTAATGAAAATATCGTTGATGGAAGGAATTACTTCTATAAAGTGATTGACCGTTCCCAAGTTAATCAAATACGCCAAAAGGTCATTAGCTGAAGTGTTTTCGGGAACGCGGATGTTGAGTTGCAATTCCTCTTCGTTGATACTCTGAAAATTAGCGGGAACGACTTCAAATTTCTCAGCTAATTTCTGTTCTGCGTCCACTGAATTATCGGATTGAAGACCAACTTGAAAAGTATTGGATTTGTATTCTCGCTTGATTGCAGATATTTCTCCATCCAATAATTTATTCGACTTATTGATTAAAGCGATATGATCACACATTTCCTCCACACTTTCCATCCGGTGTGTAGAAAATAATACGGTGGCACCTCGATCGCGGAGATTTAAAATTTCCTGTCCGATTAGGCGAGCATTCACCGGGTCAAAACCACTAAAAGGTTCGTCAAAAATCAACAATTTAGGTTCGTGTAGCACAGTTACGATAAACTGAATTTTCTGTGCCATCCCTTTTGACAGCTCTTCAATTTTCTTATCCCACCAATCTTCTATTCCAAATTTGTTGAACCAATCTTGTAAACGCGATTTTGCTTCAGCTTTGGTGAGCCCTTTTAAACGCGCCAGATAAGTCACTTGTTCTCCGACTTTCATCGATTTATAAAGTCCGCGTTCTTCCGGTAAATACCCTATTTGAGCGATGTGTTTGGGCGCCAATTTTTCTCCATCCAAATAAATCTCTCCCGAATCGGGTAAACTGATTTGGTTTAAAATACGCAAAAATGTTGTTTTCCCTGCTCCATTCGGTCCTAAGAGACCAAAAACACTTTGTTTGGGAATTTCAATTGAAAAATCATTTAGTGCGGTAAAATCGCCATAAATTTTTGAAACATTTTTAGTAACCAATAGGTTTTCCATAAGCTTGACAACGGATTAGCGATTTTTGAAATAAGCAAGACAAAAGTAAAGAACTTGCGATTAATTGAGCGCTTTATTTATTAAATTTTTATCGAGGTAGTACCACGGAATTTGCTCCAAAATATATCGTAGTATCCTTCAAAAAACCACCCTTAATTTATCTAAAATTAAGGGTGGGGAAAATTGCTATGAAAAATATCACTTATTGTGACAGGTAAATATATATAAAATTATTGTTAACCTCCAAGATTATGAAAACATATCTTTAACTTTCTCAAAGAATGACTTATCGCTTTGTTCGGGATTAGGAGCAAAATTCTCATCGTCCTTCATCATTTCAAAGAAATCTCTTTGTTGTTTGTCCAACGCTTGTGGGGTCCAGACATTGACGTGGACCAGCAAATCTCCTTTGCCATATCCGTTTATGCTTGGAATTCCTTTGTTGCGTAATCTCAAGGTTTTTCCGCTTTGTATGCCGGCCTCGAGTTTGATACGCACATCCCCTTCAACGGTTGGTATTTCTTTATGACCTCCTAATACAGCTTCGGGAATACTGATATATAAATCATAATGTAAATTGTCTCCTTCGCGTTCCAGATATTCGTGTTTCTTTTCTGAAATAGCAACCAACAAATCCCCCGGAATCCCATTTCCTGGCGCTTCATTTCCTTTTCCGGTAACTTTTAGTTGCATGCCGTCAACCACCCCGGCAGGAATTTGAATCGTGACGGTTTGTTGTTTACTGATCATTCCTTCAGCATCGGCACCTTTAGGTCTATTGTCTAAACGCTCTCCACTTCCATGACACTCAGGACAAGGAGAAGCGGTTTGCATTCTTCCTAAAATCGTATTGCTGATGCGTGTTACTTGACCGGTTCCGTTACAATTGCTACAAGTAGTGTAAGTCGTTCCTTTTGCTTGAACTTTTCGCTTAATCTTGATTTTCTTCTCACAACCTTTTGCAATTTCTTCTAAGGTTAGGTTGATTCGGACACGTAAGTTGCTTCCTTTACGTTGTGGTCGTCCACGACCGCCGCCACCAAATCCGCCGAAACCGGAGAAACCGCCGCCGAAAGCACCGCCGAAAATATCTCCAAACTGACTGAAGATATCATCCATATCCATATGGGCACCACCGCCGCCAAATCCTTGTGAACTCTTATAACGATCGTGACCTAATTGGTCATATCTGGCTTTCTTTTCCGGATTACCCAAAACTTCATAAGCTTCGGCCGCTTGTTTAAATTTAGCTTCTGCCTCGCGATCGTCGGGGTTTTTATCGGGATGATATTTAAGTGCTTTTTTTCGATAAGCCCTTTTGATTTCACTTTGACTGGCTCCCTTATCAATTCCTAATATGCTATAAAAATCTTCTCTCATTACTTCAATTTTCCTTTTCTAAAAATCTGTTCTTTTCTTATGCTCCGGTTACTACTTTTGGGTAACGGATAATTCGGTCGCCCAACGTATAACCCTTCTGGATCACATCGACGATTTTTCCTTTTAATTTCTTCTTTGGAGCCGGGATTTGAGTCACTGCTTCGTGTAAATCTGCATCAAATCGATCTCCTTCTTTTACCGGCATAACTTCTAAACCTTGTTTTTTTAAGGTTTCTGCCAGTTTGGTATAGATCAATTCAACCCCTTGAAAATGTTCTTTATCTTCTGATTTTTCGATTTCAGCAAGTGCTCTTTCAAAATCATCAAAAATTGGGAGCAACGATTCTATCACCTCGCGTCCCGCTGTGGCATACATTTCTACCTTCTCTCTGTTTGTACGCCTTTTGTAATTTTCGAATTCAGCAACTAAACGAACAAAGCGATCTCTTTCTTTATTAAGCTCTTCTTTTAAAACCTCGTTTTCTGAAATTTCTTCTTTTAATTCCTCAGTTTCCGGATTTTCAGCATCAGCTGTTGCTTCATTCTTTGAAGTATCCTCTAAAGTATTTTCCTTTTCGACGAAATCTTTTTCGTCTAAGGTCTCTTCGTTTTTAGTGTTTTTATCTTTGCTCATAGTAATTTCGTTTTTCAAGTTATTATCATGGTCAATTTTGTTGCCAATTTGCGATAAGTGTCAAAGTGTCATTTTTTAAAGGAGCTTATACAAAACTCAACCATAACGCCGAATAAAACCTGACATTTTTGACGTTCTGTCGCACTTTTGTTTGATAACATTTCGAGGAAGTACCACAAAATTTGAAAGTAGAAATCTCTATAATGGTGCAATATGTTTATATTTGGAAAATTCGTTAAATAAATAAGTTATTATGAAACTCTTAGAAGGAAAAAATGCCATTGTAACCGGCGGAAGTCGCGGAATTGGAAAAAGTATAGTCAAGGTTTTTGCAGAACAAGGAGCTAATGTGGCTTTTACCTACAACTCGTCTGTCAAAGAAGCTCATCAAATTGAAAAAGAATATGAAGGCACAGGTGTCAAAGTAAAAGCCTATCAAAGCAATGCTGCTGACTTTGATGCTGCCCAAAAATTGATCGCCGATGTGTTGGAAGAATTTTCCAGCATAGATATCTTGGTCAATAATGCGGGGATTACCAAAGATAATTTATTGATGCGAATGAGTGAGGAGGATTTTGATAAAGTAGTTCAAGTCAATCTCAAATCTGTCTTTAATATGACTAAAGCTGTTCAACGAACCATGTTGAAACAACGGAACGGAAGTATTATCAATATGGCTTCTGTGGTTGGCGTGAAAGGTAATGCCGGACAAAGTAATTACGCTGCCTCCAAAGCGGGAATTATAGGTTTTTCAAAATCCATCGCCTTGGAATTGGGTTCGCGTAGTATCCGAACAAATGTTGTGGCTCCCGGATTTATCGAAACCGAAATGACCGCAGAACTGGATGAAAAAACTGTGGATGGATGGCGAAAAGCAATTCCGTTAAAAAGAGGAGGAACGCCGGAAGATGTCGCCAATCTCTGTGTGTTTTTAGGAAGTGATTTGAGTTCCTATATCACCGGTCAAGTTTTAAACGTCGATGGAGGGATGTTGACTTAATAACACTACAAAATATTTTTATACAAAAACCTCTTTCTTAATTGAAGGAGGTTTTTGTTTTTTAGGAAGTGACCTCAAAAAGCAACTGCCTACTTTTTCAAAGTTTTACAACGCAATACAAGTACTTTGGAAAAGTTTCAAACGGAAGCCTCTTTAACACGAAAACAAAATTTAGAGCCGGAAAGTTCTACACGAAACTTAAGCAAACGACATCCAATTAACTTTGTTAAGTTTCAATCCTTGCGCATAAACTTTTCTAAAGTACAAGGATAGATTTGAGAACTTTGAAAAAGTGGATGAAAGCGACCACTTACTTTTTCAAAGTTTTACAACATGTTTAATTAGAAACTTACATCTCCAAGGTATTGATATTAAGGTGTTTAACTGAGCCAAGAACAACTCACAAAACTCTTGGCATACATCTTGAATTACTTAATATAGTCTTCTCATTTTTTATAATAACCCTGTCCATCAATGAACTGTGGGTCGTGGTTTATTTTTAAATTGATAGTTGATCGAGTTTTTGCACACTTTTAAAACCCTTGTTCTTATGAGAAATTTGTTTCTGATATTGTTATGCTTTACCACAGCTTTCGGTCATGCACAAGATTTCGATTACAATTCGCGTTGGGAAATCATCGAGCAACAAGAGAAAAAACAAGGTAAATTAAAAAGTCTATTACCCGAAGTGGAAGAGATTTATAGTCAAGCTGAAAAAGAAAATAACACTCCTCAAAAGATTAAAGCTTTACTATATAGATCCAAAATTATTTTGCAGACCGATGACAGTCAGGATGTTGATGTTGATATAATTGACGATTTTGAACAGGAAATAAAAAATGCGAAACCGGTTGAAACGGCGTTAATACAGTCGATGTTAGCGGAATTATATCAGAATTATTATCAGAGGAATCGTTATAAAATCGATCAGCGAACGGAGGTAGAGAACAGTTTAGAATCCGATTTCAGGTTTTGGTCGAAGGGACAATTTGAAAGTAAGATCGAACAACTTTATCGGTCCTCTTTAGGTTCGAAAAGCGAATTACAAAAACAACGGATTGAAAAATGGGCACTTTTACTAATCAGAGAAAAAGAAACAGAGTTTTTACGACCAACATTATATGATTTTTTGGCATACCGAACATTGGATTTTTTTAGGGAGGGACTTGCCTATAATTCATCCTCAGAAAAACAGGAAGAGCATAAACAAATCTTAGAAGATTTAATAAAGTTTCATGAACAAGAGAATAATAAAAACGCACTGGCGTACAACAAATTAAACCTTCATAAACTTCAAAAAGAAGAGCTGGGTCATCTGGAGTTTGGAGATTGCTTGTTGGAGTTATCTCAAGATTTTCAAGAGATTAAATATTCGCCTTATATCTTATTTGAACTCAGTGAATATTATCTATCCGAATATAATAGTATTGAAAGGACAGCTTTTGAAAAGCGGAAAATAGCAGCCGAAAAATCGATGGATTACCTCAATCAGATTAAAGAAAATTTTTCGGAATCTCCATTGAACAAGGTTGCTACTAATAAAATGAAATTCTTCAAGCGTGCTGAAATAGATTTGGCTATGGAAGAATATGTCTTACCTGATCAAAATACGCCAATAAGTTTCACCCATAAAAATACGGATAAAGTCTATTTTAAAATCCTGCAACTCAATTCAGTTGGTGGAAAATTACTTTATGAGTTTCAATATGCTGATACTGCTAAAAAGCAAGAGAAACTCAATCAGATTCTGCAAAGCTTAACGTTGGCCGAGGAGTTTGCTCTCTCCTTAAAAAAGTTTGATGATTATCAAAATCATACCACAAAAGTCAAATTTCCTTCCTTAGAAACAGGTTCTTATGTGGTTTTGGTTTCCAATGATGCGAACTTTAAAATCGAACCCGAACAAACCAAAATAATATTCAAAAGTTTTACGGTAACTTCTTATGCGATTGGTTTTCAGGATAATCAAATTTTATTGACCGACCGAGAAACCGGACTTCCGATTAAAAATAAGAATGTTGAAGTTTTTCGCAAAAGAAATAGAACCAGAACAAAAATAGAAACGATAAAAACGGATGGATTTGGAAAAGCCTCTTTTGGAAATGTTGACAGAGCCTATTTGAGTTTTAAAGTAGCCGGAGAACCGACTTTTTTGGAATATGGATATTTTTATTATTCCGATAATCAATCGAAGCGCGGACGAATCAAAAAGACTAAATTTTTTACCGATCGAAAGATTTATCGCCCCGGACAAACGCTTTATTATAAAATAGTGACTTATACCGATGAAGAATCTGATCATAGAGAAGTTCAACCCAATGAAAAAGTAACAATCAAACTCTATAATGCCAATCAAGAGTTGGTTTTGCAGCAAAATGTAAACACCAATGAATTTGGATCGGCAGCAGGTGAATTTGTGTTACCGACTTCCGGGTTGACCGGGCAATATAAGCTCTCCAGTTCTTTTAGTGAAAGGTCTAATTATCAAAGCGATTATCATTTTAAGGTAGAAGAATATAAACGTCCTAAATTTGAAGTGACTTTTGAAGAGGTTGAAGAGGGTTTAAAACTGGATGAATTCGCAGTGTTTCACGGTGAAGCAAAAGCTTATTCCGGAGCGAATATCAGTGATGCCAAAGTGGTTTATCGAGTTTATCGACAGGAAGTTTTTCCTTATTGGCCGAGATGGCGGTATTTCCCGCAAGGAAACGAAAAGGAAATTGCTCAAGGGGAAACCACCACTGATAAAAACGGAAAATTTAAAATTGATTTTAAAGCGATATCTGAATCCAAAGGAACTTCTCAGGATTTCTTTCGAGGATCAAAATCGGATAGAAAGACTTTTATTTTCACCATCGATGCCGAAGTAACCGATCTGAATGGAGAAACTCATTCCGCCGAAAAAAGCATTCGTATTGGTGATTTGAGCTATATCTTAGACATTCCGATTTCACAAAAATTGAATAAGAGCCAATGGGATTCTATCCCGATAAAAACGGAGAATTTGAATAATAAATTCAGTCCCGCCAAGGGTGAAATCAAACTGACAAAACTCAATGCACCAGATCGAATTTTAAGGGATTCTCCTTTAGCAACACCGGATTACGAATTAATTTCTAAAGAAGAGTTTATTGAATATTTTCCGAATGAGCCCTTTGCGGATGAAAATAAGCCCGAGCATTGGGAAGAAGGAAAAACCGTTTTACACCGATCTTTCGATACCGAGAAAAAACAATCGATTGCCGTAAATGCTAAAAAGTGGGAGTCCGGATATTATAAACTAAAAGCTTTTATTGTGGATGGAAAAGACACGATTCCGCATGAGAAAATAATCTACCTATTCAGTCCGATTGAAAACAAACCGGTGGATAATGAATTGTTTTCTGCCAATTTGAACAAGAAAGAATTTAAACCCGAAGAGGAAGCAGTGGTTAGTTTTTCTTCCGCAGATAAAGACTCCAAAGTTTTTGTCGAATTGGAAGCTGAAGGGGAAATTGTAAAATCGGAATGGATTACTTTAGATTCAACAGTGAAACAATTCAGATTTCCAATTTTAGAAAGTTATCGTGGAAATGTTTTTGTTCATTATTATTTTGGGAAATACAATACGGCAAAATCTAAAACGCTTACCGTTGCTGTGCCTTATGAAGACACTTCTTTAAAAATACAGACCAAAACCTTTCGAGATAAACTCAAACCCGGAACAAAGGAAACATGGGAATTGAACATCAGCGGAAAAAATAAGGATAAAGTTCTGGCAGAGTTGTTGGCCACGATGTATGATGCTTCTTTAGATCAATTTGCTTCTAATGAAAATTCTTTCGATTTAAGGATATCTAACAACAGTCAAAATTTCAGTAAGTGGCAAATAAATCAGAGTTTTAATTATAGCGAGGCTTCACAAGCTATTAATGATTATAGTCGCGCATATTTCACGCCCTTAAAGTTTGATCGATTAAACTGGTTTGGGTTGATTCAGAATTTTCGTTTACATGGTTATTCACGATCAACAATAGAATCTGTGACTATTTCAGAGGATGAAGAAATTGCGGAACAAGAGATGGAGAGAACAGAATTTAGTAGGAAAACTCCTAATGCTTTAGTCGGAAGAGTTCTTGGAGTCGATTCTGATGCTGGCAGTAAAGAATCTGGAACCATAGGCAAAGTTGTACCCCGTCGTGAATTACAAGAAACCGCTTTCTTTTATCCACAATTACAAACCGATGAAAAAGGAAATGTGAAAATAAAATTCACCGTTCCGGAAAGTTTGACCGAGTGGAAATTTATGGCCACAGCACATACCAAAGATTTGCGAACCGGTTATTTGGAAAAGAAAATGAAAACCCAAAAGGAATTGATGGTGATTCCCAATCCACCGCGGTTTTTAAGAGCAGGAGATGATATTCGATTTTCCACAAAAATCAGTAATCTCTCCGAAATGGATTTAAAAGGAGAGGCAAAACTCCAACTTTTTGACGCCTTCACCATGCAACCAATCGATGAGGATTTTGAAAATAATCAAAACTTGAAAAACTTCAAGGTTGATAAAGATGGAAATGTAAATATCGACTGGGAATTGGCCGTTCCAAAAGATTATCAA
>Ga0079225_10002496_pt1 | contig 10625 bp, 9 predicted proteins | sample Poulit2012_FD_76344 | JGI IMG/M metagenome (GOLD analysis project Ga0079225, IMG submission 76344) | Agricultural soil microbial communities from Georgia to study Nitrogen management - Poultry litter 2012 | ecosystem: Environmental > Terrestrial > Soil > Agricultural land | place: USA: Georgia...
CCAGCTAACGGCATGGGTACCTTCGTCCTTGCTGGCGGCTTGTGACACGCCGCCGGCACCGTCAACAGGCACCATGGTTTTGTCGTCGCGGTTGTAGCGATGGACACTGGACACGTGCATCGCTTGGTCGTCGGTAACAAAGCTGAAACATGTATTGGCGTAAATGGGATCATCATTTACGGGCCTATCCAGCATGAGTGCGGCAATGGCAGCCGCTGCATTCTTACCGTGTTGGTTGGCCATGCGACCGGATTTTGGCATGCCAGGTGCCACTTGAATCGCATCCCCCAGCACATGAACGCCGGGCGCGACGATAGATTCAAACGTTAAAAAATCAACCTCGCACCATCGATCGTTGGCCGTTGTTAGCCCCGCATCGCGTGCAATGTTGCCAGCGCGCATGGGGGGAATAAGGTTGATAACATCCGCTTTTTCACGCTCACCCAATTCAAACACCAGTTCTTTGTTGTCGACATCAATATCGACAGCTTTAAAGGCCGGCATATACTCGATGATGTCGGCATAGTGTTCCTCCCAGGCGGCTTTAAACAAAGGGCCTTTGGAAGTGACATCCGCATTGGCATCGAAAATATGCAGCGTGGACTTGGGCTTATGTTTTTTAAGATAGGACGCCACGGCGCAGGAACGCTCATAGGGCCCTGGGGGACAACGGTAGGGGGTCTCCGGAATGGCAATAATAAAGCGACCGCCATCGGGCATGGCTTCCAGTTGCTTTCTTAAGCCGACGGTTTGTGCGCCCGCTTGCCACGCATGAAAGATCTTGCTCTGTGCACTGGCGCGATTCATTCCGGGGATTTGATCCCACATAAAATCGATGCCGGGTGAAACTACCAAGCGATCCCAGGAAATTTTTTCCCCCCCACTGAGGGTGACGGTTTTTTCATCGAGCTCAATGCTTGTGACGCGATCTTGAATCCGCTGAATGCCATGATTGGCTTCCAGGCCACTATACGGCGTGGTGACATCGTCAATGGTGTATTTCCCTTCCAGTACAAGATTGGACAACGGGCAGGAAACGAATTGCCGATTGGGCTCAATGAGCGTGACATCGACACGTCCCTGGCTAAAGAGTCGCAAATATTTTGCTGCCGTGGCGCCTGCATAGCCACCGCCAATAACGACTACATGACCTGCGGAGCCACTGGCTGCCTGGGTAAAGGCAGGAAAGCCAAGGGTTGCGAAGGCACCCATGGTGCCGAGAAAAGTACGACGTTTCATGGTTCCTCCTTGCCTTGTTTGGCATACCAGTGAGCGATGGCCTCAATGGCGGCATCATCGTAGCCAAGGGCGATTTGTTTCATGAGCCCGCCTTCTTTGTCACTCTCCTGAAAACGTTTCATTTTGTTAATAATGATGTGCGCCGGTACGCCAGCCAAGGGCGAAACATCGGCGCCTTCGATGGGTTCCGCAGCACCATGACAAGTCACACAGGCGGCCGCCCAGGACATGGCCTGGAGCGATTCAATGCTGGGTTCGTTATCGTCGGCAATGGTTGGCGTGCACAGCGCAAGCGCAAGGCTGCCAAGCAAACCGGCGAGGCACTTGCGTTGGGGGTTGTGCTGCCAGCGAGTCGTGTCAGACATACCTCCTCCTTTATGGTTATGTAATTGCCCAAAAACTCGGGCGGGTTGATCCACGTGATGTGGTTATTATTGTTTCGGTAAATGTTGGTAGGCATTGACCGGTTTACCGTTATACCGGACTTCAAAATACAGTTGGATGGTATTGGTTCCTGTGTCGCCCATGGTCGCAATGGTTTGTCCTTGCTTGACCTTGTCTCCTTGCTTGACTTTTAAACTATCGTTGTGGGCATAGACAGTGAGGAAATTGGCATCATGGTTAATAATTACCATATTGCCATAGCCGCGTAGGCTATTGCTAGCATACACAACTTCACCAGCGGTAGCGGCTTTAATGGGATCGCCACGTTTTCCTTTTATCGTAATTCCTTTGCTGGTTGAATTGGACGTTCCCCGCTGGGCCTGCCCCTCGGCGGGCCAGATAAGCTTGATGGTGCGCGGGGCGTTCATGGGAGCGCCCCCCACGCTAGGCGCCTGAACCTGAGACGGCGGTGCCGGTGCAACGCTGCTGCTGCCTTGAACCGTGAGTATTTGCCCAACTTTGAGTGTGTTGGGGTCCGACAGGTTGTTCATGCGCATGAGTGAGGCAACGGTTTGCCCATGCTGGCGTGCGATCTTGGTCAGTGTATCGCCTTTAACCACCCGATATTGGCCGGTTTCCAATGGCTTTTGCGTGCCGCAGGAAGCAACAAATAAAGCGATAACAATAATCGTAAACCATTGGCGAAGACGCAGCATGTACGGGTCCTGATTGTTGGTGTTCTCAATGGGTTGAGAAGCGTTAGAAATCGAGATCGTCCTGGATGACGTCAATGCCTGCCTGAGCGCATGCCGCATCGGCCTCACCTCCGGGAGCACCAGAAACGCCTATGGCACCCACTAACGCCCCTGCAGCGGAAATGGGCAGACCGCCGCCAAGCGCCAATACCTGGGTAACCTGCCGGATGCCTGAGGCGGCTTCACCGGCTTCTGTGGCCTGTGCCAAACTGATGGTGTCCATATTGAAGCTTGCGGCGGTATAGGCCTTGCGACTGGCGGTTTCGGGGGTGTGGGCACCCGCATACCGGTCACGCAACAAAGCAATAGGCGTGCCATTACGGTCGGTAACGGCAACCGCCACCTGATAGCCTTGGTCGCGACAGTTTTCCAGAGCAGCCTGAGTAGCGGCCAGCGCTGCTTCCGGCGTGAGATTTTTGGTTGCAAAAGTGGGTTCCTCTGCATACCCGATACCCGCGCCCAAAGCGCCTAATGCCAGCATTGAGCAGTGTATTATATGGCGAATTTTCATTATCCCCTCCCAATGAGTGCGCAAATCATAGTATCGTTGCGTAGTGTTATTCTTTAATTATGCCTGTAATCCTTGAGATTGGAAAAGGAGTTATGAAGTCTATGAAGCGTTTTGCATGGCGTATCGTGTTGGGGATGCTGCTATTAATTACTGCCCCAGCGATGGCGGTCTCGAATAGTGTGTTAACGCCCAAACAAGCCGGTCCCCATACCTACTACTTCCAGGGTGCTTCAGAAATGGCCTCACAAGAAAATCAGGGGTTTATGTCCAATGCGGGCTTTGTGGTGACATCCGACGGGGTGTTGGTGTTTGATACCTTAGGAACGCCCGCTTTGGGGCAAGCAATGATAGATGCCATTGCAGAGGTTACGGATCAGCCCGTGAAGCGCGTCATTATTAGTCATTATCACGCGGATCATTTCTACGGTTTGCAGGCATTTAAAGCAGTAGGTGCCGAGGTTTGGGCCCATACCAAAGGCCAAAGTTATCTGGCCTCAGACCTTGCCGAACAGCGTTTGGCACAGCGTCGCGAGGATTTGGCGCCTTGGGTTGACGACACGACAGAGCTGGTGCCCGCCGATCGATGGCTTACTTTTGAGGATGGCGACACCCTGGAATTTCAGATGGGGGATAGTCGCTTCACTTTATACGATGTCAGTGGTGCCCATGCGCCCGACGACATCATGTTGTACGTGCCAAGCGATGACATTTTGTTTGCCGGCGACCTTTATTTCACGGGGCGTATCCCCTACGTTGGTGATGCCGACAGCAGGGTATGGCTTGCGGCCATGGATCGTATGTTGTCCATGGATCCCGGGATGGTTATCCCAGGCCATGGAGCGGCCTCGCGTGAACCGCTTAAAGACATGTCCCTGACGCGTCGCTATCTTGAGTTCTTACGCGAAGAATTAGGCCAGGCGGTCGAAGAAATGATAGATTTCGAGCAGGCATATAAGGACATCGACTGGAGTGAGTTTGAGAATGAACCCGCCTTCGACGATGCGAACCGCATCAACGCCTATGGACAATACCTCCAAATGGAACGTGAAAGCTTGGAAAATTTCTGAAATGTCACCTATTCCCGATCTTTCCGATATTCATGACAATGACTGGGTGGATCGCTGGATGCCTCCGGCATGGCGGCCGTATGCACGTTTGTGTCGGCTGGATCGGCCGGTTGGAACATGGCTAACCCTGCTCCCTTGTTTGGCGGCTCTGGTACAAGCAGCGAATGGCTTGCCAACGTTGGCTCGGTTGGTGATCTTTTCATTGGGAGCGTTATTGATGCGGGGTGTGGGTTGCACGTTTAACGATATTTTTGATCGTAATTTTGATCTCCAAGTTGAGCGCACGCGCTTTCGCCCCTTAACCAGTGGGCAATTAACATTGAAAAACGCGGTTATCTTTGTGATTGCGCAATTGCTGGTGTGTGCGATCTTGTTATTCTTTATTAACAGCTATAGCCGTTGGTTGGCCGTTGCCTTAGTGCCCATTGTGATTGTTTATCCCTTGTGTAAACGTTTTACGTACTGGCCCCAAATCGTATTGGGGATTGGGTTTAACTGGGGCATGCTCATGGCCTGGTCAGATACCCAAAACACGGTCCCCGCTGGCGCCATTGCCATGTGGTTGGGGGCGGTGCTCTGGCAAGTCGGTTACGACTCGGTTTATGGCTATGTTGATATGCGAGACGATATCCAGCTGGGACTGAAATCGACGGCGCTAAAGTTTCAAGACAACGGCAAGCTGTGGATTAGCGGTTTTTATGCGGCTACCCTGGCATTGTGGTTGTTTGCCGGTGTTGCGATGTCACTTTCGTGGGCGTACTATTTGATCATGGCGGTGATCGGCCTACACTTTGTTTGGCAAATGCGCGTTTTTAATGTGGCGCGGCCCGATCGTAACTTTATGTTATTCAGAAGCAATATGGCGGTTGGGGTCTTGCTGTTAATCGCCGCACTGGGCGGTACGCTAATAGGGGGGTAAGACGCCTAGTGATGTTGCTACTAGCGAAACCAGTGGAATATGAGGTATGGTTACCCCAGCTTAAAATTAAATCATTACATTGTGTGATTAATAATAGGGGACAGTTGAAGCATGCCCAGTTTTCTTGAAGTCGTAGCGACCATTCTCTTCGCTATCGCCATTATTCATACCTTTTCCGTACCTGTTTTTGCCCGCTTGGCCAACAAGGGGGGCTCTCACGCCGGCTTATGGCATTTGCTGTCTGAAGTAGAAGCGGTATTTGGGGTTTGGGCATGTGCTTTGCTCGCTAGCATGGCCCTGATTGCAGGCTTTGATCATGCCGTGGAATACATGGATACGCGTGATTTTGCGGAGCCTGCTTTTGTATTCGCCATTATGGTAGTGGCCGCCAGTCGCCCCGTGCTCGAGCTGGTGAACATGATAGTAAAGGTTATTGCGCGGGTGTTGCCGGTGGCCAATGAGCTTGCCATGTTCTTTGTGATCATGTCGGTTGTGCCGTTGGCGGGTTCCTTTATCACCGAGCCAGCGGCCATGACATTGGCTGCATTAATGTTGCGCGATGGCTATTTCAGCCGCTCTGAACAAGCCGGGTTTAAATATATGACCATTGGCGTGCTGTTTGTGAACATCTCCATTGGGGGGGTGTTAACGGCTTATGCAGCACCACCAGTACTTATGGTCGCCAATACTTTTGGTTGGGATACTGCCTATATGGCCACCCATTTCGGTTGGCGTGCGGCGGCTGCGGTCATTATTAATGCCGGAGTATTAACGCTGATCTGTCGTACCCATTTATTAGATGGCACCATTGGGGGCACGGTACAATCAGACAAGCCGGTGCGCCCGGCGGTGCCCGCTGGGGTCATTGCCATTCATATGTTCTTCTTGGTTGGCATTGTGCTGTCGTCCCACCATCCCGTTATTTTTCTGGGCTTTTTAATGCTCTTTATCGGGTATTCCCATGCTTACAGCCGCCACCAGAATCCTTTGCTGATTCGTGAAGGCTTAATGGTCGGCTTTTTCCTGGCGGGGCTGGTATTATTAGGCGGCATGCAAAAATGGTGGTTGCAAGAGTTACTCGGCGGCTTATCGCCCTATGTTCTCTTTGTTGGATCAACCTTGTTAACGGCAATCACCGATAACGCGGCGCTCACGTATTTGGGGTCGTTGGTTGAAGGCACCAGTGACGTTTGGCGCTATATGCTGGTTGCCGGTGGTGTTACGGGCGGTGGCTTGACGGTTATTGCCAATGCGCCTAACCCTGCAGGTTTTGCGATTCTGAAAGGGTGCTTCCCCGATGGCGCAATTTCACCCCTGAAACTGCTGTTTTCTGCTGCCTTGCCAACCATTGTTGCTGCAGTGTTCTTCTTGATTCCCGTTGGCATGTCTGTAACCTAGCGGGCTGTCGCTTTAGCGATGCTAAGCTTATTTACCTGAAACAGGCTAAAATTGGCAGGTTTAGCAATTGATCAATGACAAGCCAGCCGCTCGTGCATTCACAGCGGATACGCCTGGCTTGTCCCATGGGTGTCAGCGCAAAGCTAATATAAAGTAATCTCAACGGAGTATGTTTTGATGCGTACCTGCTATACAGGTGAGGTCAATAAAAGTTATTTGGATCAAACCGTGAACCTCGTGGGCTGGGTCCACCGCCGACGGGATCATGGGGGTGTCATATTTATTGACCTGCGAGACCGGGCCGGCTTAGCCCAAATTGTGGTGAACCCTGATAACACCACGGCATTTCCCATTGCGGAACGTATTCGTAACGAATTCTGCCTGCGCATTAAAGGCCAGGTACGCCATCGTCCTGAAGGCACCGTTAATCCGGACCTTGCCTCGGGTGAGGTGGAGGTGGTGTGCGATGAGCTGGAAATTCTGAATCCTTCCGTGACGCCAGCGTTTCAACTGGATGACGAGCATTTGTCGGAAACAACACGTCTTACCCATCGGGTATTGGATTTGCGTCGTCCCCAAATGCAGCACAATTTAATGCTGCGCCATCAGGTTACACGGGCCGTGCGCAATTTCCTTGATGAGCAGGGTTTCATTGATATAGAAACTCCCATGTTAACGCGCAGCACGCCGGAAGGGGCCCGCGATTATCTGGTGCCATCGCGGGTGCATGCAGGTCAGTTTTTTGCCTTACCACAATCGCCACAGTTGTTTAAGCAAATGCTGATGATGGCGGGCTTTGATCGTTATTATCAAATTGCCAAATGCTTCCGGGACGAGGATTTGCGCGCTGATCGCCAACCCGAGTTCACGCAAATCGATTGCGAGGTCTCTTTTTTGGAAGAGGAAGAAATCCGGGCGCTTTTCGAGTCTTTGATTCGATTCGTTTTTAAAGAAGTGTTAGCGGCCGAGTTGCCAACGCCATTCCCCACCATGACGTGGGCTGAGGCCATGGAGCGTTTTGGATCGGACAAGCCTGATCTTCGCGTGAAGCTGGCGCTTGTGGAAGTGAGCGATCTGTTAAAAGATGTAGATTTCCGGGTTTTCTCAGGGCCGGCGAATGATGCCGCAAGCCGTGTGGTGGCGTTACGTGTTCCTGGCGGGGGGGCATTACCGCGTAGCGAAATAGATGCCTATACGAAGTACGTGGGCATTTACGGGGCACGCGGCCTGGCTTATATCAAGGTCAACGATGTCACTTCAATTCCCGATGGTTTGCAATCTCCTATTGTTAAAAACATTCATGCCGATGCCTTGCAAGGTATTATTGAGCGCACGGGGGCGCAAGATGGGGATTTGCTCTTTTTTGGCGCGGATACCCGTAAGGTGGTGAATGATGCCATGGGGGCGCTGCGGGTGAAGCTTGGGCACAGTGAATTCGGTCAACAACAAGGTTTACTGGAATCCGGCTGGAAGCCTTTGTGGGTAATTAATTTTCCCATGTTTGAGTACGATGCTGATGAGGGGCGTTGGCATGCGGCTCACCATCCTTTTACCAGCCCCAAAGCGGGCCATGAAGAATGGCTTGAAAGCCGTCCCGAAGATGTCCGGGCGAAAGCCTACGACATGGTATTAAATGGTTGGGAGCTGGGCGGTGGCTCAGTGCGCATTCATAAAGCAGAGATTCAGGACAAAGTCTTTAAGGCCTTAAATATCGATCACGATACCGCGCGCGAGAAGTTCGGCTTCTTACTCGATGCCTTGCAATACGGTGCACCGCCCCACGGTGGGATTGCATTTGGCTTGGATCGCCTCGTCACCTTAATGACGGGGGCCGATTCCATTCGCGACGTTATTGCTTTTCCCAAAACACAACGCGCACAATGCCTACTTACCCAGGCACCATCTTCAGTAGATCAGGCCCAGTTAAAAGAGCTTCATATTCGGGTGCGTAAGTCGGATATGAAGTTGGAGTAATTGTCTGCGGGAGGTAATGTGTCAGTTATTCGGGTCATAAGCTACAACATTCATAAAGGTCGTTCTGCAGCCGGCCGGCGTGAGTCGTTGTCGGACTTGCGTCTAGAGCTTTATGGCTTGCGTCCCGATTTGCTGTTTTTACAAGAAGTTCAAGGGCGAAACGAGCGGCGAATTGCCCTACACGCCCAGCATGAGTCTTTGGCGGCGGCCCTGGATATGGGGGTGGCATATGGTTGTAATGCCATGCGCACGCGCACGGACCATGGCAATGCACTCTTGTCACGTTACCCCATTTTGTTGCATGAAAATCAGGATATCTCCGATCATAAGCTGGAGCAGCGGGGCTTGTTGCACGCAGTCATTGATATTGATGGAACGTTGGTGCATTGTCTCGTGGTGCATTTGGGCTTGTTCGGCGGTGGCCGGGAGCGCCAAGTCCAGGCACTGGTGAAGCGTATTAAAACGTGGGTGCCGGATGATGAGCCGATTTTAATTGCGGGCGACTTTAATGATTGGAATAACCGCCTGGCCCCTTTATTCGTTGATGAGTTGCAGCTGTATGAGGTTTTTGCGGTAGCGCCGGATAGCGGTTTGGCAATTCCAGGTCTGCGCCGCCCCTTGCGTCGGTTTCGATATTCTTTGCAGGACCGTCTGGCTGGCAGTAGTAAAATCCAGCTACCGGAGTTGGGCAATCAGGGCGCCGCCCGTCTAACCTTGCCACCCCGCACCTTTCCTGCGGCGTTTCCGTGGTTACGCCTGGATCGCGTTTACCAGCGGGGCTTTGCGGTGCGTACAGCCCGGGTATTGCATGGGAGTCCCTGGCGCCAGATTTCTGACCATGCGCCCATCATCACCGAGCTTGAGTTGCCCTAACCAATTTTTTTTGGAGGTTTGCCATGTCGTCCCAATCTTTGGAGTTGGTGAGTGAGCATCGCTGTTTTGATGGACAGCAACGCTTTTATAAACATGCGTCCCAAGCAGTTAAGGGGGACATGGGTTTTTCCGTGTTTATCCCACCGCAAGCAGAGTCTGGTCGGGTGCCGGTGTTAATGTATTTGGCAGGCCTAACCTGCACCGAAGAAACGTTTATGATCAAGGCGGGTGCCCAGCGTTTGGCGGCCGAGGCAGGAATCATGCTGGTGGCCCCGGACACGAGCCCACGGGGGAACAATTTGCCAGGCGAGGACGAGGATTGGGACTTTGGCACGGGGGCCGGTTTTTACCTGGATGCCACCCAAGCGCCATGGAACGAACACTATCGCATGGAAAGCTATGTGGCGCATGAGCTGTTTGATATTGTGACGAGTGATCTGCCAGGCGATGCTGGCCGGGTTGGTTTGTTTGGACATTCCATGGGAGGGCATGGGGCGTTGGTGCTGGCGCAGCGCCACCGTGACAAATTTACATCGGTATCAGCATTTGCCCCGGTAGCTGCTCCGTCGTTATGTCCCTGGGGCCAGAAAGCTTTCCACCATTATTTGGGAAGCGATGAAGCGGCTTGGGCAGCTTACGACGCCAGCCGATTGATGGAGCAATCCCAAACGCCCTTTCCTGCCGGCATTTTGATTGATCAAGGGCTGGCAGATGGCTTTTTAAAAGAACAGCTATATCCTGAAGTGTTTGAGGCGGCGTGTGAAACGGCTAAGCAGCCGCTAACCTTACGCCGCCATCCTGGCTATGACCATGGCTACTATTTTATTGCCACGTTCATGGCGGATCATATCGCGTTTCATGAGAAACAGCTCACCGCCTGAAACTTATTCCTGATACAAGCGCCACTGGTTATCTTTAACCGTAATCAGCACCCGTCCGCGTTCGTCAAAGCCACTGTGATCTTCAGGAGTAATGTTGTAGACCCCTTGTGTTGCGACCAAATCGGTTGTGCCTTCAAGTGTGTCGCGTAGGGCGACCCGAAATTCGCGCGTACCGGGTTCAGCGATTTTGGCAGCGAGCGGGACTGCCTGTTCCAGTAACAGCCCGGCATCGTAAACATTCGCGCCAAAGGTTGCCGGAGTTTTGTCGTATTTCGCTTGGTATTTTTCAATGTACTCCAGTGCGATTTGTTTGGACGGATTGTCATCGTCAATTTCGTCCAGGACCAACATGTTACTGGCGGCAAGAATGGTGCCTTCCACGGCGTCGCCACCCAATTCAAGAAAGGCGTCAAGTGCAGCGCCGTGGGTTTGGTAGAAGGTGCCGTCATAGCCTTGCTTTTTAAGCGTTACCTGGGGTAGTACCGCTGCTGCGCCTGTGGCGCCTACCAATATGGCATCGGGTTCTGCAGCATACAACTTTAACGCTTGGCCGGTGACGGAGCTGTCCGTGCGTTGGAAACGTTCGGTGGCAATAATTTCTATGTCATAGTCTTGCGTGAGCTC
>Ga0079225_10002497_pt1 | contig 10624 bp, 9 predicted proteins | sample Poulit2012_FD_76344 | JGI IMG/M metagenome (GOLD analysis project Ga0079225, IMG submission 76344) | Agricultural soil microbial communities from Georgia to study Nitrogen management - Poultry litter 2012 | ecosystem: Environmental > Terrestrial > Soil > Agricultural land | place: USA: Georgia...
CGGTACCAACAACTTACCAGCGGTTCAGGAGGAAATTGAAGATCATGCCATTGATGCTGGCGAGTTGGCCGCAGCGTTGGCAGATGATGATGAAGCAGCGATTGCCCAGTATGCGGAAGAGGCATCAGGGTCCCCGATATTTTCGGTTAGTCTCACGGGAGTTGCAGGAGAAGGTTCCTCTGGAATTTATGAGGTAGATGCGGATGGGGTTCCTGAGGACCTATTGATTCGTGTTCAGACGGGACCGGCTATCAATGGAACTGAACTGCGTGACGCAACCGGCATGATGTCGTTTGGGGACTTCGCTAACCAAATCGATTTTCAAGACGCTGGTTCGGCGCTTAATGAGGAAATGAAGCGTCAAGTGCTCGATGAGATCGATACAGAAAACCTTGAAGGCCAAACGATTAAGGTAACGGGTGCGTTCACCTACATCAACCCGGATGCATGGCTGATCACCCCAGTAACACTGGAGGTTGAGTAATGGCAGACGCAAACCCCTCCCCGGTCGTTTTAGAGGGCCGCAAGATAGTGAAAAACTATGGGGGAACTCGAGCACTCAAAGGCGTAGACTTCCAGATTCGACCCGGAACTGTAACAACACTTTTCGGTGAAAATGGTGCGGGGAAGTCCACGCTGATGCGCATTCTTTCTGGTGTTGAGCAACCCACATCGGGTGAAATTTACCTTGATGGTCAACCCGTGGTGTTTGATTCCACCACCGATGCCACAGAAAAAGGCATTTCCATCATCCACCAGGAACTTAGTCTTGCGCCTAATCTCTCGGTCAGAGACAACATCTTTATGGGCAGAGAAATCAGCGGTCCATTCGGCGTCGACTTTGCTGAAGAAGAACGGTTAACGGCCGAAGTTCTCAAGGAGCTACAGCTACCTATTGAGCCAACCACGCTGGTATCGGATTTACGTGTTGGGCAACAACAAATTGTTGAAATCGCTCGAGCCTTGTCGATTAACTCCAGGATTTTGATCATGGACGAGCCTACGTCAGCGCTAACCGCAGCCGAGGTTCAAGTCTTGTTCGGAATCATTCGAGAATTAATCAGCCGCGGGGTAGCCATCGTCTACATTTCCCACCACCTAGAAGAGGCTTTAGAGATTACCGACCATGCTGTCGTGTTACGCGACGGCACGATTACTGCCCACGGTGACCGGGGTGAGATTGATCTGGAGTGGATTGTACGGCACATGGTCGGAGAGAACTTTGACTTAGGCAGTCCACCCACCGGTTACGAATTCGGTGAGACGTTATTGGAGATTAAGGACCTTGTTGTCGCCGATTCTGAAAATCCAGAACGAGCTGTAGTTGATCACGTGAGCCTTTCCATCCGCACAGGTGAAATTGTGTGTATTTACGGCCTGATGGGCGCGGGACGAACGGAGTTGCTGGAAACAATCGCAGGCCGAGAACAAGCAGTCGGGGGTGACATCATATTCGGTGGACAATCATTGGTTGACGAATCGATTGCCGAGCGGATCGAAGACGGTTTAGGTTTGGTTCCCGAAGACCGCCAACGTGATGGACTGGTTCAGAGTTCCGACGTCGGGAAAAATCTGACGCTTGCAAGTTTGGCACAGAGTTTGAAACGGGGACTAATTTCCTCTGGTGTGGAGCACAACCGTGCGACTTCGCTCATCGACGCAGTAACGGTCAAAACCTCAGGTGCTGACGCAATGATTGGGTCACTTTCGGGTGGGAACCAGCAAAAGGTTGTGATCGGGAAAATCTTGGCAACCAACCCCAAACTCATGCTTCTGGATGAACCTACGCGTGGAATCGATGTCGGCGCCAAGGCAGAGGTTTTCAAGTTACTTACCGATCGTGCCCGTGAGGGACTATCCGTGTTATTTACCACGTCTGAACTAACGGAATGTTTATCGATTCCGCATCGTGTCCTGGTCATGAGCCGTGGCCGGATTGTGGCTGAATTTACCCCTGAAAACATCACTGAAGACAAAATCATGGCCGCCTCCGGTGAGTCTGCGGCCGCTTGAGCAATAGAACGGATCGACAATGGCGACGACTACAGTCTCCGCAGGTTCTGCGAGGAAACGAAACCTCTCATTAGCCAACATTTTGATCGAGGGGCGAGCATTTCTCGCGCTAATCGTAATCGTTGTAGTTTTTTCCCTGCTTTCCCCAAACTACTTCACAACAAGCAACCTGCTGATCATGAGCTCTCACGTCGCAATTTTTGCATTGCTGGGTATGGGGCAGCTCATGACAATCCTCAACGGAGGCATTGACCTATCAGTTGGATCAACGTTGGGATTTGCAGCGGTTATTGGCGGATTTTTGTTAAAGGGAGTGCCGCTCAACTTCTTCGGAGTAACGGTCTTTCCCAGCGTGCCAGTAGTTGTAGTGCTGTCTTTGGGTGTCGGGGCACTGGTCGGACTAATAAACGGGATCTTGGTATCCCGGTTCAATATTGCTCCCTTTGTCGCCACTTTGGGAATGCTGTACGCGGTTCGTGGGATGGCGTTGTTATTAACCAATGGGTTGACGATTAATAACATTGCCGGACGCCCCGAACTAGGTAACACGGGTGTCGAATGGCTTGGATTCAAGCGGCTCTTTGGCATCCCCGTTGGTGTCGTCATCATGGTGATCGTGGCGATCATCTTAGGGTTTCTGATCGGTAGAACACGGTTCGGTCGCTGGTTGTACGCCTCAGGAGGTAACGAACGCGCCGCTGACCTCTCCGGGGTGCCTGTGAAAAGAGTGAAACTTCTTGTCTACGTTATCTCAGGAACAACTGCTGCCTTGGCGGGCCTTGTTCTGGCCTCAACCCTCACCAGTGCCGACCCCAACGCTGGCAACACTTATGAACTGACAGCGATTGCAACCGTCGTTATCGGAGGGGCATCCCTCATGGGTGGTAAGGGCAATATTCGTGGGACCTTACTTGGTGCTTTCGTAATCGGTTTCCTCTCCGATGGGCTAGTCATCGTCGGGGTATCGGCGTATTGGCAGATGGTGTTCACCGGAGGGGTCATCATCCTCGCTGTGATGCTCAATTCATTGGAGTATCGACGCAGCCGACGTCCACAGGTGGCGGGAGCAGTTTCGCAGCCACCGGCAACACAACAATCACAACCAGAATCAACTCAAGACTCCACCGAATAGGTGGGAAGACTCCGCAAGGTTTCTGTGCCAGCAGCAAGCTTTCACAGAACACGATAGAAAGGGAAACCAACGATGTTACGCAGAAAAGGAATGCGAACAATAGCGCTGGCGGGAGCGCTCCTCCTCGGTTTAGCAGCTTGTGGTAATGGGGGCGGAGACACCGATGTAGATGACTCAGCCGAGACACCTGACAACGCAGCTCAAGAAGCCGACACCGCAGATGGGGATGATGGAGAGGGTGGTTTAATCACCATTATTGTCAATGACCCCTCCAACCCATACTGGAAAACAGAAGGTGACGTTGCCCAAGCCAAGGCTGAAGAGCTTGGATACACCGCTACGGTCGGTGCCCACAACGGTGATGCCAACAAGGAAAACAACCTTGTTGATACCGCCATCTCAAACAACTCAGTAGCGTTGATTATGGACCCAGCAGACGCTGATGGCTCCATCGCCGCAGTTCAAAAAGCAATGGATGCCGACATTCCAGTGTTTTTAGTGAATGCTGAGATTAACGAGTCCGGTGTGGCACTAGCCCAACTGGTGTCCAATAACGCTCAGGGTGCCGCCCTGGGGGCAGAATATTGGGCAGAATTGATGGAGGAATCCGGCAAATACGTTGAGCTGTTTGGTTTACCATCCGATAACAACGCTCAAACCCGATCAAATGGATATACGACAGTGATTAGCCAGTACCCTGACCTTGAACAGGTTGGGGAAGAGGTTGCTGACTGGGATCGGACTAAGGGCCACGACAAGATGCAAGCGCTCATGCAGGCCAACCCAGAAATTGATGGCGTCATTTCCGGAAACGATGAAATGGCCCTCGGTGCCATTGCAGCACTAAAAGAGGCAGACGCATTTGATGACATTATCGTGGGCGGGTTTGATGGTTCGCCAGATGCGATCGAGTCAATCGAGGACGGCGAACTGGCCTACACCGTGTTACAACCAGTTGCAACATTTGCTGAAAAAGCAATCGAACTTGCAGATGAATACATCCGCACGGGTGAGGCCCCAGAAGAGGAGAAACAGTCCTTTGACTGCATCCTCATCACCCCAGACAACATCGACAACATGGTTGCCCCCTTCACATATGAAGAAAGCTAGGATGACCTTATGCTGACTATTGCCCCGGGAAGAGCACCACGGCTCAACCCGGGGCAATGATTAGGGCGATCACTGTAAGTAATTTGGCCTTGCGTGCAAACTTGTGAGTTTTGTGGCGGGAATGCTTTCTTCGGCAAGGGGGACGTGACAGGATCGTAGGCGCTGCTGTGTACGGGAAGAGGAGTAAATAGTGACCGGTCATCAACAACCACCATCGAAGCTCACCCGTCAGCAAGCGCGGCAGCAACAAATAACCGAAACAGTCATGGCCGAAGGAACCGTCCGTATTGAAGATCTAGCGGACCGTTTCAATATCTCTGTCATGACAGTACACCGAGATCTTGATGAGCTCGAAAGTCGGGGCTTACTCCGTAAAGAACGGGGAGTAGCCACCGCGACGTCAACCGCTCTAGTTGAGTCCAGCGACGTCTACCGCGACACGCAACAGCTGGTGGAAAAGGAAGCAATAGCCCGTGCGGCAATGGAGTTTATCTCCCATGGACAAGCGATTATCCTCGATGACTCCACCACGACCTTACGTGCGGTGCAACATCTGGGTGCTAAGACCCCGTTAACGGTCATCACTAACACGTTGTCCGTCATGGAAGCAGTTAGAGAGGTTAAGGGAATTTCCCTGCTGGGGCTGGGCGGGCAATATTATGATTGGTGCTCGGCGTTTATGGGCCGGATGACGCTTAACGCGATTAAAACCTTACGCACAGACCTGAGCATCATGTCCACGTCAGCAATAACCGACGGCATAGCGTTTCACCAAAGTTTAGAAAACGTAGATATCAAACGCGCCATGTTCGAATCGGCGAATAAACGCATCCTATTAGCGGATCACACAAAATTTGAAAAACGCGCCCTATACATGACGTTACCGCTGGTTGATTTTGATGCTGTTATCGTCGACGAAAACACCAATCCACACGACGTGGAAATGCTACGGGAGCAAGGGGTCAACGTGATCATCGCAGAACTGCCCCCAGGCGCAAAAAGAATTCGGCGCAGCCACGGTAACGGGCAAACCAGAGATTAGCACCCAGGGTGGGGTTCGTGATCTTGGTGGCCCACTGGCTCAAGCTGTAACGTGGTGTGATCGAGGTCGAAGTGCTGGGCTAAACAGGCACTGACTTGGTCTAACACTTCCGCCCAATCAGCCATGTACTCATCTTTCACCACGACGTGAGCGGTCAAGGCAGGCACCCCTGATGTGATGGTCCACGCATGCAGATCGTGAACATCCACGACCCCATCAACCGATCGGATGTGCTCCCGGACCTCAGATAGATCTAATCCTTTTGGTGTTGATTCGAGCAGAATGTGCACAACTTCGGATAACAGCGACCATGCGCGGGGAAGAATGAACAACCCAATAGCCAGCGAGGCAAACACATCAGCGCGTTGATAATCCGTAAATACGATGATCAGGCCCGCCACGATCACCCCAACCGAACCGATGAGGTCACCCAATACCTCAAGGTAGGCCCCACGCATATTAACCGATTCTTTGTGGGTTCCATGCAATACACCCAGGGAGATCGCGTTGGCTACCAATCCCGCGGTGGCGGCAATAAGCATCGGTGTGGTGGAGATTTCCGGGGGGTGGTTCCACCGGGTGATGGCGGTGATGATGACGTAAATTCCCATTGCCCCAAGGATCACCGCGTTGACAAGAGCGGCAAGAATTTCGGCGCGAAGCAACCCCCATGTGCGTAGATCGGTGGCCGGTTTATTTGTCAGGCCGATCGCAATGAGCGCGATGAGCACCCCCGTGGCATCGGTGAGCATGTGGCCAGCATCCGCCAACAGTGCGAGCGAACCAGATACTAAGGCCCCAACAAACTGGAAAACAACAACGGCACCTGTGATCGCCAAAACGATGATTAACCGTTTTTGGTATCCGGCTGTGACCGATCTTGAGGGGTGAGAATGTGCCACGATCACATCCTTTCAGGCGCGGCAATCCCCAAGAGTTCTAAAACGTGGGCTAGGGTCCGTTTGGTCAAATCCACCAAAGCAAGACGCCGATCGCGTACTTCCCCTTGAGAAGTCAACACGGGGCAAGCATCGTAAAACTCGGTGAACGTGCGCGCCAAATCGTAAGCGTAATTACATAACGTATGCGGTTCTAAAGTGTGGCCAACGGTGTGGACCGCGGTGGCGAACCGGTCAAGCATGAGGATCAATGAGCGTTCAGCATCCTCAAGTTCACTGGCTTGCGGAGCGAGACTTTCAGGGGCGACCACCGCGAGGTCAGATTCATGAGCCCGACGCAGGATTGAAGCAAGCCGGGTGTGGGCATATTGCAGATAGACGCCAGTGTTTCCGGTGAAAGAAACCATGCGTTGGGGATCAAACGTGTAGTCCCTGATCCGGTTCGAGGACAGGTCGGCGTATTTGATGGCCGCGATCCCGGCCTGTTCGGCAATTGAACGCAACTCGTCCTCGGATAGGCCCTCTTCGCCCTTGGTTTCTTTAACCACCTCATAGGCAGCATCCACGGCCTCGGTGATTAAATCCATAAGCTTGGCGGATTCACCCGAACGGGTCTTAAACGGTTTGCCATCTGGTCCCAAAACAGAACCGAACTGCACATGCTTGGCTTGGATGTCGTCGGTCAGCCACCCTGCTCGGCGTCCGGCTTCAAATACCAGGTGAAAGTGGAGACTTTGTGGCGCTCCAACCACGTACAGGATGCGTTGGGCTTTGAGTTCGTTGATTCGGTAGCGAAGCGTCGCCAAATCAGTGGTGTCATACCCATAAGCCCCATCGGATTTGCGCACCATCAACACGGCGGGCTGGTCATCCTGTCCCGTGATCTCTTCAGAAAGAACAACCAGTGCCCCATCAGATACGTGGGCGATGCCGAGGCGCTCAAGCTCGTGGGCGACGTCGTCGAGCATCGGGTTATAAAACGATTCAGGAGCAGAATCTTCAGCCTGGATCAACAACCCTAGGCGTTCATAAACGCTGGTGAAGAACCGTTCGGATTCGGCCACAATTTCACGCCACACGGCCAGCGTGGCTTCATCGCCTGACTGTAAGGCCACAACGCGGCGGCGGGAGCGGTCAGCGAATTCTGGGTCAGAATCGAATTCGGTCCGAGCGGCCTTGTACAGATTATCGAGCGCGGCCACGGGAGATTCATCCGTAAGATCTGCCGCACGCCACGTGGCATCGGGGTGCTCATCGAGGTATTGGATCAACATCCCAAACTGGGTTCCCCAATCACCCAGGTGGTTTTGAATCGCCACCTCAGATCCCAGGAACCGCAGCACGCGCACCAAACTGTCGCCGATGATGGAGGAACGCAGGTGGCCTACGTGCATTTCTTTAGCAATGTTGGGGCCGGAATAGTCGACGACGGCGCGCACCCCCGCCTGGCTCTGTTCCACCCCCAACCGTTGGGCCGCCCAGCGCTCAACAATCTGGTTCCACAAAGCCGAGTCAGTCAAGGTGATATTGATGAACCCAGGCCCGGATACCTCAGCCGTTAAAACTAACGGGGAGTCATTCAACCCGGCCGCGATTTCTTGAGCTACCTCACGCGGTGGGGCACCGACCTTTTTAGCTAGAGCCAAGGCCACATTGGCTTGCACATCAGCGTGCTCCGACGGTCGCACGATCGGGTCAGCCTCGCGGTGCTCCGGATAAGCAGCACCGATGGCTTGAGCTAGGGCGGCGTGGAGTTGGTCCTCAACAGATAGCACTGGGGCGGTTGAATTCGCAGTCACATGGGCCATTGTCCCACTGCGTTTCCCCGCCCCAGGCGTAATGTGATCAGACTTACTTCTTAGGGTCCTTTGGGTCCTTCTTTGTGGCCTTCTTGGCTGCTTCGGCCGCTTTTTCGCCGGACTCCTTGGCCGTTGAGGCAGCATCCTTAGCCGCACCCTTGGCGTCCTTAGCCGTGTCTTTAGCGTCTTTTGCGGTTTCCTTGGCGGCGTCCTTCACCTGGTCCTTAGCCTCTTCGGCCTTGTCCTTGGTGTCTTTGGCAGCCTGTTTTGTTTCTTTTTCCGCCTTTTCAGCCGTGTCCTTGGCCGTGTCTTTGGCTTGGTCAACCTTTTTGGCTGCTTCATCCTTGGCTTGTGAGGCCTTTTCCTTCACCTCATCGGCCTTTTCTTGGACAGCCTCCGCAGCCTCACTGAGTTTCTCAGCCACCGTGGGGTTGACAGCCGCCGGTGCATCATCCCAGTATTCTTCCGCCCATGGATCGTCGGTAGGTTGGGTGCGGCGCCAGATCAAAACACCTGCCCCAGCAATGGCGGTTCCCACAAGAACCCACCCAAGTTTGCGGCCAAAGCCCCCCTTTTTCTTAGCCTGCTTCTTCGCAGCTTTTTCAACATCTTTTAACGCTTTTTCCGCGCTGGCTGAGGCCGTGTCGGCAGCTTTTTGGGCGCCCTCTTTTGCGTCCGTGGCGGCATCTTCCATTTTGGCCACGACAAGTGGGATCACATCGTCAACCAGTTTTTCGTGAGCGGAGTCAACCGCGGCACGGCTCTTTTGGGCGGCGTCAGCGATCTTTGGTGCCGCGACTTCTACAGCATCACGCCAGGCCTTATCCACTCGTGGGCTAGCCCACTCTTTGGCTGCTTCCACGCGAGGCGTGGCCCATTCCCGGGCTTCATCAGCGAACTGGCGGGCAAGTTTACCGGCCTCAGCTGCTTGATCTTTAACCTGATCAGCAGAAATCTTGGGTTGCTTCGACATCTCACTCGTCCTTAGTTTTGTTTCCCTAACGGAAGAATCGGACACGGTCTTATACCTATCCTGCCACCCTAGGCGCGGGAGTGCATGCCTTCTTTAATCTTCACCCATCAGCTTAGTAAAAATAGTATTTTTATCACCTGCACCCTTGCCTGGCCCGGGGAAGGCTCCATTAGTGACACAATGAAGATATGGACGCAATTTTGCACACCTCCGCAGGTGATATCGCGCTGGAACTGTACCCCAACCACGCCCCGAAAACGGTGCGGAATTTCGTAGAACTAGCCAAAGGGGAACGCGAGTGGACCCACCCTCAAACGGGTGAAAAGTCCACAAAGCCGCTCTATGACAGCACCATCTTTCACAGGGTGATCTCAAACTTCATGATCCAAGCCGGCGATCCAATCGGAACCGGAACAGGTGGGCCTGGCTACACCTTTAATGATGAGATCCACCCCGAACTGAACTTCAATGACCCATACGTGCTAGCCATGGCAAACGCCGGAACACGGTTTGGTAAAGGGACTAACGGGTCACAGTTTTTCATTACCGTAGCCCCAACCACCTGGCTCCAAGGTAAGCACACCATTTTCGGCAAGGTTAAAGACCAAGCCTCGATCGATGTGGTTGATACGATCGCCAACGCCGCGACCGGTGCCCAAGATCGCCCCCTAGATGACATCGTGTTGAACTCGGTAGAAATTATTGAATGACCAACTACCCTGCCGCCCCTCAACCGGGTGATTTTGGTGACGGGGGCGACGCCCACAGGGGAGAACCCAACCATGGTTCTTCCCCACCGGTGTGTCCCCGTCACCCCGATCGGGTTTCCTTTGTTCGTTGCCAACGCTGTAACCGACCCGCCTGCCCGGAGTGTCAACACACGGCGGCAGTCGGAGTGCAATGCGTTGATTGCGTGAGGCAAAGCGCCCAGCAGCAACGCTCACGCCGCACCGTCTTTGGTGGGCGGGCGGTAGGCGGGCCACCGTATGCCACATTGGCCCTTATTGGAACCAACGTGGCCATCTTCCTCATAGGGATGGTCACCCCTGCGTTGTATAACGCGTTTATCTTCTGGCCCGCAGTCGGCCTATTCGAGCCTCACCGCGCCATCACCTCCGGGTTCCTTCACGGCGGGTTGATGCACCTACTTTTCAACATGTATGCGCTGTGGTTGATCGGGCCACAACTGGAGCACATGTTTGGCCGATTACGATTCTTGGGCCTGTACTTTTTGAGCCTGTTTGGCGGAACCGTTGCGGTTGTCCTGTTTGCCTCTCCCGGGTCAATGTCATGGCGCATCGGCGTCGTGGGAGCCTCAGGAGCCGTGTTTGGGCTATTCGGCGCGATCGCCTTAGTTTTTCGCCGGATGGGACGCAACGCGCAACCAATCATCGTCATCATCGCAATCAACGTTGTGTTTTCCTTCGTGGTGCGCGGCATCTCCTGGCAAGGCCACCTGGGCGGGTTAGTAACCGGCCTGATCGTTGCCACGGTTCTGACAAAACTCCCCTCCCGCCTCCAACGCTTTGGCGGACCGCTCGCGCTGATCGCAATCGCGGTCATGTTGGTAGGGGCCTACTACGGGTTGTACATCACCAAGTAACCGGTAGCACTGCGGTGACGACGCCTGGTTGTCGTCCACAATGTGTATAAGTC
>Ga0079225_10002498_pt1 | contig 10623 bp, 10 predicted proteins | sample Poulit2012_FD_76344 | JGI IMG/M metagenome (GOLD analysis project Ga0079225, IMG submission 76344) | Agricultural soil microbial communities from Georgia to study Nitrogen management - Poultry litter 2012 | ecosystem: Environmental > Terrestrial > Soil > Agricultural land | place: USA: Georgia...
AAGCGGCATAAGGATACGATTCCTTTGAAAAAAGACTTAAATAAATTAGGCTATGGTGGCATCACAGTAACCAATTATTTTGGTTCATTCACGGAAAAGCGTGTAAAACAGTTCCAAAATTATTATGGTTTAAAGGTAACGGGCGAGGCAGATCAAGCGACGTTATCAAAGATCGCAAGTCTCCTGCCGAATCCGTTAAGCCAAGGGAAGCGCCATAAAGACACGATCCCTTTGAAAAAAGACTTGAATAAATTAGGTTATGGCGGCATCACAGTAACCAATTATTATGGTTCATTCACAGAAAAGCGTGTGAAACAGTTTCAAGAGTATTACGGCTTGAAGGTAACAGGTGAGGCAGACCAAGCCACATTATCAAAGATCGCAAGTCTCTTACCGAATCCGTTAAGTAAAGGTAAACGCCATAAAGATACGATCCCTTTGAAAAGGGACTTAAATAAATTAGATTATGGCGGCATCACGGTAACGAACTATTATGGTTCATTTACGGAAAAGCGTGTAAAACAGTTTCAAGAGTATTATGGCTTGAAGGTGACGGGTGAGGCAGACCAGGCCACATTATCAAAGATCGCAAGTCTCTTACCGAATCCGCTAAGTAAAGGTAAACGCCATAAGAACACGATCCCACTAAAAAAGAAATTAAATGAAATAGGTTATGGCGGCATCACGGTAACAAATTATTATGGTTCTTTTACCGAAAAGAGAGTAAAAGAATTCCAAAAAGATTATGGTCTCCCGGTCACTGGTATTGCAGATGCTAAAACACTGGCAACAATCGAAAAGGCCATGGAAACAAGAGAAGTAATTACTTATTCTAAGTTCAATATTTCTCTTGAAGAAGCACTCAATATTCAAATGAATCAATTACAACAAACAGATAAATACCGGAATTTGCCAGCCTATGTGTCAGCTAATTATGTCGAAATTAAAAATGGGGTAGCAAGAACAACAGTAAATTTAAATGTACGTGCTGCTTCCAATACAGGTAGCCATATCTATGATACGATACCTAAAGGTACTAAAATTAATATCACCAAAAAAGGAAATACATGGCATGAAATAAGCTTTAATACCTGGAGAAATCCAACACGTGTAGATGTTAAGTATCATTTGAACCCAAATAATAATGATCCATTTCAGCATCTAGATTTATCCGAAAGTGCAAGTGTTTCGGCATGGTCATTAAACAATGTCTTACAAGGTAAAGGTGTACTCCAAGGTTTAGGACAAGCGTTCATTAATGGAGGCAAGCAACATTCCATTAATGAGATCTATCTTATTTCACATGCTCTGCTTGAAACAGGTCACGGAACTTCCAAATTAGCGTCTGGAATTGAAGTAGGAAAGAACAAATCCGGTAAACTAGTCTTAGTTACTTCAAGCAATAGAAGCAGTTTGACAAATATAAAGACAACATACAATATGTTTGGTATTGGTGCAGCTGATAGTGATCCAAATAGATTAGGAGCTATCCGTGCATATAACGAAGGTTGGTTCACACCTGAAGCAGCTGTCAGAGGTGGAGCGAAGTTTATTGGTAATAGTTATATTCACAACAGCTACAACCAAAACACACTATATAAAATGCGCTGGAATCCCGCAAACCCGGGATATCCGCAGTATGCAACAGATATTGGGTGGGCTGTAAAACAAGTTACGCAGATTAAGAATATGTATAACTTGCTGAATAACCCACTGTTAAAATTCAATATTGTTCAGTACCTATAGAAAAAAGGCCTAGTTCTTATTATATGAACTGGGCTTTTTTAGATTTTATGTCGATTAAGCTCGCAAAATCTGATATAGTAATAAAGTAGAATTATATATTGGATAAATTGCGAATCATTAATAGACTGATATACTTTCACAGTAAATATGATAGAATATACTAGGATGATTAAAACACAAATATACTAAGAAGGTGTATCTATGTGGAATATAAGTGAGTTGGTAATCGCATTTGTAATTTCTTGTGCAACAACATTGCTTGTTACTCCAATTATAATCAAATTAGCGAAAAAATTTAATGTAATTGATAAACCTAATAATAGAAAAATGCATAAGGACATGAAGCCCAGTATGGGTGGGTTAGCAATATTTATAGGTGCAGCTGCCGGATTCATTTACTTGCAGCCAATGCATGACCAATTAAATGCCATTGTTATTGGTGCGTGTATCATGCTTATTACGGGTATTTTAGACGACATGTTTGAATTTAGGGCCATGTATAAGCTCGCAGGCCAAATTACTGCGGCGGTTGTTGTCGTTTCATCGGGGCTCATTATTGAAAAACTGACAATTCCTTTTGTCGGTACTGTTTATCTGGGCTTTTTGGGTATTGCTATTACGATATTCTGGATTGTTGCTGCATCGAATGCTATTAATTTAATTGATGGTTTAGATGGACTGGCAGCGGGTGTATCTGCAATAGGTTTAACCAGTATACTAGTGATGGCTTTCATCGATTATAGACTCGTTGTAGTCTACCTTTGTATCATTTTAATAGGGAGTTGTATTGGTTTTTTATTTCACAACTTTCATCCGTCAAAGATTTTCATGGGGGATACCGGTGCATTATTTTTAGGGTATTCTATTGCAATTGTTTCGATGTTGGGTCTATTTAAAAATGTTGCTTTCTTTAGTTTTATCGTACCAATTATTGTGCTCGCGATACCTATTTTCGACACGATTTTTGCAATTATAAGGCGTGCGATTAATAAACAAGGAATTGCTACACCGGATAAAAAGCATATTCATTATCAATTAATCAGTATGGGTTATTCTCATCGCGCTTCAGTATTAATTATCTATGGTTTTAGTATTTTCTTTGGTAGTGTGGCGATCGTTTTTAATAGTGCTACATTATTAACTTCCTTGGTACTGTTGGGCGTTATTATATTAGGCATTCAACTTATAGCGGAAATAGCGGGTATTACGATGTATAATCATCAACCATTGCTGAATGGAATTCGTAGAGTAGCAGGAGTAAGGAAAGTTGAGTAGATAGTGAAAGAAAAAAGGTTGCTAATCCTTTTGTGATTAGCAACCTTTTTTTATTAGTATTCGTAATTGTCATCAAGTGAATCGTCTACGGGTTGATCGGGTTCACTATAGGGATCAGATTCTTCAACCGGAGTTTCAGTAGAAGTATCTACCAATTCAAGATGTTCTTTTAATATACTTTGTGTTTCCGCGAGTGACGCTTGATCTACTTTCCAATAATACGTACCTGAAGGTTGATAATCGATTCCGTCTAAGGTTAATGATTCTATATCTAAACCTTTTTTACTTGTCCCATAAGCTACGAGGCTTTTCATTTCTTCAAATTTTAGCGTCGTTGCCATATTATCTCCAACTGCTTCAATCATATCATCATATTTTAACACGGAGCTAATAGATGTTGCTTTGTTAATTGCAGCTTTAACAATTTCCAACTGACGCTTTCCACGTTCAATGTCATTGTCCTTTTTCCTTGTACGAGCTAGTGCAAGGGCTTCTTCGCCGTTTAATGTTTGAATCCCTTCCATTAAATGTATGGCATCTCGCTTGTCTTTTGAATTTGACTCTTTGAATTCATAAGGGACTTCAACCTCTATCCCGTTTATCGCATCAACAACTTCAACGAAAGCTTCAAAATTAACCTTCACATAATAGTCAACAGGTATGTCGAGTAAATTTTCAGCGGCATCCATCGTTGACTTTGGACCACCGAATGCATGTGCATGGTTAATTTTTGTTTCATAGCCAGCTTCAGGAAGATATACTAGTGTATCACGCGGTATACTAAGCATTTTTACACTCTTCTCATCTTTATTTAGTGTAGCTAGCATTAATGTATCTGTTCGAGAGTTTCCGGCATTGTCTCTTTTTTCATTCTCGTCTACTCCCATAACGAGAATCGAAACGTTATCGAATTTAGGGTCTACTACTGTTTCCCTAAGATCCGACTTTTCTCTTCCTTCATCATCAAAGGATCCGGATAAAGCAGTATCTGCCTTCACGTAAAGGTAGGTGGCGTAACCTGCAACAGAAAGAAAAGCAATAAGTACGAATATGAAGGTGAAAAATACTCCTTTACGTAATTTCTTTTTTGGTTTTTGCCTCTTTACCCGGGTTTGAGTATATTTATTTCTAGTCATTTTAAATTTCTCCTTTAGTTTCACAAAAGTGGGTAAGGCAAACTACCCAGTATAAGTTTTAATATTATATTGTCTGATACAATAGAATAAAATTGAATATTAATAGATTTAGCGAAAAATGTAAAAGCTCAATTGTAATTCTACTACGAATTACCCTATAAGTACATTAAAAAACCATTACAATTTTTGTAAGCGAAGGTTTTATTATACTTCATCTGATCAGGTTTAAAAGTATAAAATGTTCTCTTATGAAAATTAGTGTTATTTGCTATTAGAGAGCTAGATTAGTAGACATGACAGGAAGTTTTTTAATATCGTCGCGCAAGTTAAGATGAGAAGCAGGGGACTGGTCTGGAAAGGGTTAATTCTTATAATGATCCTTAACTTTATACAGATCGCGTTTGATTTTAGTTGTTGAGACTCCAATTGTTCTTGGTAAATAAACACCCTCGCAATATTCTTTTAAAAAGTCAAATTCACCTTCCCAGTCATCTCCTATTACGAAAATATCAATGTTATGTACAACAACATCATTGATTTTTTGACTCCATGAACTTTCCGGGATAACTTCATCCACATAACGGATAGCCTCAAGTACTACTTTACGATTTTTGAATGTATGGTATGCTTTTTTGTTTTTTAAACTGTTAAAATCATCTGTAGAAATCGCTACGATTAAATAATCGCCCATTTCTTTTGCGCGACGCAATATATTGATGTGCCCAGTATGAATTAAATCAAACGTTCCATAGGTGATTATTTTCTTCAAAGTTTTCTCCTCCATATCTGTTTGCAATCATTTGAACATCGAATGAATTAACGTAGGGAGCTATTAAATGAAGTGTAAATATATGATAACCGTAGAGTATAATGAAGTAAAGTCACGCAAATGAAAAATTGGTCCGCAGCACATGTCTATAGTCCCGCGCTGGAACTATGAGCGTTTTATACATTAACTAAACGTTTGATCAAGATCATAAAATACCCTTTAATATGGGTATAGTGATGGAGCACCTTTTAAAAAGGAAAACGATCCTTTTCAACATCATAGTTGGAAAAGATCGTTTTATTGGAACCGACATGAAACAAGAAGAGCAAACTAACTTGTAACTAGTTTCTCATGTCCATAAACTGGTTGCCCATTAATAAAAGTAACCTTGACAACAATGTCTTTAATTTCTTCTGGTTTTATGGTTGTAGAGTCTGTATCAAGTATTGCAAAATCTGCTTGTTTCCCTATTTCAATACTGCCGGAGTGTTTTTCTTCAAAATTTAATTTAGCTCCATAAATTCTACAGTCCGGCATCATTTACAACACACTCAGCGTTTCATCCTTCACATCACTAATAAACATACACCCGGGAGCGTGTGTAATCATAATAGAAGGCTTACTTTGCATAGCTACAGCTTGTGGTGTAACCCCACACGCCCAAAATACCGGAACTTCACCATCTTTAATCGTAACTGCATCGCCAAAATCAGGCTTTGTAATATCAGTAATACCGATTTGACTAGGATCGCCAATATGAATCGGCGCTCCATGTACAGACGGGAAGCGAGATGTTATTTGAACAGCGCGAATCGCATCAGCATGTGACATCGGTCGCATACTGACGACTGTCGGTCCTTCAAATACACCGGCTTTTTCACACGGAATATTTGTTTTATACATGGGAACATTACATTTTTCTTCTATATGACGAATTGGAATTCCTGCTGCCAGAAGCGGCGTTTCAAATGTAAAACTGCAACCTAATAGAAAGCCGACCATATCATCTTCCCAGTACTCCGTTATATCTGTTACTTCGTTCGTATACTTTCCATCTTTGTAAATTCGATATTTCGGAATATCTTTGCGGATATCAGCTCCATTAGCAATTTTAACAGGAGTAAAAGATCCAGCTTCCGTAACATCCAATAGTGGACACGGTTTAGGGTTTCGTTGACAGAACAAAAGGAAGTCAAAGGCATGTTCCTTTTTTAAAATGACCAGATTTGCTTGTGTAAAACCTTTCGACATGCCGGCAGTTGGTCCTGTGATTTCTTGATTACGGATCAGATTCCTGATTTCGCTAGGCGCCATTGTTTTATAGTTCTCCATTCTCATCTCTCCTTCAAATCATCATGCTGCTTACTCGAAAAGCAAAGGAATTTGTTCAATGAGTGTCATAATCCCTAAACAACCCATGAGCACCACGACAAGTCCTCCTGTGATGGTCAGCCAGAGGGGGTGTTTATAATTACCGACAATGTCTTTCTTATAAGCTGCAATTAATAATGTCCCTAGTGCAAGCGGTAAAATAAGCGCATTTAAAGCACCGACTAATAAAAGCACATTAACTGGTTGTCCTACAAATGCAAAAGTTGTGGTAGAAACGACGATAAATAGGATCGTAATCCAATTATGATATTTTTCAATGACCGGGCTAAACGAACGGATAAATGAAACAGATGTATAGGCTGCCCCGACTACTGATGTAATGGCAGCTGCCCACATGATTACACCAAACATCCGGTATCCGACATTTCCAGCCGCGAGTTGAAACACAGAAGCAGGCGGATTGGCAGGGTCGATGGTAAGCCCTTGTGATACAACGCCAAGTACTGCCAGGAAGAGCGCTACACGCATGACACCTGTAACGGCAATACCGGTCACAGAACTTTTAGTGACAAGCGGTAATGATTCCACGCCTTTAACCCCTGCATCTAGTAAACGGTGTCCGCCTGCAAACGTAATATAGCCTCCGACTGTCCCGCCGACAAGTGTTACAATCGCAAAGATACTTATTTCTTCCGGCATAACCGTATTGACAATAGCTTCGCCTATGGGTGGAGTAGTTGTAAAGGCAACATATAGCACCAGTGCAACCATGACAATACCAGCAACTTGCACGACCTTGTCCATTGCTTTATTTGCTTCTTTCACTATGAAAATTAAAATGGCAAATGCAGCACTGATTATTGCCCCGGTTTTTGGATTGAGTCCAAGCATGGCATTTAAACCAAGTCCTGCTCCCGCAACATTACCGATATTGAAGGCAAGACCCCCGAACACGATAAGACCTGCTAAAAGAAAACCGAGTCCGGGAAGCACTTTGTTGGCAATTTCCTGGCCGCGCATTCCTGATACTGTAATGATTCTCCAAACATTGATTTGTGCAAAAACGTCAAGCAATAAAGAGATTAAAATAACGAATGCAAAGCTTGCTGCCAACTGTTGTGTAAATACTGTAGTTTGTGTTAAAAATCCCGGACCAATCGAGGATGTCGCCATTAAGAAGGCTGCGCCGAGCAGCACATTCTTGCCAACTTTCTTTTTTGGTGGTGTTTTATTTGAATTTTCCTGCTCTATTAACTCTTCATTTCGTGCTTCCATGCAGAGTCCACCCTTCTAATCCCGAATTGCCGAAACAATGATGTTATTTTTCTGAAACGCATCTGCTATAAACTTTGTAAAATCAAGGGCGTGTTCTCCGTCTCCATGAATGCAAATCGTGTCAGCCTTTAGTGAAACCTCTGTATTTTGTCTGGAAGTGACTTGGCCTTCCGTCACCATTTTGACCACTTGAGCGGCTGATTCTTCCTGATCAGTAATTAATGCATCGGCCTCTGAACGGGAAGTGAGTGATCCGTCTGACTGATATGTTCGATCAGCAAACACCTCATGTGCCGTACGTAGTCCGATTTTTTCTCCTGCTTTTGTTAATTCGCTTCCTGCTAGACCGAATAAGACGAGTGAAGGCGAAATGTCATAAACGGCACGCGCAATTGCTTCTGCAAGCTCTGGATCCTTTGCTGCCATATTGTACAAAGCCCCGTGTGGTTTGACATGTTGCATTGTTTCATTGTGAGGTGCTAAAAAACCTTGTAAAGAACCGATTTGATAAACGACCATATCATAGGCTTCTTGTGGAGTAATATGCATTTCACGGCGTCCAAATCCATTTAAATCCGGTAAACCGGGATGTGCACCGACTTTCACATTATTTTCAATTGCCAAATTTACAGTTTCTCGCATCACACTGGGATCACCGGCATGGAATCCGCATGCAATATTTGCTGACGTAACATATTTTAATATTTCACTTTGTTCACTAAGTTTATATCTGCCGAAACTTTCTCCCATGTCACAGTTTAAATCTACTTTATACATTTCTATTCCTCCAATGATTTACAAGGGTAAACGCTTACACTTATTTTTCTATTCCGAATTAAGGAACTTCAGTTTTGAATTGTAAACACATAATAGCATAAAACATTTAAACTGCAAAGATATACATGACTGAAAAATAGAACTTGATAGAAATCTAAATTCGTTAGCTTGCTTTTTGATTTATGCGATTTATAATAAACTAATAAGATCCGATTATCAGGATTAAAATACCGAAATGCGGAATGAAAGGAACTGTTAATATGACAAAACTATATAGGGAGGCGGCAATCAGGCCTTTAGGGGATTCTGCACTCATTGTTCAGCTCGGGGAGGGAATGAGTCCGGCTATACATAACAAAATAAGAAGCCTGTCAATATTAATACAAGCGCATGCCTTTGAAGGGTTTGTGGAGTGTGTTCCTGCTTATCAAAATCTAACAGTCTATTACGATCCTTATATTGTCCATATTTCCAATCAAGAAGATAGAAGGTTAACCCCTTTTCAAAAAGTAAGCGCTTATCTAAATGATTTATTATTACAACTGGATAAAAAGACGTCATTTGAAGAAAGAACTGTTACTATTCCCGTTTTGTATGGCGGGGAATGTGGGCCTGATTTGGAATATGTGGCGAATTATCATGATCTGTCTGTTGAAGAGGTTATCCAAATTCATTCGGAAGGTGACTATTTGGTGTATATGATCGGCTTTGCCCCAGGGTTTCCTTTCATAGGCGGGATGGACGGGCAAATTGCAACACCGCGTAAGGAAACGCCCAGGTTAGCTATTGATCCCGGTTCTGTTGGAATCGCCGGAAAACAGACGGGCGTTTATCCGCTTGAAACCCCGGGTGGCTGGCAGATTATCGGACGCACGCCTATCCATCTGTTTTTGCCTGAACAATCACCGCCGACATTATTGCAATCTGGAGATAAAATTCAATTCGAACCAATTTCGCCAGAGGAATATGCGCATTACAGGGAGGCAGAAAAATGAGTGTGGAGGTGCTTAGTCCGGGCCTTTTTACTACAATTCAGGACCTCGGCAGATACGGATCACAACAATTTGGTGTTATTGTAAGCGGTGCAATGGATAGTTATTCTTTAAGAATCGCGAACCTGCTTGTCGGGAATAGGGAAGGGGAAGGAGCGCTTGAAATAACACTGGTCGGGCCGAAACTTCAATTTGAACATGATCAATTAATCGCAATTACCGGCGGTGACTTACATGCAACGATTGACGGGAAAGCTGCACCATTGTGGCGCCCGCTACTTATAAGGAAAGGTTCAATATTGCAGTTCAAATCAGCTGTTAAAGGCTGTAGAGCATACGTTGCATTTGCCGGCGGGATTGCTGTACCTGAAGTGATGGGAAGTAAAAGTACCTACGTCCGTGCGGGAATCGGTGGGTATCAGGGAAGAGCATTGCAAAAGAAAGATAGATTTGTATGCGGTGAAACGGGGGAGATAGGCCAATCATTTGTCCATCAACTGGAACAAGCGAAGCATCATTTTTCATGGAGTGTGAATGACGGGCTGATTGATTTTCGCCAAACACAATCAATCCGCATTCTAAGAGGATCTGAATTCGACCGATTTGATGAACAGAGCAGACAGCAGCTATTTCAATTACCTTACACATTAACAACTTCGGCAGACCGAATGGGGTATCGCTTGGAGGGACCAGCACTTTCGCTGGCGGAAAAATTTGAGTTACTGTCTGAAGGGGTCACGTACGGAACGATACAAGTGCCATCGAGCGGGAAGCCGATTATTTTAATGGCTGATAGGCAAACAACCGGAGGCTACCCTAAAATCGGGCAGGTAATTTCTGCTGACTTGCCGAGTTTGGCACAATTGCAGCCGACAGCTTCGATCCATTTTAAAGAAGTTACGCTTGAGCAAGCGGAGTGTGAGCTATTAAATAAAGAACGGATTATTCATGAAATAAAAATGAGTATCCACCTTAAAGCGCGTTTTCTATAGATGGAAATATCCTCCTATTAATCCGAAAAGTGGAAAACAGGAGGGATATTTTTTATCCCCCGTTAACTGCAGTAAGACCCCCACTTAATCAAGTTTCATTTTATATTTGTGTGTAGCCGAGTCGTCTTGATATCTCTTCAGCCGCAGCTTTTGCTTTGGCAGCAAAAACCGGGACGTTTTCACTTTGATAATTCGCTTCCATTCCGGCAATGCTAATCCCCGCGGCGATATCCCCTTTATGATCGAAAATCGGCGCCGCAATCGCTGATGTATGATTTTCCAGTTCAGAATGGCTGATTGTATATCCATCTTTTCTCGATTGTTTAATG
>Ga0079225_10002499_pt1 | contig 10621 bp, 11 predicted proteins | sample Poulit2012_FD_76344 | JGI IMG/M metagenome (GOLD analysis project Ga0079225, IMG submission 76344) | Agricultural soil microbial communities from Georgia to study Nitrogen management - Poultry litter 2012 | ecosystem: Environmental > Terrestrial > Soil > Agricultural land | place: USA: Georgia...
CCGAGCTTGATCTTGCCGTCGAGCACGAGATAGAGGCGGTCACCGGGGTCCCCTTCGGTGAACAGCGTCTCGCCGCGTCGCAGCGTGGTCTCCACCATCGCGTTGCGCAGTGCCTGGCGAGCGTCGTCATCGAGGGCCGCAAAAAGCGGCACGGAACTGATCGCGGTGTCGTCCACGGTGTATCCCATCTGTTGATTCCGGCGCATGCCGGGCAGCGGTGCATCTCACAGGTATCCTGCCACCGGCCGGCCTGGCACGCGCGAGACTTGCCCGACAACTGCCGAATCCCAAGGTTTTCCAGCGCATCCAGTGGCGCCGCACCCGCAGTGAGACCGAACTAAACTGGTGGGGATGACTGCTTCGCACAGTAGCGCATCCACCGCGGGTGCGGATGCCCTGCTCGTGGACGAGCGGCTCGCCGAGGCATGGCCCGATGCGCGTTGCGAGCTCGACTTCACCACCCCCTTCGAACTGCTCGTGGCCACCGTGCTATCGGCGCAGACCACCGACGTGCGCGTCAACGCCGTCACCCCCGAGCTGTTCGAGCGATTCGGCAACCCCGAACTGCTCGCCGGAGCGGAACAAGAAGAACTCGAGGCGATCCTGCGCCCCCTCGGCTTCTTCCGTGCCAAGGCCACGGCCCTGCGCGGGCTGGGCGCCGCCCTCCTCGCCGACCACGGCGGGCAAGTGCCCGCCACGCTGAAGGAACTCGTGGCGCTGCCGGGGGTGGGGCGCAAGACGGCCAACGTCGTGCTCGGCAACGCGTTCGGGATCCCGGGCATCACGGTCGACACCCACGTCGGGCGCCTCGCCCGGCGCCTGGGGTGGACCACGCACAACGACGCCGTCAAGATCGAGCGTGACATCGCCGACCTGCTGCCGGCCGAGCGGTGGACGATGGCCTGCCACCGCCTCATCTTCCACGGCCGCCGGGTGTGCCATGCCCGGCGCCCGGCCTGCGGTGCGTGCGTGCTGGGCGACGTGTGCCCCTCCTACGGGGAGGGCGAGACCGACCCCGAGGCCGCCGCGGCCCTCGTGCGCCTCCCGGAACCGCCGAACTGAGGCCCACGCGGGTGTGGTCGAGGCCCGCTCAACCGAGGCCCGCCCAGCGGAGCGTGGCCGCCGCGACGCGGCGCTAGGCGCCGGCGAGGGTCGCGAGGAAGTCGAGCAACTGATCGCTGACCTCCTCGGGCGCCTCCTCGGGCAGGAAGTGCCCGGCGTCGGGGATGACATGAACCCGCATGGCCGTCGCCGTGTGCGCCGCGTCGGCGTCGAAGGCCCGGGCGGGGAAGTACCCGTCGCGTGCCCCGCGCACGCTGAGCACCGGCACCCGCACCGGAGCGGCCATGTCGGCGAGGTAGCGCCGGCCGGTCACGCGGGGAGTGGAACGCACGAGCCACCGCAGGTGCTCCAGCGTGCAGTGCGCGGCGAACGGCAGTGCGATCGCCTCCCGGTAGGCGGCCACCTCCACCGGATCGAGGGTGCGGCCCGGTGCCGAACCGTCGCGCAGGACGCGTTCGACGAGGTCACCCGCGCGCAGCGCGCGCTCGGGAAACCACGGCACCTGGATCGCCGCGAGCAACCGGATCGCGCGGCTGGACAACCCATTGCGCAGCCGCAGGACGGCGACCGGGTGGGGCATCCCGAGCACCGCGACGGCACTGACCATGTCTGGGTGCAGCATCGGAAGCGACCACGCGACGAGCCCACCCAGGCCGTGACCGACAACGACGGCCCGGGCCTCCCCGAGGGAGCCGATGACGCCCGCGACATCGGCGGCGAGGGTGGGAACGTCGTGGCCGTGGGGTGGCTTGTCCGACCCGCCGAAGCCCCGCAGGTCGATCGCGGCGACCCGGTGGCCGGCCTCCGCCAACGCGCCCAGCTGGTGGCGCCAGGCCCACCACAGCTGAGGGAAGTCGTGCAGGAGGACGACGAGCGGCCCGTCTCCGTCGGCGGGGCCGGCCGTGACGACGTGGAATCGCGCGCCGTTGGAGGGCACCTGCCGGTGCTCCCACGGCCCCGGGCGCATGACGACGGACAACTCGCTCACGCCCGGAGCCTACGTCGCTCAGGAACCCGAGGGCTGCATCCCGCTGGTGATCTGATCCATCACCGTGGAGTCGGCCAGCGTCGTCACATCGCCGACGGGGCGGTTCTCCGCGACGTCCCGCAACAGCCGCCGCATGATCTTCCCCGAGCGGGTCTTGGGCAGCTCGGCGACGACGAGGATCGACCGCGGCCGGGCGATGGGTCCGATCTCCGTGGCCACATGCTTGCGGAGTTCCGCGACGATCTCGGCGGTGTCCCCATCGCGGGCCTCGACGGCGTCCCCGCGCAGGATGACGAAGGCGACGATCGCCTGGCCCGTGGTGTCATCGGTGGCACCCACCACCGCGGCCTCGGCCACGGTGGGGTGGGAGACGAGGGCCGACTCGATCTCGGTGGTGGACATGCGGTGGCCCGACACGTTCATGACGTCGTCCACGCGGCCCAGCACCCACAGGTCGCCGTCGTCGTCCTTCTTTGCCCCGTCCCCGGCGAAGTACACCCCCCGGTACTGCGACCAGTACTCGCTGCGGAACCGCTCGTCGTCTCCCCACACGCCCCGCAGCATCGCGGGCCACGGCTCGGTGAGCACGAGGTAGCCACCCTCGCCGTTCCCCACCGGCTCGCCGACCTCGTCGTAGATGTCGGCGCCGATGCCCGGCAGGGCCACCTGCGCGGCGCCGGGCTTGGTGGCGGTGACCCCGGGCAGCGGGGAGATCATGATCGCGCCCGTCTCGGTCTGCCACCACGTGTCGACGATCGGCGTGCTGTTGCCGCCGATGACCTCGCGGTACCACATCCACGCCTCGGGGTTGATGGGCTCACCCACGGAACCCAGCACCCGCAGCGAGGAGAGGTCGTGGCGGTCGGGGTACTCCCGACCCCACTTCATGCACGCGCGGATCGCCGTGGGAGCGGTGTAGAAGATCGTGACGCCGTACTTTTCCACCACCTGCCACCAGCGGTCCCGATCCGGGGTGTCCGGGGTGCCCTCGTACAGCACCTGGGTGGCGCCGTTGAGCAGCGGACCGTACACAATGTAGGAGTGCCCGGTGACCCAGCCGATATCGGCGGTGCACCAGTAGACGTCGGTCTCGGGCTTGAGGTCGAACACGTTGCGGTGAGCGAACGCGTTCTGCACGAGGTAGCCGCCCGTGGTGTGCAGGATCCCCTTGGGCTTTCCCGTCGTGCCCGAGGTGTAGAGGATGAACAGCGGGTGCTCGGCGTCGACGACGACCGGGGTGTGCTCGGCGCTGTGGGCGTTGATCGTCTCGTGCCACCACAGGTCGCGACCCTCGTGCCACGCGACGTCCTGGCCCGTGCGGCGGACGACGAGCACCGCCGTCACCGGGGTGTCCCCGCGGTCGACGGCCGCGTCCACCGCCGGCTTGAGCGCGTTGGGCTTGCCGCGGCGGTAACCGCCGTCGGCGGTGATGACGACCTTGGCCTGGGCGTCGATGATGCGCGAATGCAGCGCCTCGGTGGAGAAGCCGCCGAAGACCACCGAATGCGGGGCACCGATGCGCGCGCAGGCGAGCATGGCCACGACCGCCTCGGGGATCATCGGCAGGTAGATCGCCACCCGGTCGCCGGTGGCGACGCCCAACTCGGTGAGCGCATTGGCCGCGCGGGCCACCTCATCGCGCAGCTCGGCGTAGGTGATGGCGCGGGAGTCACCGGGCTCGCCCTCGAAGTGGATCGCGACCCGATCGCCCAGGCCCGCCTCGACGTGGCGGTCGAGCGCGTTGTAGGCGGCGTTGAGCCGGCCGTCGGCGAACCACCTCGACACCGGGGCATCCGACCAGTCGAGGACCTCGGTGAAGTCGGTGTCCCAGGTGATGAGCTCCCGGGCCTGAGTGGCCCAAAACGCCTCCGGGTCCGCCGCCGCGGTGGCGTAGATGTCGGGGCCCACGTTGGCCTGCGTGGCGAACTCGGGGCTGGGCGGAAAGCTGCGCTCCTCCACCAGCAGGTTCGCCAGGGTGGCGGCGTCGTCACGTTGTGGGGTGGCGTTGGTGTCGCCCATAAGTCGTCGTCCTCCGAGCCTCATTGGTCATCGAGCGGGCCAGCATGACGCAGGCCACACCTTCAGACTCCGAATGTACCCCCTCCTCCCGACGCCGACGACGAGAGCGAGGCGCGGAGGCGGGGCTCAGGCCGCGTGGTAGGCGGCGGAGCGTTCCTGGCGACGCCCGGCGCGGCGCGCCGAGTGGGAGACGTAACCGGCGAGCAGCAGCACGAGCCCCAGCAGCGCGAACTGGCCCGAGCCGAGTGACACGAGCATGGCGTCCCCCAGCAGCAGGTCGCCGACGTTGTTGAGGGCGTCGCGCACCGACAACAGCCAGCCCATCGTCTGCAACGCGGGCGCCACGAGCACGGCCAGGCCGAAGCCGAACATGAGAATGCCCGTGACGAACGCGCCGAGCGAGCTCCATCGCGCGAGGATCGCCAGGCCGACGACGAGCACGAGCGCGCCGATGAAGGCCGCGAGCACCCCAAGCGTGTAACGCCCGCCCGCGACGAGCAGCTCCTGATGTTGCGCAGCAAGGCGGGACTGCACGGCGGCGAGGCACAGCATCGCCAGCGGAGCGCCCAGCAGGGTGAGGACGACGCTGAGCACGTGTGCCAGGGCGCGGGAGCGCGGCGGCGGCACCGCCTCGGCGGAAGCCTGCGAACCCCCGTAGCCCTCCTGGTGGTACCCGGCGTCGGGCTGGTAGCCGCCGTCCGGCTGCCGGTAGCCGCCCTCGGGCGCGTAGCCCTGCGGGGCGCCGTGGGTCGCGGTTGCGGCCCCGTAAGAGGCGGTGGGCACCTCGTAGTGCGCGGCGGCGCCCGGGGGCGAGGCAGGCAGCTCCCCGGTGTCGTAGGGGGAGGCCAACGGCTGCGTCGGTGGTGCGGCAGTGGCTTCCGACGCCACGGGGGCGGCGTGGGGGTAGCCCGCCGCGCCGGGCTCGGCCTGGAAGGGGGCCCCGGCCGGCACGGCGTGCGGTGCGCCCACACCCGCGGGGTCCTCACCAGTGAGCAGGGCAGCGCTATTGGTTTCCGACAGCGACGCCGTGTCGGGTGACGCCGGCCGCGGGATCGGACGCTCCTGTTGGTGGGCGCCGGGCGGCTCGTTGTCCCACGGGGAGCCGGGGGACGGGGACGTGGGCGGCGGTGTCATCGCCGTGTCCGCCTGCGTCGTATCGGTCGCGGCCGGATCGCGGGGAACGTCGGCGCCACCCTGGTTGTCCGGCGCCCCAAATTCGGGTGCCGGGGGCGCGGCCTGGGGGTCGTCGCGGTGATCACGGGCTACATCGTCTTCGGGTCGGCCTGTCGTCACGGTTCCTCCTCGCCGGTTGCGCACAACCTAACGCCGCAACCTCCACATGCCCGCGGGGACGCGCCGGGAAGCGGCGAGGCCCGCACCATTGCTCGATTTCTCCACGATGCCACGCGCGCCACGGCCTGTCCCCAAGTTGGGCACCTGGGCGCGTCGAAGCGGGGGATCGGGGCTGACATGGGCCGCGGAGGCCACCATGAGCGACAGCGATCCGATCGTCCACCTGCGTAGCGGCGACGCCGACCTGCAGCGCCACCTGCAGCGCATGTGCGCGCTGGGCGGCTGGCGGCTGCGGACCCACCCGCCCGGGGCCGCGGTGCCCGAGGGCGCCGCCGTGGTGGACGACGCCGACGCCCCGGCCAACCGCGCCCATCCGGCGCCCGGATCGCTGGCCGTCGCCGCCACGCCCCGCCCGGGGGTGCTCGGCGTGGCAACCGACGCTCACGAAATCCTTGAGGCGCTGGGCGAGCGGCATGCCCCGCCCCCGGGGCGGGTCGTCGCCGTCGCGGGAGTGCGGGGCGGGTTGGGTGCCACGGCGCTCGCGGCCGCCGTCGCGTACGAGGCCCAGGCCGTCGGCCAGCTCGTCGCACTCGTCGACCTCGACCCGGTGGGCGGGGGCGTGGAGCTGCTGCTCGGCCTGGCCCACGATCCGGGGCCGCGGTGGGCGGATCTCGCCGACGATCACGGTGCCTTCGTGCCACAGCGCCTGCGGCACGCCCTGCCGTCGTGGCAGGGCGTGAGCGTGCTCAGCGGGGATGGGCGCGGTGGGGTGGACGTCGACGAGCCGCTCATCCGCCTCGTCATCGGCGCGCTGGCCCGCGCCTGCGACGTCGTCGTGGTCGACGTACCCCGCCACGGTCTGGCCCCCTCCGCCCTGGCGGGCTTGGGCGTGGCCGAGGATCTCCTCCTGCTCGTCGGCAGCGACATGCGCTCGGCGATCGCCGCGGAGGCGGCACTCGAGGCGTTGCGCGCCCACGGGCGCAGCGCGCGCCTCGTGGGCCGGGTCGGGCGCAACCCCGCGATGGCGGTCGATGACATCGCCGCGGCGCTCAGTCTGCCGTTGCTGGCCACCGTCCGCAACGACCGCGGCTTCGACGCCGCCCTCGCCCACGGCGTCTGCCCGGTGGGACTGGGCCGCGGCTCGCTGACGATGACCGCCCGGCGTATCGCTACGGCCCTGCGGCTGGCGGAATGAGCGCGACGGGTGGCGCGACGCAGCGGGCGATGCTGGACCGCGTGCGCCGCGCGGTCGCGGCCGCCCCGGGGGCGACGGCGGTGGCGGGGGAGGTCGCCCACCACGCCGTGCAGGCCCTCACCTGGCGCACGCTGCTCGCCGCCGAGGCGACGGCACGCGCCCAGATCGCCGGCGCGGGCCCGCTGCTGCAGCCGCTGCTCGACCACCCCGACACCACCGACGTGCTGGTCAACGGCGGGGGAGAAGTCTGGGTCGACCGCGGCGAGGGGCTGCACCGGTGCGCGGCGCGCCTCGCGAGCGACCGGGAGGTCCGCGAGCTCGCGACGCGGCTGGCCGCGGCCTGCGGCCAGCGCCTCGACGACGCCAGCCCCGTCGTCGACGGCACCCTGCCCGACGGCACTCGCCTGCACGCCGTCCTGGCACCGCTGTCCGCCACCGGCACGCTCATCAGCCTCCGCACGCAACACGCCGCCACCCTCACCCTCGACGACCTCACGGCCCGCGGCGCCATCCCGCCGCAGATCGCCGACGTCCTGCGCGCCCTCGTGGCCGCACGCGCCAACGTGCTGGTGAGCGGGGCTGCCGGCGCCGGCAAGACGACGCTGCTGGCCGCCCTGTTGTCGCTGGTGCCCGGCGATGAGCGCATCGTGTGCATCGAGGAGGCCGTGGAACTGCGGCCAGACCACCCCCACGTCGTCCACCTGCAGGTACGCCGCGCCAACGTCCAGCTCACCGGCCGGGTGACGATGGCCGACCTCGTGCGCGCCGCAATGCGCATGCGCCCCGACCGCCTCGTGCTGGGGGAGTGCCGCGGCGCCGAGGTGCGCGAGGTGCTCGGGGCGCTCAACACCGGCCACGACGGCGGCTGGGCCACGGTGCACGCCAACACCTCCGCCGACGTGCCTGCCCGTCTCCTCGCGCTGGGCGCCCTGGCTCGGATGTCACCTGCGACGGTGCGCGCCCAAGCCGTCAGCGCCCTGGACGCCGTCGTCCACCTGGTGCGCGAGCGCGGGCGGCGCCGGATTGCCGAGATCGCGTTGTTCGACCGCGCCCAGGACCGCTTCGCATGCACGGTCGCCCTGCGGGTCGACCCCCGTGGCGGAGTCAGTCACGGGCCCGCGTGGCCTCGACTCGCGCGCCGCCTCGATGCCTCCCTGGGGACGGCGACATGACTCTCGCACTCCTCGCCCTGGTCGCCCTCAGCCTGCTCTGGCTGCCGCCCAGCCCCGCTGTGCCCGGGGCGCGCGCTGCGCGTTGCTCAACGGTCGTGGGGCGCTATCGCCGGGGATGGCGGCGACGCCGGTGGCGGCGCCCCGACCTCGGCGTCATCGCCACGGAGGTCGCCAGCCGCCTACGTGCGGGCGCCCCCGCGCAGCGGGCCTGGCACGACACGCTTGTGCGCCACGGCCTGCCCGCGGCCGAAGCCGCCCGCGCGGGCGATGACGGCGTGCCGGCCGGCCTGGCAGGGCTCGATGTCGGGCGGGACCCGGCCGGTGGGCAGCGCGCCGCCCTGGCCGCGACGATCGCCGCCTGCCGCCTCACCCACGAGGTGGGCGCACCGCTGGCGGACGTGCTGGACCGCTGCGCCGCGGGCATCACCGAGGCTGCCGACGCCCGCGACGCGCGGCGCATCGCCCTCGCGGGCCCGCGGGCGACGGCCCGGGTGCTCACCTGGCTGCCCGTGGCCGGAGCCGGCCTCGGAATCGTCATCGGGGCCGACCCGCTGGCCGTCTTCCTCGACGCCTCGTGGGGCAGCGCCGCCCTGTGCGGCGGGCTTGCCCTCATGGTCGCGGGCCGCCGGTGGGCCACGCTCTTGCTGCGGGCCGCTCAGCACGGCTCGGCGGCCTCGCCCGCCACGCGGCGCCGGGCGGCGGCCGGGCACGCCCAGGGGTGAGGCGGGCGTGTTGCTGCTCCTGTGTGCTCTCGCCTTCGCGCCGTGGGCGCTCGCGCCGCTGCGGCGCCATCGCGGTGCTCGAGTTCTCGTCCGCTGGCGCCCGCGGGTGCCGCGGCGTCGTGCCGGAGCCAGCGCTGCGCGCGCGGCGGGAGACGTCGATGCCGCCATGCTCCTCGACCTCGCCGACGCCGCCCTCGCCGCCGGCGCCTCAGTGCCCCGCGCCCTCACCGGCGTCGGCCGTGCCCTGCCCCACGGCGGCACTGGGCGCGACCTCGAAACGGCGGGTGCGCTCCTCGCGCTTGGCGCGCCCTGGCCCGACGCGTGGCGCGATGCCGGGGACGAGAGCACGGCGCTCGCCGAGGCGCTGGAGCCGGCGTGGCGCGATGGCGCCGACCCCGCGCCCTTGCTGCGGCGCGGGGCGGGGGCGATCCGCGCCCGGCGTCACCGGCAGGCCCACGAGGACGCCGCCCGCCTCGGGGTGCGCCTCGTCCTCCCTCTCGGGCTGTGCCTGCTGCCCGCCTTCGTGCTGCTGGGGCTCGTGCCGGTGTTGCTGTCGGGCGGCACGGCCCTCGTGGGCGGCTGACCTTTATCCACACCCCAGCGGGCCGGGCCCGCGCCCACACGTCGGGCTCCCCGGCCGCCCGGCACGCCCACGGAGGGCAACCGTGATGCCACCGGTCGATCCGCGGCCGGTGGGACATGGAGGCAACGCAATGACACCGACAACGACGAACTGGATCCGCCTGCGCCGCGGCTGCCGCTGGCTCGCCCAGGGAATGGGGGCGGTGTACCACCGCATCGCTCGGGCAGTGCGCGAGCGGCTCACCCCGCTGCGCGCCGCGCCCGAGGCGGGCATGGCCACCGCCGAGTATGCGATCGCCACCCTCGCCGCCGCCGGCTTCGCCGGGCTGCTCCTGGTCATTCTGCGAAGCGCCGAGGTGCGGGAATTCCTCCTCGGCATCGTGCAACGTGCCCTGCAGGTGTAAGGGCAGGGCAGCGAAGCGCGGGGCTTGCGAGCGGGGTGCCGTCACCGCCGAACTCGCACTCACCCTGCCCGCCGTCGTGCTCATCCTGCTCTTCGCCGTCACGGTCATGGGCGGGGCGATCACCCACCTGCGGGTCACCGACGCCGCGACCGCCGTCGCCCGGGCGGCCGCCGTGGGGGAGAGCCCCGATCGCCTCGCGGAGGTGGCCCGCCACCTGGCCGGGCCCGGCGCCCAGCTCAGCGTCACGGCCAGCGACGGCTGGGCCCACGCCACCATCACCGCGCCGGTCCACCATCCCCTGCCCGGCATCGGTGCGCTGCAGGCCACGGCGAGTGCCAGCGCCCCCATGGAGCCCGGGGCGGGGAGGTGAGTCGGGCTGCGGATCGCGTCACCGCCCGCGGTGGCTCGACGGCGCGGGGCGGCGGTGCTGCGCACAGCGTGCGGGCACGCCGCCCGGGCCTCGGCGGCGAGCGCGGATCGGGGACCATCCTCACGGTCACGGTCCTCGCCGTGGCCATGGCGCTCATCCTCGGACTTGCCGCGCTCGGCGCCGCCCAGGCGGCCCGGCATCGCGCCCAGCAGGCGGCCGACCTCGCCGCGCTCTCTGCGGCCCGGTCGGTGGCGCAGGGCCGGGCCGACGGATGCGCCGCGGCGGCGGCGACCGCGGACGCCGCCGGGGCGCGCGTGGAGTCTTGCGCGGTCACCGGCCGGGTCGTCGAGGTGCGCGTGGCCTACCCGGGGCCGGCCGGCGGCGAGGCGCGGGCGGCGGCACGCGCGGGGCCCGCCGGGCCCTAGCCGTTCTGCCCACGCAGGTTGGGTGTCGCGGCCACGAGGAGGTTGAGCAGGCTCAGCGCGCCGGCCTTGTCCAGCGGCGAATTGCCCGTCCCGCATTTCGGTGACTGCACGCAACCGGGGCAGCCATCGGTGCATGGGCACTGCGCCAACACGTCTCGCGTGGCGCCGAGCCAGCGCGCGGCGGCGCGGAAACCGTGCTCGGCGAAGCCGGCGCCTCCCGGGGCGGCGTCGTGGACGAACACGGTGGGGCGCCCGGTATCGGGGTGCAGCGCGGTCGACAGCCCGCCGAGGTCCCACCGGTCGCAGCTTGCGACGATGGGGAGCAGTCCGATGGCCGCGTGCTCCGCGGCATGCAGCGCGCCGGGCAGCCGGCCCGCCCCGACGCCGGC
>Ga0079225_10002500_pt1 | contig 10619 bp, 10 predicted proteins | sample Poulit2012_FD_76344 | JGI IMG/M metagenome (GOLD analysis project Ga0079225, IMG submission 76344) | Agricultural soil microbial communities from Georgia to study Nitrogen management - Poultry litter 2012 | ecosystem: Environmental > Terrestrial > Soil > Agricultural land | place: USA: Georgia...
GTGCGGGTCGTCGATCTCTACTCAGTAAAACCGATCGACCATGCGACGATTTTAAAAGCCGCGCAGGAAACCGATGCGATTATCACGGTCGAAGATCACTATCCGGAAGGCGGTCTCGGTGACGCCATTCTCGCTTCTCTTGCCGGATTTCCTCTTTCTTTTTTCCGAAAACTTGCGGTCAATGGACTTCCGCGCTCCGGTCCCGCCGACGAATTGATGGAAATGTATGGCATCAACGCGAACGCGATTGAAGCTGCTATCCGGGAAGCTGTTGAAACTGAGCGCAGAAAATCGGCCTGATCAGCCGGTTCGCCGCTCCTCCGCCCGTCCCGTGGTTGCTTTTCGCTTTCCTTTTTCTTTGGCATTCCGATCGATCTCATCAAGCGCCTGCTCGGTATCGATCACCCGGGCATAGCGATCGCGAAGAGTGGCAATCGTCGCCTGGTGAAGCTCAGGCGTCACCGTTGCGCAGCAATCGTGGATCATCGTTACGTGGAAACCGAGGTCGCAAGCGGTGCGGATCGTTGAATCGACACATTCATTCGTATAAACTCCGCAGACGAAAAGCGCATCGATTCCCATATTTACCAACACGTAATAAAGGTTGGTGCTCGAGAAAACGCCGCTTGCCGTTTTATTGATGACAAGCTCGTCTCCTTTGGGAGCAACCTCGGGTAAAAACTCAGCTTCCTTCGAGCCGGGCGCGGCATGAAGCCCGAGCCGTTTATGTCCGGCGCTCCGATCCCGTCCATCCTGCGTCAGCGATTGAATCCGCGTATGAATCACTTCGAGATCATATTCGCGAAATCTCTCCAAGACCCGCTTCACATTCGGAATAACGGTCTCCTCAAGTGTATTGAAATAATAATCCTGCGCCTCCAACGGAACCCCGCTTTTCTCGGCATCGGCAAAAACACCAGCTCCGCGCGCAGCTCCGAGATATTGCATATCGATCACCAATAACGCGGTTTTACTCCGTCCGATATTCCGAATATGATCGGGGTGTTCGATAATCCGTTCGCGATACGTTTCCTTAAACGGATCGATATCGATCGGATCGAGTTCGTTCTCAGCGTCGTTTTCTCGATTAAAAGATGTCATAAGTTCTCCAATTCAGTTGGGTTCAAGTTTGCAATTTTCAGAAGCGTTTGCAGTGCCAGATTAGCCCCGTTTTCAATATCTTTCCAGGCCGTCCATTCAGCCGGCGTATGACTGCGGCCACCTTTGCTCGGAACAAAAATCATTCCGATCGGCGCGATTTTCGCCATACTCTGCGCATCGTGTGCAGCACCGCTCGGCAAACGCATGGAAGGAAGTTGGAGCCGCTGAGCAGTTTCCTCAATCGTACGAACAATTTTCTGCGAACAAGGGACCGGTTCCACGCGGCTAAGAACCTCAAACTCGAACATCAAAGACCGACGGCGGCCGATCGCGGAAAGGACGCGGCGAAATCCATCGTGTAATTCCTCAAGCTTGTCCGCATCGATATCCCGCACATCGAGCGAGAAAAAGATTTCTCCGGGAATCGTATTCGCCGCTCCGGGAACGAGATCGATCTTTCCAATCGTTGCACGACTTTCCGCGCTCCCATGCTCTTCAAGAATCCGAGGGATCTCCCCGGCGAATTCCGCCAAACCCATCAGCGGATCGCGCCGCATCGCCATCGGCGTCGTTCCCGCATGATTCGCGACACCGGCCAATCGAACCGACCATTTAAAAAGCCCCGTAATTTCCTCCACTACACCGATACTGAGACCTTCTTCTTCGAGCACCGGCCCCTGCTCGATGTGAACTTCGAGATAGGCCGCAATGTTTTTCGGATCGCGCCGCGCCGTCAAAGCAGCCATCGGCTCCAGTCCTCGCTTCCTCATTGCTTCCTTCAACGACACACCCGAGAGATCGCGAGCCTGCATGATCTGCTCCGGATCGAGCTGACCGGATACGGCCTGTGAGCCGAGCATCCCGCCGAAACGTCCTTCCTCATCGCTAAAAGCGATCAATTCGATCGGAAGGCGTGTTTCCAAACCCTCCTCCTTGATCCGGCGAAGACATTCGAGTCCGATCAGAACGCCGAGCGCACCATCGAGTTTTCCGCCGTTGGGAACTCCGTCGAGATGGGATCCGATCAAAACAGCCGGACCTTCGCGCTCTCCCAGCCGCCCGATTACATTGGCCGCTCCGTCCATTTCCGCCTCGATACCCGCATCGGCGATCCGCTGCTGCAACCACGCGCGCGCTTCCATGTCGGCCTCAGTAAAAGCCATTCGGTAAAGACCACCATCTTCCTCCCCGATTTCTCCAAGTTCCAAAAGCTCCTTCTGAAGCCGGTCGATATTGATTCTTAGGTCTTCCTGTAACTTTTCCATCACTGCTTCACCACTCCTCGGGTAATCTTTGTTACTAAAAAACGAACCCGAAAAAGCGGTAGGAACCTAAAAATCCGCGCTTCAACGAACTTTTAAACCACGCAGAAACACGAATTTCACGCTATCAGCAACTGACCTCCAGCAAAATCCGGATCGTAAGTTCCTGAATTGCGTTCGTTTACATCCACTCGCGGCGCAATCAACGGGCGTTTTTTAAGATGAATTCTTCCGGACTCGGAAGAACCCATCTTGTCGTACAGAGCGACCGGGAGCAACGAGGAATTTCACCCGTTCCTCCCGGCAGATGTAAACTCAGCTTCCCTGAATCGACACAATCAAGGATCGCCGGTGCGACCGGGCACGATGTTCCCAGAGGAAAATGCCTTGCCAGGTGCCGAGCAACAATTCGCCATCCGCAAAGGGCACCGTTTCTGACGTCCGGGTCAGCGCCATCTTGATATGGCTCGGCATGTCGTCGGGACCTTCGTGCGTATGCTCGAAATGCGGATCGTTTTCGGGAACAAGCCGCTCCATCCAGTTTTCAAGATCGGTCCGCGCCGTCGGATCGGCGTTTTCCATGATCACCAGACTACAACTCGTATGCCGACAAAAAACAGTAACTGTTCCCGTTGAAAGACCCGATTTCCGAAGTTCCTCGGCAACCGAAGAGGTCACTTCGACCAATCCCTTTCCTCCGGTTTCAACGGTTAATGTTGCTTGATGGACCTTCATTTCCTCACGCCTTCGGCTCGGTCATCTGCATCGGCTCGAGCGCTTTATCGAGCGTGGCTTCATCCATCAGACCTTTTTCCAAAACGACTTCTCGAAGAGTCTTATTCTCCTCAAAAGCCTGTTTCGCCACCGCTGCCGCAGCGTCGTAACCGATGTGCGGATTCAACGCGGTCACAAGCATCAGCGAACGCTGCACCAGCTCGTCGCATCGCTCTTCATCAGCTTCAAGACCTGCCACGCACTCCTTGGCAAAAACCGAAGCGCCATTTCCAAGACAAGTAATCGACTCATGCAGCGCATGCGCAATCAGCGGAATACCAACATTCAATTCGAGATGTCCATCGCGGCCGGCAATCGCAACGGTATTCGAAAGTCCCATCACATACATGCAGACCTGAACGAGCATTTCACTCATCACCGGATTCACTTTCCCCGGCATAATCGACGAACCTGGCTGCGTAGCCGGAATCCGGATTTCGCCCAAACCTGCGCGCGGACCGGATCCGAGAAGGCGGATATCATTGGCGATTTTCGTCAGACTCGCGGCGATCGTCGTCAATTCTCCTGCAACTTCGACAGAATCGTCCCGGCCAGCCTGAGCTTCAAAATGATTATCAGCTTCTCGAAAAGCGATTCCGGTCTTTTCACTGAGGATCCGGCAAACCGTCGCGGAAAAATCGGGGTGGGTATTGATCCCCGTGCCAACTGCGGTTCCACCGATTGCCAGTTCACTCAAAACTTCGATACTCCGGCGAGCACGGGCGAGGCTTTTGCGCGCCTGCGCGGCGTACCCGGAAAATTCCTGACCGAGCGTCAATGGCGTCGCATCCATCAGGTGGGTGCGCCCGATTTTCACAATATCGGCCCAAGCTTTTGCCTTTTTATCGAGCTCCTCTGTAAGCAATTCAAGCGCAGGAACGAGCGTCTTCTTGATCGCAATCGCCGTGCTGACGTGGAGAACGGTCGGAATAATATCGTTCGACGACTGCCCCATATTGACATCGTCGTTCGGGTGAACCGGTTTCTTAGAACCGATCGCTTCCCCGGCAATTTGCGACGCCCGATTGGAGATCACCTCGTTGGCGTTCATATTCGAAGAAGTGCCCGAACCGGTTTGGAAAACATCGACCGGAAAATGTTCGTTCAACTTTCCTTCGACGACTTCTTCCGCAGCTTGCCGGATCAGATCGGCTTTTTCCTTCGGAAGACGGCCCAGTTCCTCGTTGGCAGTTGCACAGGCAGCCTTCACCAACCCGAGCCCGCGAATAAAATCGTCGGACATCCTTCGCCCGCTGATTGGAAAATTCAAAACAGCGCGCTGGGTCGACGCACCGTAAAGAGCTGTCGCGGGCACTTGCATTTCGCCCATGGAATCTTTTTCCGTTCTCATCATAAAAAGTCTGAAATTAGCTAAATCGATGAAGTTACCTAAAAAGCCCTCACGGAACAAAACCTTTATTCGTCGGCTCGATTTTTTCCGCAAAAACCTTCTGTCACCGCTGCGATCGATCGGCGACAAAATCTTCCCTTTATCGGGGAGTCAAAAGATCGTCAGCCGCATCCTCAGAATCGAGGCCTGTCGTCAAAGGGACAGGTCGTTCCACCACTTTTACCGGAAACTGAATCTGTTCTCCATCCCGTTCCAGAGTGATGTCGACATACTCTCCGATCCGGTAAAAAAAACGGGCATTCTGAACATCGTCCCTCGAACGGATCCGAACGGCTCCCATAGCGATAAGTTTATCGCCCTCCCGAATTCTTTCCTCGCCCACGGGCGCCCTTTCGACCACCGATGTCACGACGACGTATCGGCCGTGCTCCCGCTCCACCCGCTCCTCCACTTCAATCCCGAGCCAGCCATATTTTACTTCGCCCGAAAAAAGCAAATCGTCCCGAATATGGATCAAAGCCCGTACCGGCAAAAGATACGACGATTGCACCTCCGGCAAGGAAGCGACGATCATCCCGATCAACCGTCCGTTCAAATCAAGCACAGGTGAACCGCCCTCACCTGGATGAGCCGGAATATCGACACGCGTGTACGGCACAGGAAAAATCCGTCCCGAAAATTCGCTTTCATGTCCAGCAACCATCCCAAATCTCGGCGAAGGACCAAATTCGAGCGGACAGGTAATCGCCAATGCCAAGGTGCCAAGCGTGGGCGCCTCCGGATCCGGCGGAACCCGGAAATACGAAAAACGCTCCGGCAAAACCATCAACTTCAACAACGAAACATTGGTTTCCGGATCGCTTCCCAAATGATCCGCCGCATAGGAAAGGCCATCGAGCTCGATCCAAATCCGATCAACTTCGTAAGCGACGCTCGCATTCGTCAAAACATGCCCTTCTTCGCTGATCAAAAACCCGGTCCCAACTCTTTGCGTCACAATGACCTCGCCCGAATCGTTCGGCTCCTCGACCGCTGCTTTCACACGAACAACGCCCCCTTCGTACTGATCGAGAATTTCTGTAATTCGTCTTTGAATATTGAGAAAATCCCCAGCCTGAAGCGGCAGAAACATCTGCCAGAAGATCGCAAATACGATTAAAAAAGCGCGTCGGTACACGATTCGTCGGAGGGGAGCGGAGAACATCGGTAACTTAAAAATCGATCGTGAGCTCCGTCCCGGAAAGATAATCCCCGCGAGTTGTGAATGTATTCACAGCATAAGAAGCGGAGTTTCCACGGCCGTCGGTCCAAGTCTCAGGATTAGCCACCATGCGGAAGGTTTCAAACGAAGTTTCATCAGGCCGAAGAGCATCGACGACAAAAAAAGCGCCGCCGGAACGAACAACGGTTTCCTCGATCTTTGTTTCCTTAACGATTTCGGTTTCCGCGGAAACGACCTGCTGGACTTCTACATCCGTTTTACCGGCGATCTCGTCCGAAGGTGCTTCGAAATAGTCAAACGTGATCAAAAAGGAGAATACACAAATCGCAATCGCAGCACCGCCACCGACAACAGCAGTGATCGCCCGCCACGATTCTCTCGGCGTCTGGAACCGACTCCATGTCCGGGACCACAACGATGGACGAAGCAGCGCCTGAAGTTGCTTCTGCTGAAGATCTTGGTCGAAACGTACCCAAAATTCATTTGAAGGTTTTTCAGCACGCTTCAATTTGAGCAAATCCTCAACACGGACGGTTGTATCGACTGAACTACGTTCGGTTTCCGACATGATCTATATGGAAAGATAAGGCTGCAACTTCGCCTGAAGTTGCTGCTTTGCATAATGCAGACGCGAGCGGACCGTCCCGATGGAACAATCCATGATTTCTGCGATTTCCTGATGACTTAACGATTCGATCTCAAAAAGAATAACTACGGTTCTATGATTAAGAGACAAACTCTGCAGCGCTTCGTTCAATTTTTCCTGTAATTCCCGAAGCAGTTCTTCCTTCGGAACATCGCTTCGGGAGGTCAATGCTTCGAGAATTTCACTCGACGCAAGCTCCTCATCGAGGACTTCAAAGCTAAAAAAACGACGAACCCGATTCCGCCGCAGATGTGTATAAGTCGTATTTACCGCAATCCGGTAAATCCAAGTGAAGAAGGATGATTTTCCTTTGAAGCGGTTGATGGCGCGAAAGGCCTTGATGAAGACATCCTGCGTCAGATCGGCAGCATCTTCACGATTGGAGGTCAGATTATAAATAATCGCAAAAAGCCGTTCGCGATATTTTAAAATCAGCTGATCAAAAGCGGCCACCTCTCCCCTCTGTACCCGCTCCACAATGGTCGCATCAAAATCAGCATCGGCCGCCCGATCCTCCTTAGCCGTAATTGCTTTGCTGACTGATCCCGAAAGTTCCATCGCTCGACTTTCCAGTCTCTCCCGAAAAGAGGGTAAACTCAAGACTAGAATCCCGTCTTACTCATCTTCCTCCGGTGATCGAAAACGGATCTGGCCCCACTTCGCATCGTTGTCCGGACGAAGATCATCGACCCCGGGAACGCGCACACGCGAAAAAATTTCCAACTCAGTCTTGTCGCTCAATCGGCCAACGAGCGGAATCGAGCGCGCGCCGACTTCCCCCGCGCCGAGATTCGCAATCGGAAACCGCTGGATCTGATCGCCGATCTCGACTTCGAGAAGAATGTTGGCCGTCGGCGCCGTTCCGCGATTCTCAACCGTCACCAAAACCTGCGGCACGTCGCCACTCAAATCGACGATGTGATCCGCAACGGCAATATCGTACACTCCCGGAAGGTCGCGCCAATTCACGCGCTCGATATCAATGATCCCGTGGCCATAAATCCCATCGGCTCCCGGGCGCCCGGCATCGTTTGCATTTTCCTGCAAAACACGGACCGCCTCGCCCGGACGAAGCGTTTGCTGAAGATAAGCAAGCGTTCCGGCAACGATCGGTCCCGAAAAAGAAGTTCCATTCATCGGAACCATCGATCCATCCGGCCCAGCGACAAAAAGTCCGTAACCGGGAGCCATCACCGACAATCCGTCGCCCCGATTTGAAAAGGAAACCTGTTGGCCATTTCCGTCAATCGACCCGACAGCGACGACGCCCGAATAGGCGGCCGGATACATCAATCTGCCTCCTCCGTCATTTCCACCGGCTGCGACAAGCGTCACATCCCGTTGCTGTGCATACTGAACCGCCTCCCACAAAAACGGAATGTCCGAATGGGTTCCGAGACTCAGATTGATAATATCAGCCCCGCCATCGACTGCCGCGATGATTCCTTTTGCCAGCTGAAACCCATCGCCAACACCTTCCCCATCGAGAACCTGTATGCTCAATAGCTCGGCGGCCGGCGCGATTCCACGGATTTCGCCTTGTCCAACCAGTAACGAAGCCACCGCCATCCCATGCGTGCCCAAATCATCTTCTCCAGATCCTTCCAAAAGACTCATTCGCGTGATCGACGCATTTTCAAGCGACGGATGATCGGCAACGCCCGTATCTAAAATCGCAATCCGAACTCCTTGTCCCCAATCAGAGTTGTCATCCGGAACGCCGATCCACGGAAGCGCCTGATCGCCAAACGGAAGATAATTCGCAGCTACACCATCCATTGGCGGAATCTCCGGCGCCGCCACAACCGGATTGAAACTGACGCCGGCATTTCCGGTCAAATCGGCCACCCGACGCGCCTGATCGTCGGAAACGCGAATTCGCACGAGATTCAAAGCAGGAATTACCTCGATATCCGAGAAACCAGATTGTCTCGCTTCCCGCAAAAAGCTCTCCAAATCGCCGCGTGTTTTGAAACTGAAAATAAGTTCGTTTCTTACAGCTCCTTCCGGCCAAGAGATCGGCTCGCGCTCGAAAACTTTCCGCTCAGAAACAAAACTCCTCTCCCTTTCCGATTCAGGAAGCGGCTGGCGAATCACTTTTTGAGAAGCAACCTCCTGCGGTTCCGGCAGCTCCGCCTCCTGCGCTAAAAACCAAAGGCTTCCGCCGGCTGCGCCGAGAAGTAGAACGGCAAAGATGATCCAGTTTCGCTTTGGCATCGTCGATCAGATTTTCAGGAGCAATTGCAAAAATTACGAGCCTCCAAATCGTTCCTCACGATCCGTCGCGAAGTCGCTTCCCCGATGCCAACATCCATCCAGCAAGGCAACCGGCAGCCAAAACCAGCACCGCGACGATCGCCATTCCAAGATAAACCGGCACATCGCTGACGCCGGTCATTCCATATCGCAAGCCGTTAACCATATACAAAATCGGATTGAACTTTGAAATCATCGCCCATTTATCCGGCAACATTTCGATCGAATAAAAAACACCGCCGAGGAAGGTGAGTGGCATTAAAAGAAAACTCGGCAAAAAATTCACCTGATCAAAATCGCGCGACCAGATCGCCACCACCAGCCCGAGCAGCGCAAAACCGAGCGCCGTCAAAACCATAAAAATGATCGTAATCGACATATTGTGAATCGTCTCCGCGCCCATGAAAGCCGCCACCCCCCAAATCATCCCGCCGGTCAAAAGCGCCCGAAAAAGCGAAGCACCCAAATAAGCGACCATGATCTGCAACGGCGTCAGCGGAGTCACAAGAAGATCGACAATCGATCCATGGATTTTCGAAAGAAAAAGCGAAAAGGCCGAATTCATGTAAGCGCTGTTGATCAAATTCAACATCACCAATCCCGGAACGAGAAAATCGATGTAGGGAATCCCTTTCACTTCCTGCAACCGTTCACCGAGCGTGAAGCCAAAAACCACGAAATAAAGCATCGTCGTGAGCACCGGACTGATCACGCTCTGCCCGGCCATACTCAGGAATCGGGTCGTTTCACGCCGCAGCAAAACCCACGACCCGCGCCACCCGCTCTCCTTTTTTGCCCGCCGTTTCGCTTGATAAACGCGCTCGCGGGCCGTCAACTCGGCCTTTGCCTGTGCCGCATTTCCTTTTTGCAATAGATCATTCATTTGCGTGCACAATCTCCCGGAAAACATCCTCTAACCGGCTCAAACCGCCTTCGACCGAATCGATCACCATTCCTTCCTTCGCAACAGCCGCCTGCAATCTCTGAAAGGGATGCGCCTGAACCGCATGTGCTTCTGCAAACTCGATCCGCAAACGGCGCGGCGCAGTCCGCACCGGATTGAGTCCGTCGAGCGCACCGAGCAATCTCTCCGGAACTTCCTCGGAAAGAACCACCTCCACCCAACGTCGGCCAAATTCAAGCATCAATTTCTCCCGTTCGGCCACACGCAAAATCCGACCTTGATGAATAATTCCAATCCGGTCCGCAAGACGCTCCGCCTCCTCCAAATAATGAGTCGTAAGAACAATCGTCGTTCCCGATTCCCGAAGTTTTTCAATATAGCTCCATAGCTCATCGCGAAGCTCGACATCGACCCCGGCCGTCGGTTCGTCGAGAAAAAGCAGCGCCGGCTCGTGCATCAACGCCTTGCAAATCATCAACCGCCGTTTCATCCCGCCGGAAAGTTTCCGACTGTTGACTTCCGCCTTATCCTCCAGACGAAAAGCGCGCAAAAGGGCCATCGTCCGCTCCTTCAATCCGTGCCGGCCAAAATAGCCGCCTTGATAATGAAGCGCCTGACGCGATTTTAAAAACGAATCGTAATTGATCTCCTGCGGCACCAATCCGACCAGCTGACGGGTGATCCGATAATCTTTTTGCACATCGTAGCCCGCGACCCGAATCTCCCCCTCGAATTCCGTCATCAATCCGCACACACATTCGATCAACGTCGTTTTTCCTGCGCCGTTCGCCCCAAGAAGAGCAAAAATCTCCCCGGGCTTGATCGAAAGGGAAACATTGTGCAAAGCAGTGAAGCTGCCGAATTGCTTCTTCACCTGATCGATCGACAGGAGATACGGCTCTTCAAAGTGGGCTTTCATAACAAAGCCGGCTTGGGTCTCGCGAATCGCCGCACGCCGGATTCAAAAACTTCTCCTGTTTCGCCCCCTTTTGTCAACCAACTCTCAAAGAGTCACCTTCCATAACAAAAACAAATCGAACCTCGCAGCCTCATCATCTCCTTAATCGCAGGCCCAAATGACGCGATTGACAGATCGATCGGAA
>Ga0079225_10002501_pt1 | contig 10614 bp, 9 predicted proteins | sample Poulit2012_FD_76344 | JGI IMG/M metagenome (GOLD analysis project Ga0079225, IMG submission 76344) | Agricultural soil microbial communities from Georgia to study Nitrogen management - Poultry litter 2012 | ecosystem: Environmental > Terrestrial > Soil > Agricultural land | place: USA: Georgia...
ATTCCGCCATCGACGACCAGGTCGTGCCCCGAGATCCAGCGTGCCAGGGGCGAGGCGAGAAATACACAGGCATCGCCGATGTCGTCGGGAGTTCCGGTGCGCCCCAGGGGAGCGGCGGCGAGCCAGGATTCGCGGCCCTGGGGCCAGGTTTCGGCCAAGTCCCCGCGGTCAATGAGCCCGGGTGAGACGGAATTGACGCGAATATTATGAGGGCCAAGTTCAAGTGCAGCGGCGCGCGCGTGCATTTTCACTCCGGCTTTTGAAGCCGCATAGTGCGCGTGGCTTGGCGCGGGCAGGCTGGCTTCGATCGATGCGATGTGGGTGATGCTTCCCCCGCGTCCGCTGGACTTCATTTGGCTGGCGGCGGCCTGCGTCATAGCAAATGTTCCAGACAGGTTGGTGTTGACAACCGATTCCCAGTCAGCAACTGTCATGCCTTCGAGCGGTGCGACGGGCTGGATGCCGGCGTTGTTAATAAGCGCGTCGAGATGGCCGAATTCATTTACCGCGGCCGCGACAACGTCCTGACAGGCGGTTTCATCGCGAATGTCGCCTGAAACGATTAGCGGCGGCGGGCCGAACTCCTGCAGGGTTTCAGCAAATTCACTGGCGATCTGCGGGCTGGCGCGGTGGTGCAAGACGATGTTTGCGCCGGCGGAGGCAAAGCGCAGGGCGATTCCCTTACCGAGGCCGCCGGTGGCGCCCGTGATGAGAACGGTTAAACCGGTTAGTGGAATGGCAGGAATTGGGAGTTGTTCGGACACGCACTACCTCTTTAGAAGTTGTAAGACAACCTACATCTGATATCTGTTTAGCGTCAATAATCGCGTATGCTGTCCCTCGGAGAATATCGCGGAAATAAGGAGCAGTGCGGAAATGACTTCGAAGCACAGTGCAGTGCATGCTCATAAGACCGCCAACCGGGCCCCCAAACCTCCCGGACGCGCGCTCCGCACCGCTAATTTGCGCGTCCAATTAGCTGAGAGTCTGCGGGATCGACTGCAGATGGGGGAGTGGCACGAGGGCGATCAACTACCAACCGAGGCGGAGCTTTCTGCCGAGTACGGGGTATCGCGATCGACGGTCCGTTCGGCTCTGCAGCAATTGGAGACACTGGGACTGACCATTACGCGTCATGGGATGGGTACTTTCGTTTCTCCTTATGGGCACGCGATCAAGGCTGGATTGCAGGAGTTGCGATCCATGACGGATACGATTCGCGCCCATGGGATGACTCCAAAGATGGATTATCACAGCGTCGAGTTTCGGGCCGCTACTGAGCAAGAAGCCGCGGCGCTCGCGCTAACAGAAGGCACTCGCGTGCTGGCAACTGAGCGGGCCGTTTTAGCTGACGATGTCACGGTGGCGTTTTCATATGAAACCATTCCGGCGGACTATCTACCCACTGATTTATCGGAAAAAGACGTCCAAGGGTCGTTATTTGCGCTAATGGATAAAGCCGGCATAGTCCCGAGTACCGCAGTGGCAGAAATCAGTGCTGCCAGCGGCCCGGAGATTGGTTGGGGCGATCGCGACCTTGATACGCTCTATGTGGATTTGCGGCAAATTCACTATGACGCAAATGCGCGCCCAGTTGTGCAGTCTCGCACTTACTTTCATCAGGGACGTTTTGAGTTTTCGGTATTGCGCGTTCGCTGATGGGCACGCTGATCCATGTTTTTAATGAACGCCGCGACTTTGCACTCCTTGGAGGCTGGTGAATTTTTGTGACCGCCGTAGTAACCGGAGACGAACACGACCTTGTCGAGCAATTAACTGATATTGGCCTCCGATGTGTTTCGCAGGCGCTGGCACTGGCCAGTGGAGGTAACCTATCTGCCCGCTTGCCGGGATCGGATCGATTTTTGATTACGGGCTCGGGTGAGTGGCTGGATGAACTTACGCCAAAGTCCTTTTCCATCATGAATTTGGATGGTGAGCGCATTGGGGGTGCCCAACTGCCATCCAGTGAATGGAAACTGCATCAACGCACCTATCGGGCGCGCCACGATGTGGGCGGAATAGTTCATGTCCATCCACAGCACACAGTGCTGCTGGAAGCATTGAAGAAGCCAATCCGGTTTTTGACTCTCGACCATGCCTATTACGTGGCGTCGGTGGGAACTGTTCCATTCTTGCCCAATGGATCTGACGAACTTGCCGACCAAGCGGCTGAACAGCTGTTGGAGCACAACGCGGTGATTTTGGCCCATCACGGATCTTCGACCGTCGGCGACAGCATTCACATGGCATTTCGTCGCGCGATGCTGCTAGAAGAAGCCGCCACCACAACATTTCGCGCCCTTACATTGGGCGATGAACACACCAACTTCCCCGAAGATGCAGAAGCGACGTTGGCACACGCTTGAGAGGCGGCGCCGCAGCGTTGCAGCTAAGCCACAACGACGTCTATGCCTTGGTCGCGAATCATTGCTACAACTGTGTCATCGGTTTTGTCGTCAACCACCACGTGGGTGAAGTCGGAAATTTCGGCGAGCTTGAAAAGGGCTGCCTGGCCGACTTTTGTGTGATCCATCAAGAGCACGCGGCGGTCGCTGGCTTCCATCATCGCGCGCTTTGTAGCTAAGATTTGTTGATCTTGGTGGAACAGCACGCCATTTTTTAGAGAAGAAGTTGAAAGGAAGGCTACATCGGCAAACAACGCCGATAAATTCTCTTCACAAATCATACCCAAGAAAGCGGCGTAGCGGGCGATATATTGCCCACCAAGACCAATCACATTCATTTGCGGATTGGCGCTCAGACGTTCCAAAACTGGTAAAAAGTTAGTTATAACGGTAAACGGGGCGCGCGCTTCTAAATGCGGTAAAAGCCCAAGCGCCGTTGTGGAATCATCAATCAATACCACGTCACCGTCGTGAGCAAACTGTGCGGCGGCTGCCGCGATACGCTGCTTTTCTTCTTTCTCGGCGTTGAGCCGAAACTGAAGGTCACTTTCAAATTGGGTTGAACGGTGCGCGGACGCTCCGCCGCGCACTTTTCGCAGGGCACCATTAGTCTGAAGTTCGTCTAAATCGCGGTGAATAGTCATGCGCGATACCTTGAGTTCATCCACTAGATCGTCAACAGCGACGAATCCGATCTCTCGCACACGATCGTTGATGTAAGTCAGGCGTGCACTTTTGGATCTCGGGGTGGGACTCACTCGACTACTGTCAGTTGATGAAGAGATTCCAAGTGTCATCCGTAAACCCGATCTTTACCGTGTCAAAATTATTTCTCAACCCATTATCGTTCACTCAATTAATTTGTGGACCGCGGCTGTGTATTGCGAAACTTTTCAACCTGTTCAAGATCAATAATTCCAGCATCAGATCCAAGTCCAGTTGCCACTAAGCTGCCACAGGCTAGACCACGTTCGGCCGCCCCCGTAAGTGTTAAGCCGGAAATAAGGCCCGAAATAAATCCGGAAGTGAAAGCATCTCCACAACCCGTCGTGTCGACGACGTCAACTGCGTACGTTGGTAGCACCGTCTCTGGCTCGCCGCTTGGGGCCAGAGACACACCCTCTTCGCCCATAGTGAGAACTGTGCATTTTGCGCCAGCATCATGTAGCCACCGAACTATTTCGGCTCGATCTTCCGTACCAACAAGCCATCCAGCTTCTTCAATATTCGGCATTAGGTAGTCGATATATTGCAGTGCGGGGCCAACAAGGTCTTGCGCGTCGGGTCGCGGGCTCATCAGAAAGTCCATTGTTGTTGTTAAGCCCAACTCTTTGACGCGCTTAAGAATCCGTTCCATAGGTTCGCCATCGACCCCGGGCAAGATAAAGGCACCACCCAGATGAAAAACTTGCGCCTGGGCGACAACGTCCCAAGGCACGTCATCCTCATTGAGACCTGCATTTGCACCAATGACATGCAAAGCAGGCCGGGAACCATCTTCACGAATTGGGAGCAAGCTTGAAGATGTTTGTAACTGGGGATCAACTACCAAGTGTTCAGTATTGACTCCATAACCCTCCATGGTAGTGCGGACAAACTCCCCAATTGAGTCATCTCCGATGCGGCCCACAGTGGCTACCTCGACGCCCAGCTTGGCCAAATTTACCGAAGGCGCAGCTGCGGTGCCTGCAACTGTAAATTTGATCTTTTCTAAAAATGCTAGTTGTTGTCCGGGAGGCACGGCGGTGAAAGGCCAGCCGAGCGCATCTGCAATGTGGGCTCCAAATGAGACGACTTGAGGCATTTTTGTGCTTCCTCTCGCACGGCGTATTTTGATCAGCATCGATCACTTTGTTTGGTACAAGAGTGTTATGAATCTCCGATAAACGCAAGTCTCATGTTTAGTTAACAATATGATAACGATCGCTCGTTGCAATCCAGTTCGTGTCCTTGACGGCGTCAAATAGCCAATTTCGTCGGCTGCGAGGCGGATTGGTGAAGAGTGGTAAGGGCTTGCTTTGTGATATAAGCGTTAGGTATTGTTATAAAGGCGAAGTGAAATAACGGTATGTCACAATTTCCGTAGTCTCGTTCAAAGGAGAACGTCCAATGAGAATTCGCACCCGTCCAATGCTCGGTGTAACGGCCGCTGCGGCCTTATCACTCGGTTTGGCAGCATGTGGAACTACAGATGCTGGCGGTGGTGGCGCTAACGGGGGAGGTGGCGACGATGGAGGCGGTCAAGAGGGTCCGTTTGCCATTGCTACCGTTCCTAAAGTCGAAGGAATCACCTGGTTTGAGGCAATGGAAAACGGTGTAAACGAATTCGACGAAGATCTAGGCGATGAGGTCGACGCTTGGCAGATTGGCCCGGACAGCGAGGATGCTGCTAAGCAGGTTCAGATTATAGAAGACCTAATTGCTCAAGATGTCGATGCAATTATCGTTGTGCCGAATGATCCCCAAGCGGTGAGTCCGGCTCTAACTAAAGCGCGCGAACGGGGCATCGTTGTAGTGACGCATGAGGCTCCTGCGCTGGCAGGTACTGATGCGGTTGATTTTGATTTAGAAGCATTCGACAATGTCGAGTTCGGTGAGCGTATGTTTGAGAAGCTTGCTGAAGGTATGGGTGGCGAAGGTGAGTTCGTCGGCATGGTTGGCTCGCTGACATCGGAAACTCATATGGCGTGGTACAACGCAGGCATTGAGTATTTAGAAGAAAACTATCCCGACATTACACCCGTTACCGATCAGCCATACGAAGACGATAATTCGGATAGCAAGGCGCGCTCCAATGCACTAGAGATTCTCAACGCATATCCCGACTTGAAAGGTTTTGTAAACGGATCCGTCTCCGCGGGCGCAAACATGTCTGCTGTCTTGAAGGAAAAGAACAACACCAACGTGACCGTTTCCAGTCTTTCCCTTCCATCGATTGCTGGTCCGTTCTTAGAAGAGGGTTGGGCGTACTCAGCCCAGACGTGGGATCCTGCCGGTGCGGGATATGCCGCAAACATGATCGCCTTGAAGCTCTTGCAGGGCGAATCGATAGAAAGCGGAGCCGACCTGGGCTATGAGGGATATGAATCCGTCGATGTTGAAGGTGAGCTGGTTCGCGGTGACGCGATTATGATGCTCGAAAAAGGCCAGTTCCCCGATGGGGATTACCCCTTCTAAATAAAGGGCCGCACAGCTTCCGCGGATTAACCTAGCACTGAGATGGTGTCGGGTCGCGTCTTATTTCATTACACGGCCCGACACCTCACAACAATCGCCAACTTGCACCTTTCGAAAGAGCGACCAGTGAGTAATCCCCTTCTTGTAGTAGAGAAGTTATCTAAAACCTTTGGTGAAGAGCGCGCGCTGACTGATATTGATCTCGTGATCAATGAGGGTGAAGTCCGTTGCCTGGCTGGTGAGAACGGAAGTGGAAAATCTACCCTGGTCAAGATCGTCTCGGGCGTATATTTCGCAACTGAGGGCCGCATTACAGTTTCCGGCCAAGAGATAATTGAAAATGATCCGCGTGCCGCCATTAGCGCCGGAGTTCAAGTGATCTACCAGGATCTTTCTCTCTTTGATCACCTCACCGTTGCGGAAAACATTGCAATCAATGCGATGCTCCACGAGGGGTCTAACTATGTGAATCGGCGCCAAATGGAAGAGATCGCGACCAAGCAGCTAGAGCGAATACGAGTGGAACTTCCGCTTGATGCGCGTGTGGGTTCGCTCTCGGTAGCTAATAAGCAAATAGTCGCCATTGCCCGTGCTTTGAGTATGGACGCAAAATTGCTCTTCATGGACGAGCCCACCACTGCATTGACCACCAAAGAGGTCAAAAGGCTGCTAGCGATCATCCATGAACTAAAAGAAGACGGCTTGGCCGTAGTGTTCATCAGCCACAAACTCGATGAAGTATTTGATATTGCTGACAGCATTACGGTTTTCCGTGACGGTCGAAAGGTCGGTGACTTCGAGGCTGAAGAACTAGATTCCGCTTCACTGAGTTTTCATATGACCGGACGCGAGGTACTCCATAGGAACTATCAGCGCAAACCCCGGGAAGATGATGCCACGCGTGCGCCTCTCTTGGAAGTCCAAAATTTAACGCGTCAGTCAAATTATAAAGAGGTGAGTTTCGAGGTGCGTCCCGGCGACATACTGGGTTTAACTGGCTTACTTGGTGCCGGCCGCACCGAACTTGCTCTTTCGCTTTATGGGCTCAATGCGCCCGATTCTGGCGAAATATATATGGACGGCGAGCGCGTTCAAATCGAAAACCCATGGGATGCGCTGGACCTCCAGATTGCGCTCGTACCGGAAGACAGGGCGGTGCAGGGGCTCTTTTTGGAACAGTCGATCGCGTCGAATGTGTCAGCCCCCAAGCTTGATTCACTTCTAACCAAGCTGCGACTCCTTGATACTCGATCCGAACGTCAACTTGCTCGGCACACGATCGATCATATGGCAGTAAATAATAAAAACATTGATGCCCTGGTCGGAATCCTATCCGGTGGTAATCAACAGAAAGTCGTTATCGGCAAGTGGATAGCGACTGAGCCAAAGCTTTTTATACTCGACAGTCCAACTGTGGGTATTGACATTGGATCGAAGGCAGAAATATATGACCACATTCAGGCTCTGGCAGCTTCAGGTATAGCCGTAATCCTTATCTCCGACGAGCCGGAAGAGATCTATGTGAACTGCAACCGGGTTGTCGTCATGCACGAGGGTGATGTGATTGCAAAATTTGACGAAGAAGACCGCAATAGGCCGCACTTCCAAGAACAACTTGCCGACGTCATCGCCAACCCAACGAACGTTGCGACTAATGGCGAAGCAGGGGTGAGGTAATGACGGTGTCGCCGTTCCAGAAGGTAATGAACCGTCGTGCCACGACGATGGAAAAATATCTCGCCGTAATAATACTCGCTTACATCGTGGTAGTCGCGATAAAGAATCCGCTATTTTTTAGTCTCGAAACGCTATTCGATACGGTTCGGGGCGGTTCTGGCACGATGCTCCTCGCCCTCGGCGTCCTTGTGGTTCTTGTTTCTGGTGGAATTGACGTTTCGTTTACTGCTATCGCTTTGGTTTCCGCCTATGCCTCAGTACTGGCAATGTTGAAACTCGGCCTCGACAATATAGTTTTAGGGCTCTTCATATCAGTGCTTATCGGCACGGTCCTGGGAGCACTCAATGCCGTAATCATCCAGATTCTACGATTACCTACGTTGATTTTCACGTTGGGAACCATGAGTGTCTACCACGGTCTTATGGCCGTCATTTTCGGAACCAAATCCTATCCGATGAGTCAGATGCCACAATCGATGGTGGAATTCGGTTCTGCGGACTTAGTCACCATTTCCGTCGGTGACTCGCGTTACGGTCTAACAATTTTCTCACCGATCGTCGTAGCTGCAATTATCCTGACGTGGTTTATTTTATATCGCACTATGCTCGGCCGCCAAGTGTTTGCAGTCGGATCGAATGAAGAATCGGCATCGCGGCTCGGCATCAACATTTTCCGCACTAAATTATTCGTGTATTCCTACACCGGTGGTATGGCCGGCCTGATGGGAGTCATGTACTTTTCTGAAATCAAGGACGTGAAACTGGCATCGCCTCTAATGGGCGCGGAGTTGCTCATCATTGCGGCTGTTGTGATCGGCGGCGCGAAACTTACCGGTGGTGAAGGAACCGTTTTCGGTGCGATTTTAGGTGTTGCAGTTTTCGAATTATTCCAAACTACATTGGTGTTTTTAGGCTTGAGCTCGTCGTGGAATGACCTCTTTTTCGGTGCGGTCCTGTTAGCCAGTCTGATGGTTATGTATCGACGCCAGCGAATATATGACCGCAAGCACCTTATATTTTCCGCCAACTGATCCAAGCGTGACAGGAGGATTATCAATCATGAATCACGTCAAGAGGCTGTTGAGCAGAAATCCCCACTTCTCAGTTTTAGTGTTTCTTACAGGTGCGACGCTTGTCATTCTGATTTCAATACTGGGCGGGCGCTTCCTATCTGCAAATAATCTCCAGTCCATGGCGACCCAGGTGGCAGAGTTTGGCTTACTTGCCCTGGCTATGGGCTTAGCTATGTTGCTCGGCGGAATCGATCTTTCAATAGTGTCCGCTGCAGTTCTCTCAGGGATCGTCGGTGCAAAGTTTCTTTCCGGGGATATTATTACCATCACAGAAAGTAATGAAACACTGATTTTGGTGATTAGTTCTGTTGCGATATTAGTCACCGGCATGCTATGTGGACTTTTGAATGGGTTTCTCATCGCAAAAGTCTCAATTCCGCCGATCCTAGCTACACTGGCCACCCTAATTTTCTTCTCAGGTATTGGCATGGTGATAACAAATGGCCAAAGTGTCCCCGTAGAAATCCAGCGTTTTTCTATGTTGGGGATTTCGACAGTTGCCTATATTCCGCTTGTTTTTATTATTATGCTCGCGATGTTTGTTGCGGTCGGATTCTTCTTGCAACGGACTCGCACGGGTCGTAGGTTTTATCTCTACGGAGAAAATAATGTTGCCCTCCGGTTCATCGGCGCCCGTAATGAGCGCGTGGTCATAACTACCTATTTGATAATTGGACTCGTTGTTGGTCTAGCGGGGCTAATTATGGTGTCGCGGGTGAACTCGGCGCGCGTCGGTTTTGGCGAGACGTATTTATTGCAAGCAATTCTCGTAGTTGTTTTGGCCGGTTTTAACCCCTATGGCGGGCGCGGCAAAGTAGGAAGTCTACTCCTTGGTTTGGTGCTGCTGCAGTCTCTTTCGAGTGCATTTACAATCATGCGGTTTGATCCATTTATGAAAACGTTTATATGGGGTATGTCTCTACTGGTGATCATGCTGATTAATCGCGTCATCACGGTGCAAACGGAACGACGGCGCTATAAGACGTCACGCAAGCCACCATCCGATAATCGTCCTAAACCTCCACCTCCAGCGCGTGCGCCGGAATCAGTTTCTGTTTAAGGAGTTAATGCATTGACAACAGAAGACTTTCACTCCTTGGCGCAGGCGGTGTGTGCCGAGATTTCAACAGTGCTTGAACGCGTGAGTAAAGACGAAGTTGGGACTGTAATCGCGTCACTCTTGGACGCGCCGCGGGTATTTGTGCTCGGCGTAGGCCGTGAGGGATTGGCAGCGCGGAGCTTTGCGATGCGGTTAAGTCATATCGGGCTAGAAACGCACTGGGGTTGGGATGACACGACGCCAGCTATCACTTCGCACGACGTGTTTGTGCTTGTTAATGGCTCCGGTGCGATTGGACATCTGGACTACATATTCACACAGGTAAAGAGAACTGGAGCCACGACAATCGTGATAACCGGCGTACCGGATGCCGCCACGCCCAGCAGTGCTGACCATGTCTTAGCTATTCCGGCGAGTGTCTATAAAGGAGCGGGCGATCTCGTTCCGTCAATACAGCCAATGGGAAGTCTTTTCGAACAGAGCACGCTGATAACCCTGGACTTAATCGTGTTATTGCTCGTGCGAAATAAACAGTTAAGTTTTGCCGATCTAGCAGCCCGGCACCGCAATTTCGAATAGTATTTTGCAAAGGAGCTGAAATGACGAAGATTTGGAACGATCCGGCTGAGTTTACTGAGAACTCGCTGCATGGGTTTTCTATGCTTCATCGGCGATATGTACGCCAAGTAACAGGCGGAGTCGTACGCCGCAGACCCGGCGTTGACGGCAAGGTAGCCGTTTTAGTCGGGGGCGGTTCTGGTCATTATCCGGCATTTATGGGTTGGGTCGGTCCAGGATTTGCCGATGGCGCTGTCGTGGGGAATGTCTTTAGTGCGCCGTCATCCCAGTACGCCTACTCAGTGGCGCAAGCCGCGAACCGGGGTGGCGGAGTGATTTTTGCCTACGGCAACCATGCGGGAGACGTTATGAACTTCGGCATGGCGTGTGAACAATTACAGGATGCGGGCATCGACGCTCGCAGCATCATTGTCACTGATGACGTTCTGTCGGCACCGGCAGATGAAATTGAAAAACGCCGTGGTATTGCGGGAGATTTCACAGTTTTTAAAATCCTGGGGGCGGCCGCCGAGAAGGGTGCAAGCATTGATGAAGTAGAACGTTTGGGCAACCGTGCTAATGACCAAACCCGAACGATTGGCATCGGGCTGGCAGGGTGCACGATGCCTGGAGCTGAGGAGCCCCTGTTTACCGTCGAACC
>Ga0079225_10002502_pt1 | contig 10613 bp, 11 predicted proteins | sample Poulit2012_FD_76344 | JGI IMG/M metagenome (GOLD analysis project Ga0079225, IMG submission 76344) | Agricultural soil microbial communities from Georgia to study Nitrogen management - Poultry litter 2012 | ecosystem: Environmental > Terrestrial > Soil > Agricultural land | place: USA: Georgia...
ATAAGGGCACTAATTTCCTTAAACTTCGGATGTTTGGCTGTTCCCATAAGTTCAAAGAGTGCCATTTCTACGGACGTTGGTAAGGCACCAAGCATCATCATTTTTTGGATCGCCATATTTTTGTTAGCTTCAGTTCGTGATGAAATACAGTCCTGGACAAATTCAACGTGTTTTCCTAAATTTAATAATTGTTTAACCGTTTGATAAACACAAACATGTGCTTCAATGCCCGCTACGATAAATTTTTCTCGATTAATCTCTGTCATCAGTAAGCGAACATCTTCATGTGCACAAGCACTAAAATCCATTTTAGCAATCGGTTCGCTGTTTTCCATTAACAACTTTTGCACATCTTCTACAGTTTCCCCTAATCCCTTTGGATATTGCTCGACCCAAACTACCGGCACGTCTAATAGGTTAGCTCCTTTAACGAGCTTTTTAACATTTTCATGCAATTGTTTATGTTCATGCATGACTTGTGCTAAACGCCCTTGATAATCAATAAACATTAGTGCCGTGTTTTTTATTGTTAACATAAACAATCCCCCTTCATTAAAATTTAATTATTATGAATATTTAACCCATTAATTTTTAACACCTATTAAAATGATTGAACCCACGCTACAGAAGTATCCTTATATTTTAAAATGAGTTTTACAAATATTCGTCCATTATATATAATTATTTTTAAACAAACCGACGTTATTTATTTTCATTTAAATGATAAAATTCTCTAGGAAAGGAGTTTATTACTAATGCCCATTTGCCAACAGTGTCAGCAAAAATGGACGTGGTTGCAAACGATAAAAAAGACATTTACGTTAGATCAAAAAATAACTTGTCCGCAATGTGGTGATATACAATATTTTACCCATCAATCAAAATTAAAAAGTGCTAGTTTAAATGCACTCGTTCTTTTACCACTACTTATTAATCTCTTCTTTGATTTACCCGGAATACTAATTTTAAGTTTATTTCCGATTACATTTATAATAATTATGTCACTTCATCCGTTTATTGTAAAACTTAGTAATAAAAGAGAGGAAAGTTTTTTCCTTTAATTAACAAGCTGAACAAGATGACAAAGAATAAATATGTATAATTTGTTTTATCGAGATAATTATAACTTTTTTAAGGAGTTGGTAGTAAATTAAGCCAACTCCTTAATTAATACGGTTACCAGTTATCCCACTTCTTACTTAATATCCCAACATTTTTTAACAGAGCGACAATAAATGGACTTTTTTCATTTTCCAAAGCCTCTTCTGTACAGGATGAATGTGGTGGATAATTTAATTCTTCAGCCCGTTCAAGCGTTGTTTCTTCAATATAATTAGATGCATTTGCTTCTTCAAAACAAATAGGCGCAATGTACGTTTCCTCATTATGTTCCAAAATCACTCGAGTATTAGCAGATGGTTTCACTTCTGCCGGTACGATTAATCCTACGATAATCAATCCAGATAGGACAATAACTATTATTGTTATTAGCCGTCTAATGCCCATTAAAATCGTCTCCTATAATTTCATTTAAAGACCAAGTATTCATCACAATATAACAAACAAATGCGAAAACATAGTGAAATACACGCTTTTCATATATAGTTGGAAAAACTTCAATGATATGCTATTTAGTAATCATACTACTTTAAAAGTTATTCATTTATTTTTGTATAGGCAACAACTTTATATTCAAGCCGCGTTTTATTTACTTTGCTCCCACGCTCGCCAAAATAAAATGTTAATAGTTGTTTTGCTTCAGCAACATTATCAAAAACAAACTCCGTATTGATCACTTCATATGAAAAGCCACGCTCGACCCATTCGGAAACTGAACTTGCAATGTTTGTTGGTGAATATGATGTAAATTCATCATCTCCGTAATTATCGACAATTACGATAAGACCACCCTTTTTTACAACCCGCTTAACCTCTCTTAGACCATCTTCAATATTAGGGACATTATCGAAAAAAAATGCCCACGTAGAGTACATAGCATCGAACGTATTTGAATGAAAGGGAATCGCCTGTGCCACACCTTTTGTCCAAATTAAATTTTTAGTGTGATCAACCATTTTTTCATCCGGTTCTAACGGAATGACGAGTCGATGTTGTCGATTTAGTTTCTCCGCCGTAAATCCGTTACCAGCACCAACATCAAGTACAATACTATGAGGCAAAACCGAATCTAAAAATGTTATAACTTTTCCGTTCCTATCCATACATCTTCTTTCAATTTCAAACAACGTAGGGTTCTCGCCACCATAGAAAGGTATTAATTTATCATGTAAATTGTTTTTCATTTTTTAGCCTCCTAAAGTAATTAATTTAGAAGACTAAGTTTCTTAATCGTTCCACCTGTGTACCCCTCTCTTTAACTCGTGATTACGTTGCAAATATCATGTAAAAACTTTAAACTGAAATGCATTATATAAATTGACATTATACAAATCTATCGTTTTTCACGGATAAAAAATGATAAACTTAAACCGATCACCGCAATGATAAATGAAACAAAAAAGGCTGACTTTACACCTGTTAAATAATTTTCCGGATTAATTGCTGTCGCATCGCCTTCTGCACGACTAACAAAGGAAATAATAAAGGTTAAACCAATTGTTCCACCAAATTGCCGAATCGTATTAATGACTGATGTTCCATGGGGAATTAAATCATCTGGTAAAGCATTAATACCAGCGGTTATAATTGGCATGTTAATCAAAGCAAATCCAGCCATTGAAACAGCAAATAATAGCATCGCCGTAACAAAGGATGTTTGTAAATCTATTATTAAATAATAGCTTAACATACTAGCAATCACAATCACATACCCGCCAATAGAGACGGGTTTCCCACCATATTTATCGAATAACTTTCCCGCTAAATATGACATAATCGCTAATGTAAGAGCTCCCGGCATAACGACTAACCCCGCATAATAAGCGGAATGTTGTTGGGCATTTTGTACATACATCGGCATAATTGTTTCCGTCACAATAAGTAAGCTGAAACCTAATATTGCTAAAAATGCTGCTAACGTAAATATAGGTACTTTTAAAACGCGAATTTCTAATGTCGGGAATTGCAACTTTAATTGACGCCAAGCAAAGATTAAAATGCCGGCGATACCGATTGTTAAACTAAATACTGTAACAGAATCTGTTAAACCAACTTCTTGCCATTTATTAAATCCGTAAAGCGTTCCGCCAAAACCGATAATTGATAATAAAATTGATGCCATATCTACTTTTGTTTCCTGTTGTTCAGTAACATTTCGCATATAAAAAATGACGAGTAATAAAATTAGTCCTGCGATTGGCAAAGGGATTAAAAACAGTGAGCGCCAGCCGAAATATTTAATTAAAATACCCGAAAGTGGAGGTCCGACAGCGGGAGCAACATTTGTAATCATACCCGCTAGTCCCATAGCTGCTCCACGTTTTTCTCGCGGAAAAATTAAATATAAAATTGTTTGCATAAGTGGAATCATAATACCCGAGCCTATTCCTTGAATGAGACGACCGATGATTAATACAGGGAATGATTGTGCTATAAATCCAATAAACGTACCGACTAAAAATAAAGCCATTGCACTAATCATAACAGTCCGGGTTGTAAAAGTATCGATAAAATAAGCAGTAATTGGAATAAGTACAGCAACCGTTAACATAAAACTAGTCGTTAACCATTGAACTTCTGTTGAATTAATTGCAAACTCTTGCATAATTCGCGGATAAGCAGTGATAAGTAGAAACATCATAAGAACTGATAAAAAGGATGATGATAATGTTAAAGCAACAATAATGCGCCGTTGGTTTGTAGTGAGATTAGCTGTAGCCATTTATCTACCTCTTAATAATTTATACTTTCTTAAACTTACCACGTTCATAAGAAAAATAGCAAGTAATGAAAGAGCTTTACATAATCGTTGCTAGCTTACTATGACACCTTTTTAATTAAAGGGCGTCAATTTCGGTAACCTTTTGTTTGTAAACTTACTCATTTACATTATACTATGAAGGGAAATTTTCCATAAATATATGATACAATTTAACTAACATCAAAGATTTTTCCGTAAACGAATAAAATTAAATGAACAATAAATAAGGGAGAATATTCATATGAAGCGGAGAGTAGTTATTACAGGATATGGAGTTGTCTCACCTTTAGGAAATAGTGTAACTGAATTATGGGAAAATGTCCGATCTGGAATCTCAGCGGTAAAAAGAATAGACGACCACGGTTATGAAGAGATTTCTACTAAAATAGGTGCACCTATTGTAGATTTTGATCCGAGTAAATATATCGCTCGTCGTGACCAAAAACGTTATGATTTATTTATACAATATGGTTATGTTGCAGCTATGCAAGCTTTAGAATCGGCAAATGTCGATCTTGATTCTATTAATAAAGAGCGTGTCGGTGTTTATATCGGTACAGGTGCCGGTGGTATGGACACATTACTTGAAAATCATAAAACATATATTGAACGTGGAGCGAGACGGGTTTCCCCATTTTTAGTGCCGATGATGATTAACAATATGGCTAGTGGAATTGTCGCCATTGATACTGGTTTTAAAGGACCAAGTTTTGCACCGATGTCAGCATGCGCGACGGGAAATCAAGCGATTGGTGAAGCATATTTGAATATTTTACACGGTTATTCCGATGCGATTCTCGCCGGGGGAACGGAAGCGATGATGAACGCATTAGCTTATGCAGGATTTTCGAGAATGCGAGCAATGTCTACGAATAATGATTCCCCAGAAAAAGCAAGCCGCCCCTTCGATAAAGATCGGGATGGCTTTGTTATGGGTGAAGGTGCAGGAGTGTTGTTTTTAGAATCCTATGAACACGCCAAAGAACGTGGGGCTAAAATATTAGGGGAAATTGTCGGTTACGGTGCTACAACAGATGCTCATCATATTACAGCACCCGATCCGGACGGGGCCGCACGTGCGATGACTTTAGCAGTCAAACATGCTGGTCTGCGAGTTGATGAAATTGATTACATAAATGCTCACGGAACGAGCACACCAGATGGCGATATTTCTGAAACAAATGCAATCAAACAAGTTTTTGGTGATCATGCTAAAGATTTACTCATCAGTTCTACTAAATCGATGATCGGACATCTCTTTGGGGCAGCCGGTGGTGTCGAGACAATCGTAACGTTGAAAAGTTTACAAGAGGAAATTGTCCCACCGACGATCAATTTGGATAATCCTGATCCCGCATGTGATTTAAATTATGTACCGAAGGAAGCTGTCGAACGTAATATTAACTATGCTTTATCAAATGGTTTTGGATTTGGTGGACATAATGCTGTTCTTGCCTTAAAAAAATTTATTGAATAATGACGCAAAAACTCCTACAGGTCATAACGTGTAGGAGTTTTATTTAGTATTCATAAGTTAACTTTACATAAATGTTCACTTAATTTATCGATACATCATAAAAATATAGATTATCAAATTTACTAACATTTCTTTTGTAGCAAATGCTTTTTCAAAAGTACTATCGCAAAACTTGACCTATGTTATATTTTCATAAAATTACTTTTCCGTATAACCTTGCTCTTTTAACATTTCATCCATTTCTTTCAAGCTCGTTATATCCCCAAAGTCTTCTCCCGTAAGCATACTACCTAAACCGAACATTTCCCCTAAATCAGCTTTTTTATAATCAATTTTAACAGTTTGAATGAGTTCATTTTTTTTGTACTTTACATCGAAATCAATTCCTGGAATGTTATCCATACCTTGTTCCATTAAACCAAAAAACATTTCAGCTTCTTCCTTTGATGAAACACCTAACATATCGTAGGACATAACGTCTTCTGAAATTTGCTCAGTGATTTCATCGTCTTTATGTTTAAGCGTTATCGTCGAACTTATACCATCCTCTTTAAGTTCATAAACTTTTGACGATTGTCCGCACGCTGCCAAAAACATAACGAGAAACAGCGCCATAAATAACATGCCAATTCTTTTCATATTAATTTTCCCCTTTGTTCAAATATTAACTGCTATTACAACATTACCTTCGAGGAATCTATCTATTTTTATATTTCACCCAATTTTCAAACTAACTTTAATCTTCATAAAAAATTGGTTATAAATAATTCCCGTCTTTTGCATGTTGCAAATAGATAGTTTAGTTTAATTATATATTATACAGGTTAAGTACAGGTTAAGTACAGGGTATTTTCATTATTGGACACAATTTAATTAATATTTTCGACAGCCTTTAACGTTCTTCAACAGAAATATTACCAATATCTGTTGTCATAGAAATGATATAGTTAGCACCTTTATTAATTACACTTCCACTTTCACCAAATATTTGTACAGAACCTAACGAAGTGTTCGCCTTAAACGTAGTATCATCAGGAATTGTTGGAACTGTTAAAGAGATTTTCCCAACATTTGCAATAAAAGTCATATCATTATTTATCTCATCAATGATTACCGATATATTACCGAGATCATTTTCGGCAAATATTTTCCCTGTGTTATTTTTCAATGTTATATTTCCTACATTATTTTCAACATCAATGACTTTTGCTTGAACATTTTCTAAGTTCATATTTGCTACCGAATTTTCAACGGTTAATTGCTCGACCGTCATATCTTTTACAACTGTTTTACCAACATCATTTTTAATGTTAATTAATTCGTAATGTTTTTTAGGTAAATGAATAATCAAATCTTCCCGTTCATGTAATTTAAAATTGAAAAAAGAAATGTTTAAAAACCATGATTTATTAGCATCAACGACTAATTTCCCCGCATTTTCATTTAACGTTACTAAATGACTAACTGTTCGTTCATTATGATTTTTCGTATACCCTTTTAACGTTATATTAATATCATCAGAGTTCGTCGGTAAAATTTCTACATTGGCGTAATTACTACTAATGACTATTTCATTAACATGTTCACTCGGGTAACTTTGTTCATCATCAATCGTTTGATGGGCGAAAAATGATTTAGCTGTAAAAATCATTCCTATAAGTCCAAAAAACATCATAACTATTCCGAATTTTTTCATTAACTTTCACCCTTCACAATGTTGATGTTCCATTGGATATATTTACGTAATAGTTCATAGCCATTTTTTGCACCTGTTATTAAATATGGAACAACTATAATGCCAAGTCCACAAAGGAAAATTGATGTGAACATTTCAAACAACGCTCCATTAAATAAAACAACTTTACTAATTGTAAGCAATGGGGAAATAATAAAGGCAATAACTGCTACAAATAGACCAAAATAAGCACCAAACAATCCGATAACCGGCCCGAGAACGATTGTCACATTGAAGAAAATAAGGGCTATTGCTAGTAATACCGAACGTGATTTTATTTGTGGGGAAGATTTTTGTTTACGAGTCTGTAAAATTTCTTGGATAATTTCACGAGGATGTCCTAGGTCCTCGATAATTTCTGCATCCGTTTGCCCTTTGGCTCTCGCTTGAGAAAAATAACCTGTATAATCAGCGATAATCGTGTCAACTTCTTCTTTCGGTAAACTTTTTAATTGAATTGACAGTTGCTTTAAATATAATTCCTCATCCATACGCACTCACCTACCAAGGTTGTTTATATATTTAGTTATTTGCTTTGTTTTAGTATATTAATGTTAGGCAGTTAAAACAAGGACAATTTTGAAATATGGTCAAATTCGTTGTTTAAAGTAATCATAAAAATCATCTTTATTTACATTTACTCATCTTATATATTAAAGTAATATGAATGAACTAAATAATGTGGAGGCTATCTTTGTGAGCAACAGGAATAAAGGTATTGTACTAATGTTACTTTCCGCCATGGGTTTTAGTTTGATGGCGATGTTTGTCAAAATGTCCGGTGATATTTCATCAATTCAAAAAACACTTATTCGAAATGCGGTGTCGATGGTCATCGCCTTTGGATTTGTCGTTTATTATAAAGAAAGTTTTTTTGGTAAAAAAGAAAACCAAAAGTTTTTATTACTCCGCTCCGCCCTAGGTATGATCGGTGTTATATTAAACTTTTATGCGATCGATCATCTTGTTCTAGCTGATGCTGACATGCTAAATAAAATGAGTCCATTTATAACGATTATTTTTGCGGCATTTTTTTTACGTGAATATGTTGTTCGGTTCCAAATCGTCTCAATTATCATTGCATTTATCGGATCATTACTCATTATAAAACCTACATTTTCAGTTGATACAGTTCCTTATATGGCCGGAATATTATCAGCTGTCTTTGCTGGGGGTGCCTATACAGTTTTACGCCTACTCGGTAACCGCGAACAATTTTACACGGTCGTCTTTTACTTTTCGACATTTACAACAGTTGTTCTCTTACCGTATGTCATTATTTTTTATGAACCGATGACAGCGAAACAATGGATTTACCTTTTACTAGCTGGATTTTTTGCGACAATTGGACAATTTGGTATTACTGTCGCTTATAAATATGCTCCGCCAAAAGAAGTGTCGATCTTTTCCTATGCGACAGTCATCTATGCCGGAATTATCGGGTTTATTATGTTTAATGAAATACCCGATATATGGAGCGTTTTTGGTTACATAGCTATTTTCGTCGCATCCTTTTATATGTTTGTTAGAAACAATCGTGATTTTAAAGAAGTTGAAAATTAAACGAACGGATTCTGTACAAGATAAAGTGATGTATGGAATCCGTTCGTTTTTACTTGCACAACTATTATGTTTGTAAATAAAGTTAATCATTTAATATTCCTTTGAAATTTTTGATACAAAAAAACATACAAAGTCCGTAACCGAAAACAACAGAAATAAATATAACTGTATAAATTGTTACATAATCCGGTAAATCCGCTAGCCAGAAAAACAAAAATGCAATTAAACAATAAAAAACTAATTTTTTTATATTTATCACCTACTATTTCGCCAAATAATACCTAAATATCACATTTATTAATCGGAAGATCTACGGCACTAAACTTGTTTAATCATCACCTATTTGCTTTTCTCCCAACTATTGTAACTTTATCATCCAACATAGTATTAAAAATCTATTTTATAAAAACTTTATAATTCATTTATAAATCCATTGACACATTAAAAAATATTTGCTAGGTTATATACATGGATATACAACCATATACGTATACTGCTAAATAAAGTAGGTGAATGATTATTGAAGAAATCCTTTGACCCAGATCGGCCTATATATATACAAATTCGAGAAATTATAGAAGATCAAATTCTTAAAGGTCAATTACAAGAAGGTGATCAAGCCCCTTCTACGAATCAACTTGTCAATTTTTACAAAGTGAATCACATTACGGTTGCCAAAGGTGTTAACCAATTAGTCGATGAAGGCATTCTTTATAAGAAAAGAGGGATTGGGATGTTTGTAAAAAGTGGCGCAAGAGAAAAACTTGTTGCCCAACGAAAAGAAACATTTATTAATGATTACATCGTCGCTTTAGTCCACGAAGCAAATAAACTCGGTTTTTCAGAAAAGGAAATAATATCACTTATACGTGAAGTTAAGGAGCGTGAAATAAATGAACATTAATATCGAAAATCTATCACTTACATACGGACAAACGACTGCTGTAAACAACGTTTCTATGAAGCTTAATGAACGAAAGATATACGGTTTGCTCGGAAGAAATGGTGCGGGGAAAACATCATTATTATCAATTATCGGTTCCTTTCGTGAAGCAACTTCAGGCATGATAACGATCAATGGTGAATATCCCTTTGAAAATGGAGATATTATGAAAGATGTAAATTTTTTATACGATAAAAATTACAAAGATGAATCAAGCAATGTTAAAGATATTTTAGCAAGGGCTAATTTTTATCGACCAAATTTTGATGCAACCTATGCAAACTACCTTATCGATTTATTCAAACTACCGACAAATCAGGAGATTAAGAAATTTTCCAAAGGTATGCAATCAGCCCTTAATGTTACAGTTGGCTTAGCATCACGTTGTCCTATAACGATATTTGATGAAGTATATCTCGGAATGGATGCTCCTTCACGGGATTTATTTTATAAGGAATTGTTAAAAGAACAGGAAACAAATCCGCGCATGATTATTTTATCTACTCATCTCGTCTCAGAAATGGACTATTTGTTCGATGAAGTGATTATTTTACATGAAGGTGAAGTTCTTTTACAACAGCCAATCGATACTTTACTTGAACAATCGGTAGCCATATTTGGGCGGGCAAATAACGTTGATGAAGTTACAAAAGAAAAGCGAGTCATTCATGAAGAAAAACTCGGTGATACAAAGTCAGCCATTATTTTCGATTCCTTTACTAAGCAAGAGCAACAAATCGCTTCAGACAAAGGTTTAGAGCTTTCAACGATAACGTTAAATGAGTTGTTTATTCACTTAACTAAGGAGGCGAAATAAATGACGAGTAGAAATATTTTATCAACTGTCATTAAAGATTTATTTAAACAACAATTTAAATGGACGATGGCTTTTATCGGAATTATGCTTCTTATCAGTACCATTAATATTGGCCAGGCAATTATTCAAAATAAAAGTGTCGATGATTATTATAGTGTTTCACTTATTGCCGGAGATATTTATATGTTCGTCATTGGC
>Ga0079225_10002503_pt1 | contig 10613 bp, 9 predicted proteins | sample Poulit2012_FD_76344 | JGI IMG/M metagenome (GOLD analysis project Ga0079225, IMG submission 76344) | Agricultural soil microbial communities from Georgia to study Nitrogen management - Poultry litter 2012 | ecosystem: Environmental > Terrestrial > Soil > Agricultural land | place: USA: Georgia...
GGTAAAACACGGAGTCGACGATAATAAATGGAATTTGGTTACCGGGCCCAAAAAAGAAATTTATGAGCTGGCCAGAAAAGCTTATTGTGTGGTACAAGAAGATGGTGATGGTGGAGAATACGATATGATTCACACCGAAAATTTTGTCTTAATCGACAAGAAAAAACGCATCCGTGGATTCTATGACGGAACAAATGAGGAAGAAGTCGAGCAACTTTTGGAGGACATCAAAACATTAAAGGAGATTGAAAGACTGATTGAGGAGGAAGAGTCGAAGTCGTAGACAAACATTGTCGTTTTATTTAATATTGCCTTGAAATAGAATTTTGAGGGTTGAGGCGCTCGAAACCCGGTTTAAGAAGCTTTAAAGCTTTTGATTATAATTTAAACTGGTTATTCTAATTGAAACATCTTATTTTCCACAGGTTGTCATTCAGACAGGGAAAAGGATGGATAACGGTTCGTTAAAAGAAGGCAACTCAGAAAGAAAGCAAATCCACATTCCAAACCCATTTTGCTGAAATGTTTTTCCCCAACCCTCCGCCCAGGCGGACAAGTAACGGGAGCCATTTCAGCAAAATTCAATTTTTTTCAGAAAGTAGTTTCCCTTGCCTCCCTTTACCGTGTGCGCCTTAGGAGGAGGGACGGGGAAAGCAAGGGAAACGGCACTTTGATAATATAACTTTAAGTGAGAGCAAGAACAAAAAGAACAATTGAGTTTTCTACATTCGAAATAATTTGGAACCTCTGAAATATGAATTTGAAATTAAACATCAGCGCCCAATTAAACTGTAGCTAAGTCCTTCTAAATAACAAGTTATTATAAAGAAGACATTTAGCTCCCTTCCTTTGAGATAGGGTCGGGGGGGGTTGGGGAAGGTGTCATGAATAGAAGCGTCAATTGCCTTTAAAAACAAACTAAAACACTTGAGAAAATAATATTTCCTTATCTTTGCAAAAATTATTTCTCTAACTTAAAACACGTATAGCATGCAACTGTACAACAAATTAAGTGCTGAGGAGAGAGCTGCGCTTTTAGATGAAGCCAAACAGAAACGTCTGACTCTTTCCTTTTATAAGTACGCCAAAATCGGCAATCCCGAACTTTTTAGAAATCACCTGTTTGTCGCTTGGGACGAAATGGAAGTCTTGGGTAGAATCTATGTCGCCCACGAGGGAATTAATGCTCAACTTTCAGTGCCTCAAGAACACTTTGAGGAGTTCAAATCTTTTTTGGATGGAATTTATTTCCTTAAAAATGTTCACCTGAATATTGCGATCGAACACGACCTCAAATCCTTCTTAAAATTAAAAGTGAAAGTGCGTCCAAAAATTGTAGCTGATGGTTTAGATGATGCTACTTTTGATGTTACTAAAAGAGGAAAACACGTCGATGCGAGGGAATTTAATGAGCTGCTCAATAATCCGGATACTATTTGTATCGATATGCGCAACCATTATGAAAGTGAAATCGGTCATTTCAAGGGAGCGATCACTCCTGATGTAGATACTTTTCGGGAATCGCTTCCTATTATCGAAAATGATTTAAGAGAGCATAAAGAAGATAAAAACCTGTTGATGTATTGCACAGGCGGAATTCGTTGTGAAAAAGCAAGTGCTTATTTTAAACATAAGGGGTTTAAAAATGTCTTTCAGATGAAAGGCGGGATTATTGAATATGCAAGGCAAGCTGAAGCCGACGGAATACCAAATAAGTTCAGAGGAAAAAATTTTGTGTTTGATAATCGTTTAGGTGAACGGATTTCCGAGGAGATTATCGCCAAATGTCACCAATGTGGAAAACCTTGTGACACGCATACCAATTGTCTGAATGATGCATGTCACTTGTTGTTTATTCAGTGTGAAGAATGTGCGGAAAAAATGGAGGGTTGTTGCTCCGCTGATTGTAAAACGATTTACAATTTACCGGAAGAAGAACAGCGACTTTTGAGAAAAGGTAAAAGGGCTGGCAATAAGAAATTCAAAAAAGGAAGATCTTCTGCTTTGGCATATATGAGCTGTTCGATGGAAATGGAGGAAGATTAAGTTATCCTGTTTTTTTTGATTATAAGTGTTTATTGAATTAAATAGGAGCCGAGGATTGAGGCGCTCGAAACGGCTTTCAAATGATGTTGTATTTCACCGAAACTATAATCCGAGGGTTGAGGCTCTCGAAACCCGGTTTCTGGGAGATTTCCTTTTCACCAAAACGGACAACGCTATTTAGCTCACGAAACTCGAAGCCCACAACCTGCAACCTGATTTGTCAAGCTTTGCGCTCACTTTTTATTTAAAAAACCTTTAAATAGAAAAACAGTCTTAAGCAAGCGCGGATAATTTAATATCTTTACAGTTTTCAAACAGTTATTAATAAACAATAAGCCTTTGCGCCGGTGAGTTTTTGAAGTATGGCGATAAGCGTTTATTTTTAGATATATAAAATTATGGGATGTGAAGGTTGTAGTAATGGAAGCGCAGGCGGTTCCGGCGCGACCAGAGGGGGTTGTGTGAGCTGTCAAAGTCGGTTTGCCGTCTTTGATTGGCTTTCAAATATGGAGTTGCCACAAGGACAAGAAAAGTTTGATGGAGTAGAAGTTCGTTTTAAAAATGGAAGGAAAGAGTTTTTTCGAGATACCAGAGAGTTGTTTTTGAAGATTGGAGATGTGGTGGCGACCGAAGCTTCTTCCGGACATGACATTGGAGTTGTATCGCTCACAGGGGAATTAGTGAGGGTTCAGATGCGCAAAAAAAATGTAGATCCGTATGCCAATATTCCTAAAGTATATCGACGCGCCTCCCAAAGAGATATCGATGTTTGGCAAGAAGCCCGAAAACGAGAGCACGATATTATGTTGCGTGCCCGTAAAATCGCCAAAGCGATGGGATTGCAAATGAAAATCAGCGATGTGGAATTTCAAGGAGATGCAACTAAAGCTACTTTTTATTATACTGCAGATAGCCGAATCGACTTTAGAGAACTTATCAAAAAGTTTGCCCGTGAATTTAGAACGCGAATAGAAATGAGACAGATAGGCATGCGTCAAGAAGCGGCGCGACTTGGAGGGATTGGCGTATGTGGCCGCGAATTATGTTGCTCTTCTTGGATGAAAGATTTCAGGTCGGTTTCCACCAAAGCGGCGCGATATCAACAATTGTCTTTAAATCCGCAAAAGCTTGCCGGACAATGTGGAAAGCTAAAATGTTGTTTAAATTTTGAATTGGATTCTTATTTAGATGCTTTAAAAGATTTCCCGCGTAAAGAAACCAAGCTAAATACGAAAAAGGGCAAGGCAACTTGTCAAAAGATGGATATTTTCAGAGGTCGAATGTGGTATGCTTATGTAAAAGATTCGATGAACTGGCATCCTTTAACGACCGAACAGGTAAAGGAAATCATAGCTGCTGATAAAGCAGGTAAACCGGTGGATAGCTTAGAACAGTTTTCTTATCTTATCGCAGATAAAAAGGACCATAAAAAAACCTACGAAAACGTTGTTGGTCAAGATAGTTTAACGCGTTTTGATCAACCAAAAAAAAATAGGAGAAAAAAACGAAAGAAAAGAAAGCGAAAACAACGGCGTAAAAATGATTAGATTTTTGTGTTTTACTATTTTGATAGTAGGTGTTTTAACGAGTTGTGATAAGAATAGAGTTTATGACAATTACAAGTCACTTCCTGGATATTGGGACCAAGATTCTATCATTTCTTTTAAGGTGAACGATCTGGATAGTCTTCAAACGTATGATTTGTTTATAAACCTTCGCAATACCAATGATTATGAATACAGCAATATTTACCTTATTACCGAGATGAGTTTTCCTTATGGCAAAGTTGTTGAAGATACTTTGGAATATGAAATGGCTTATCCCGATGGGGAGTGGATGGGGGTTGGTATTGGCGAAGTGAAAACCTCTAAACTTTGGTATAAGAAAGGAGTGCGTTTTAATGAACCTGGCACCTATGAATTTAAGATACGTCAAGCGATGCGGAAAAATAATCATCGAGAAGGGATAGAGAAATTAAAAGGAATAACAGAAGTAGGGCTCAGAATTGAAAAGCCGGAATAATTTTATTTAAAAAAAAAGTGAGTAAAACAAAAAATAAGAAGAATCAGAAAAAACCAAAAAAAAGAATTTCTAAAGGAAAATGGATTTTCTTTTTTTGGGTGGTTTATTTAGTGGGAGTTATTGGGGTGATATTGATATTCTTTTTGGCTGATAAAGGGGTGTTCGGAGTAATGCCCAGCTTTGAACAGTTAGAAAATCCGGAAACCAATTTAGCGACTGAAGTTATTTCGGCAGACGGGGAAACCATCGGGAAATATTATCAGGAAAACAGAACCCCTGTTGATTACAGCGAGCTTTCAGAATACTCGATAAGATCTTTAATTGCCACTGAAGATATCCGTTATCGCAACCACTCCGGAATAGATCCAAAAAGTACAATTAGAGCTTTTGTTTACTTGGGCAAAAGAGGAGGAGCCAGTACTATTTCTCAGCAGTTAGCTAAACAATTATTCCACGGAGAAGGATCGAGAAATCCGGTTAAACGAGTGTTGCAAAAAATAAAAGAGTGGATTATTGCGGTACGTTTGGAGAAAAACTACACCAAAAATGAAATCATTGCCATGTATTATAATATCTACTCCTTTAGTAACAATGCGGACGGAATTAGATCGGCGGCACGTATTTATTTTGGAAAAGAACCCGATGAATTAGATATAGAAGAAGCAGCAGTTTTAGCGGGGATGTTTAAAAATTCGGCTTTGTATAATCCACTGAGAAATCCGGAAGGTGTTACCAACAGAAGAAATGTCGTCTTACATCAAATGGCAAAAGCAGGATATATCACTGAGCAGGAAAAAGATTCGCTTCAGCAGCTAAAACTCACTTTGGATTATCACCCGGAAAGTCATCAGTCCGGAATAGCTACTTATTTTAGGGGATATCTTAGTAAGTTTTTAAAAGATTGGGCAAAAGATAATCCAAAACCCGATGGTGGCACCTATAATATCTATAGAGATGGATTGAAAATTTATACTACTTTAGATTCCCGTATTCAGAGACATGCTGAAAAAGCTGTGGCTGCTCATATCAAAAATCTACAAAAGGCTTTTGACCAACAAAATGTCAATAATAAAACCGCTCCTTTTCGAGGGGTCACCCAAGAGGAAATTGAACGGATTATTAATAGAGATATTAAAAACAGCCACCGTTATAAAAACATGAAGCTTCACGGCAAATCTGAAGAGGAAATCTTGGAATCTTTCGAAGAAGAACACGAAATGCGCGTTTTCGCATGGAATGAAGAGCGCGCCATCGATACCGTGATGACTCCCAGAGATTCGATCTATTACTACAAGTCATTTTTAAATGCTGGAATGATGTCGATGACGCCCCAAACCGGAGAGGTGAAAGCTTGGGTTGGCGGAATAGATTTTAAACATTTTAAATATGACCACGTTCAACAAGGAAGGCGTCAAGTAGGTTCAACTTTTAAACCTTATGTATATGCGACGGCCATCGATCAATTGCATTATTCTCCTTGTAAGAAATTCCCCAACAGCCCTTATACGATTCCGGAAGGAAGATATGGTTTGTTGGAAGATTGGACTCCGAAAAATGCGGGTGACTCATACGGCGGAATGGTAACCATCAAAGAAGCATTGGCAAAGTCTTTAAATACCGTAACGACTCGCTTGATAGATAAAACCGGCCCACAACCTGTTATAGATCTATTGGAGAAATTACAGGTCAATACCGATGACATCCCCGCAGCTCCGGCAATTGCCCTTGGATCTGTAGATATGAGCGTGTACGAAATGGTTTCTGCATACAGTACTTTCGCCAATAAAGGAGTTTATATCAAACCGGTGGTGGTCACGACCATCACCGATAAAAACGGAACGGTTTTATATCAAAATCAACCGGAAACCAAAGATGTTTTAAGTGAAGAGAGCTCTTATGTAATTATGAAACTTCTCGAAGGGGTCACCCAGTATGGCTCCGGAGCAAGATTACGGGGCAGTTGGGCCGCAAATAATTCATTTTATAAAAAAATAATAACCGGATATCCTTACGATTTTAAAAATCCGATTGCCGGAAAAACCGGAACAACGCAAAATCAAAGTGATGGTTGGTTTATGGGGGTCGTTCCTAATTTAACTACCGGGGTTTGGGTCGGAGGAGCCAATCGATCGGTGCACTTCAGTTCGCTTCAATATGGGCAAGGAGCTACAATGGCGTTGCCGATTTGGGGATCTTATATGAAGATGCTTTATGCTGATGAAGAGTTAGATATTTCACAAGATGAATTTGAAGAACCGGAAGAATTGAATATAAATGTAGATTGTAGCAAGGAAGATGATCAAAAAGATGCGGATAATATTTTAGATGACCTTGACGACTTGCGTTTAAATTAAGGAAAAACATTGCTATAGCTCATTAATTTTTTTATTTTTAAGCAAAATATCGAAATTATGATTATTAAAACAGTTGCGAACGCCAAGGAAGCTTTGGAAGGCGTTCAGGATGATATGACCCTAATGTTAGGTGGGTTTGGCCTTTGTGGTATTCCCGAGAATAGCATTGATGAACTTGTCAGAAGAAATGTGCAAAATGTGACCTGTATTTCAAATAATGCAGGGGTAGATGATTTTGGACTCGGACTTTTATTAAAGAAAAAGCAAATCAAAAAAATGATCGCTTCTTATGTAGGTGAAAATGCCGAGTTTGAGAGGCAAATGCTCAGTGGAGAAATGGAAGTAGAACTCACTCCGCAAGGTACATTGGCGGCAAAATGCCAAGCTGCACAACAAGGTTATCCTGCAATTTATACGCCTGCAGGCTATGGAACAGAAGTAGCTTTGAATAAAGAAACACGCATGTTTGATGATAAAATGTATGTGTTAGAACATGCATTTAAAGCCGATTTTGCTTTTATCAAAGCATGGAAAGGAGATGAAGCAGGAAACTTAATATTCAAAGGAACTGCTCGAAATTTCAATCCGGTGATGTGTGGTGCAGCAAAAGTTACCGTGGTTGAAGTAGAAGAATTGGTAAAACCCGGAGAATTAGATCCCAATCAAATTCATATTCCCGGAATATTTGTTCAAAGAATTTTCCAAGGGAAAGATTATGAAAAGCGCATCGAACAATTGACGGTTAGAGAAGCTTGATGATTAGGTTTAATGAAATCGATGTCTTAATTTAAAGTACAAAACAAAAATATTATGTTAGATAAAAAAGAAATTGCACAACGGATCGCCAAAGAAGTAAAAGACGGATATTATGTCAATTTGGGAATTGGAATTCCTACAATGGTGGCCAATTATGTGCGGGATGATATACAAGTTGAATTTCAAAGTGAAAATGGCATCTTAGGAATGGGGCCATTTCCTTTGGAAGGCGAAGCAGATCCGGATCTTATAAATGCCGGTAAACAAACTATTACCGCATTACCCGGAGCAAGTTTTTTTGACTCCGCGATGAGTTTCGGAATGATCCGAGGACAACATGTCGATTTGACCATTCTTGGTGCTATGGAAGTAGATCAAAATGGAGATATCGCCAGCTGGAAGATACCGGGTAAAATGGTAAAAGGTATGGGTGGTGCTATGGATTTAGTAGGTTCTGCTAAAAATATTATTGTAGCGATGACTCACATGAATAAATATGGAAAATCAAAACTGTTGAAAAAATGTACCTTGCCTCTAACCGGAGTGCAATGTGTAAGAACAATTGTAACCGATATGGCAGTATTACAAGTGACAGACGAAGGCTTTAAACTTATGGAACGAGCGCCAGGCGTTACCGTGGAAGAAATTAAAAAGGCAACCGAAGGCGATTTGATTGTCGAAGGAGATGTCCCCGAAATGAAATTTTAAAGCTTTAGAAATATAATACTTTAGAAAAAACCTGTAAATTATTCGATTTGCAGGGTTTTGTTCTTTTAGATATAAGGTGGTTTTTATGTGAAACAGCAGACAACACTTAAAGAATTATAAATAAATAGAGCTGCCTTTAAATTTAATTATCTTTGTCAAACAAATTCTTATTCATAAAAGTGAATAAACCAAAATAAGAAACATGCAAATTAATAAACTTTTTATCGTTCCGGCAGTATTGGTTTTAATGCTTATAAATGCTTGTAGCAGTGATGACGACACCCTTAACTCGGAAGCCGATATCCTAAATGCTACCATCGAAAATGAAGCAGAGATTTTAGAAACCTCTCCTTCAGTAACCAGCGATAAAGTTACTTTCCAGTTAAAAGAAACTCCCGAAAACTATCTTTTCAAGCCTGAGTTCGAACTTTCCTCCGGCGCAACTATAGATCCAAATTCCGGAGAAGAAGTTGACTTCACCAATCCTCAAGAATATGTGGTGACCTCCGAAGACGGTATGTATAGCAAGAATTATACGGTAAGTTTTATTGTAGAGGAAGAAATTCGCACCTATTCTTTCGAAAATGTAAGCACCGATAATACTGGGAATTATCATGAGTTTTATGAAGTTAATTCCTCAGAACAAAAAGTATACAGTTGGGATACTGGAAATGAGGGATATGAAATCATCGTAACAGCAACAGGAGTTGATAAAATACCGCAAGCATATCCTACATATCAAATTGAAGAAGGTTATGAGGGAAAAGGTGTACGCATGGAAACAAAATCAACCGGAGAATTAGGCGCTACTTTTGGAGCACCTTTGGCGTCAGGAAATCTATTTATTGGAGAATTTTCTTCTATTACTCAGCCCGATCCTCGACAAGGGGTGCATTTCGGAAGGAGTTATAATTCCAACACTGCCCCGGCCTTATTAAAAGGTTATTTTAAATATGAAAGAGGAGAGGAGTTTGAAGTAAATAGCGATGAAGGAACAAATTTGACTGAGGATGAATGGAATGCTTATGGAATTTTATTCGAGAAAACAGAAGAAGATAACTATCTCAGAGCAGATTTTACTTGGGATGATCCGAGGATTGTCAGTGTGGCTTTATTAGACGATGAACAGCGGGTAGAAACTGATGAGTGGACCGAATTTACGATTCCATTTGAATTTGTGGAAGGAAAATCCTTTAATCCGGATCACGAATATATGTACACTATTGTTTTTGCTGCCAGTAAGGAAGGAGATTTGTTTAATGGAGCGATTGGGAGCACACTTCAGATTGATGAAGTGCAATTGATCATGGAGTAACTCCAAATTTATTTTGAGTTTCGTATGAAAAATTCAGTTTTTATATTTTCTGTGTTGTCTTTATTGATGATTAAAGTCAACGCGCAAGAGTTTGAAGAAATAATCGATACTGAAAATAACTCCACAACGTTTTTTAAGGATAACATGGATTATCAGTTGCGCGCTTATTTCGGTTTGGGCGGCAGCGTTCCGTTAGGAATTCCCAATGAGATCAAAAAGATTAAGAGCTTTAATCCCGGATTGCAATTGGGATTGGAAGCCAATGCAACCAAATGGTTGAAACCAAATTCTCTATGGGGTGTGCGAATGGGCGTTGCAGTTGACGGTCGGGGAATGAAAACTAAAGCCCGCGTAGAGCAGTACCTGACAAGAATTATTCAAGGAAATGAACAAATCCAAGGATATTTCACCGGTTTAGTGCAGACAAAAGTCAATAATACCTACGCGAGAATTCCGGTTTCAGCGGTGTATAAACTTTCTTCAAAATGGAATCTCTACGGCGGATTAAATATTGCCTTTGCCATTGATAAACAGTTTGAAGGTTATGTCAGCGATGGATATTTGAGGGAAGGCACGCCCGTTGGTCCAAAAATAAACTTCGATAAAGACGGAAAAGCGGCTTACGATTTTTCCGATGAGGTAAATACTTTCCAGTGGGGCGTACATTTCGGAGCGGAATGGCAATTGAGGAATAAACATTTCAAGCTATTTCCTCAAATAAGCTATACTTTCAACGGTGTCCTTGATCCCAATTTTGATGCTATTTCTTTTAGCATGCACAATATCTACCTCGATTTAGGTTTTGGATATCAGTTTTAGGAATTAAAATCGCAACGCTGGGGCACGAACCTGTCCGTCGTGGTGGATCCTTTCGTGTGCCTTGATGCTATAATCATTTCACCCCGTAGGGGGGCTTTGGGATTTCTACAAACTTTCGTTTTGTTTTTCTCTCAATATTATCAAATGACCTAACCCCGTAGGGGTGAAAGGATTATAAAAAAATAATAGCTCATCAAGGAAATAACCCCAGCGGGGTGGCATAATATGTTCGTGGTAACCTTGTTCATACGATTGGATCAATAATGCCATCCCTACGGGATTTTTTGATTGATTTATACGTTGATTTAGCTATAATCATTTCACCCGCTGGGGTTTCTTTGAAAACCTCGTTTTTCTTGAATTCCCTGTTGGCGTATGAATCTATCCACCGTGGTGGATCCTTTCGTGTGCCTTGATGCTATAATCATTTCACCCCCTCTGGGGGTTTCTTTGAAAATCACGATTTTTCATTTTCAGAAAATTATCAAATGACCCAACCCCGTAGGGGTGAAAATATTATAAAAAAATAAACCCCACCAAGAAAATAACCCCAGCGGGGTGACATAATATGTTCGTGGTAACCTTGTTCATAC
>Ga0079225_10002506_pt1 | contig 10608 bp, 9 predicted proteins | sample Poulit2012_FD_76344 | JGI IMG/M metagenome (GOLD analysis project Ga0079225, IMG submission 76344) | Agricultural soil microbial communities from Georgia to study Nitrogen management - Poultry litter 2012 | ecosystem: Environmental > Terrestrial > Soil > Agricultural land | place: USA: Georgia...
TAGTAGAGTTAGTCGTCCGTTTATATCAAAAAATAAAATGGATTTAGTTGTATATCTAAGCATTCTATTAATCTTTATTTTGGCGATCACTTTTTTTAGCCCCTTCTATCAAAGATTTGTCATTGAAATGATGATATTCGCCATATTGGCACTAAGTATGGATTTTCTCCTTGGTCATGGAGGATTATTGAATCTCGCTCATACACTGTTTTTTGGATTAACAATTTATGTCACCTCGATTCTTTTCCTAGAATATCAAGTACCTTTTTTCATCGCTATTGTATTGGCGATTAGTTTTACAATGGTCATTGCTTATATTATTGGTTTCTTCAGTTGCCGGTTAAGTGGTATTCAATTTGCAATGGTTACGTTAGCATTTGGAGAATTGTTTTATATCGTTATTACGAAATGGAGAAGCTTGACTGGTGGTATGGATGGGGTACGGATCAATCAGCCGATTGAATTAAGTTTCGGTGGGAAAATAATCAAATTAACGGATACAATGCCACTTTTAATTATTGTTTTCCTGCTGTTGCTCGCTACTTATTATTTGATTCGAAGGCTTGTTAATTCACCTTTTGGAAACGCTTTAAATTCAGTTCATGAAAATGAGGAGAGGGCAAAATTCTTAGGATTCAACGTGTTTCGTATTAAGCTTCAATCCTTTTTAATTAGTGCATTTTTCAGCTCACTTGCAGGTATCGGTTATTTGTTATTGAAATCATTTGTCTCTCCTAACTATGTATCTTGGGCTTTTTCAGGAGATGTCTTATTAATGACATTAATCGGTGGAATGGGAACATTGTTTGGACCTTTGTTTGGTGCGATGGGGTTTGTATGGTTTAAAGACTGGTTAAGTTCTTATACAGAGAATTGGATGCTCGTTGTAGGTTTATTGTTTATGCTCGTTGTTTTCTTCTTTCCAAAAGGTGTGTTTGGTTGGTTACAAAAAAAGTAAAATTCATTTGAAAAAAGGAGGCACAATTATTGGAGCCCATTCTAAAATCAGAGTCAATTTATTTTTCCTATCATAGCAATCCGATAATAAATGGAATTGATTTTTCCCTAAATAAAGGCGAAATTTTGTCCATCATTGGACCGAATGGGGCTGGAAAAACGACTTTTCTGAACTTGTTAAGTGGCAAATTGTTCCCATCGAAAGGTGATGTATTTTTTAAAAACAACAAGATAACGAAAATCCGGCCAAATAAACGAAGAGAATTAGGTGTATCACGCTCCTTTCAAATTACAAATATTTTCATGCAACATACCGTATTTGAAAATCTCCGTTATGCAGTCCAAGCCGTCCATAAACAAAAGTATCAAACATTTAGAAATATTGATGCAATTAATGATATTACGGAGCAAACGGAGCAACTGTTAAAGACTAGTCATTTAACAGAATTTAAAAATGAGATATGTTCTGAGTTAGCATATGCAGAGCAACGTTTAGTGGAAATTGCTTTATCTCTTGCTGGAAATGCCGAAGTGTTGTTACTCGATGAACCAACAGCAGGTTTGTCAGTTGAAGAGAGCCGCTATATTGCGGATTTTATTAAGCAACTTTCACATGATCTACAGTTAAGTATTGTGTTCATTGAACATGATATGGATATTGTGTTTGATATTTCCAATCGAATATCCGTTCTGTATTACGGAGAGCTTTTACTTACTGACATACCAGAAAACGTGAGGGAAAATACACAAGTACAAGAAATTTATTTGGGAGAAGAATTGGCATGAGTAAACTAATTGAATTAAAAGATGTCAACGCATTCTATGGTCAAGCCCACGTTCTTCATGGCGTTTCTTTCGAGATAGATGAAGGGGAAGTTGTTTGCTTACTTGGTAGAAATGGCGTCGGGAAAACAACAACATTAAAATCAATCATGGGTCTTGTCCATGTAAAGAAAGGGGGAATTTATTTTCAGGGTGAGGAAATAACAAATGTCACACCACATGAGATTTTTAAAAAGCATGCGATTGGCTATGTACCGGAAGATAGAAGAATTTTTGCTTCATTATCTGTAAGGGAAAATTTGTTGATGGGTCAATTAAATGCACCGAAAAAAAGACGCTGGGATCTTGAAAAGGTTTTTGAACTTTTCCCAGTTTTAAAAGAAAAGCAAAATCGAAGTGGGGCTTTCTTAAGTGGTGGTGAACAACAAATGCTTGCAATTGGTAGATGTTTAATGGGGGACCCGAAAATTTTGATGCTTGATGAGCCATGTGAAGGATTAGCACCAATTATTGTTCAAGATTTAGAAGAAGCAATCAAGAAATTACATGAAGAAGGCATGACGATGGTGTTAGTTGAGCAAAGTTTGCGATTATCGAAAACATTAGGGGATCGAGTTTACATTATGAGTAAAGGGGAGGTTCGTTATTCAGGTGAACGAGAAACATTTTTAAATAACACTTCACTTGTCTCGGAACTGATGGGAATTGGTTAAAGCTTTATGGAAAGTGGAAGCATTTTACTTGTTAACAAATACGTTTAAAAATGGATTCATTTACTTCATAAATACAAACAGAAAGATAAAGGAGGGGATTTCATTCATGGTAAAAACTGCATTAGTAACCGGAAGTTCTAGGGGAATTGGACGTGCTACTGCGCTAAAATTAGCTGATGCGGGATTTAACATCGTTGTCCATTACAAAACAAATAAGGATTTAGCTGAGGATGTAGTAGCAGAAATCGAAAAAAAAGGTCAATCAGGGTTTGCTATTGCAGCTGATTTGGAAAAGCCAGAGGAAATCGGCGCGATGTTCAAGCAAGTTCAGGGAAGAATAGGTTCTTTAAATGCCTTAGTTTTAAATGCAGCTGCGACAGCTTTTAAACCGCTAAGTGAAATGAAAGAACATCACATCCAACGAACGTTTGATCTTTCTGTTAAAGGCTCGATGATTGCTGTTCAAGAGGCGACACCTTTAATGAAAGATCGTTCAGGTAAAATCGTTGTTGTTTCTGGTTTCGATAGTTTTAAATATCTTGCAAACCACGGAATGCTAGGGGCGGTAAAAGCATCGTTAGAATCATTAACACGTTATTGGGCATGTGAACTTGCTGCAGAAGGTATAACTGTAAATGCAGTAAATCCAGGCGTCGTTCACACTGACTCCTCAAAAACATATGCCGGGGAGCAATGGGTTATTTGGGAAAAAGAATGGATAAAGGCAACTCCCAAGGGCCGTTTAGGAAAACCACAAGACATAGCTGAAGTGATTAACTTTTTATGCTCACCATCTGCTGACTTTATTTGTGGGCAAACAATTGTCGTTGATGGTGGACTTACATTAACAGCGCCACCATTTACAAATTAAAATTTAAAAAAGGGGGATTTTTCAGATGAATTTTAAAAAATGGTTTACTTTTAGTTTCATTTTACTGTTAAGTCTAGTTATTCTAGTGGCTTGTGGTGGGGGCGGAGAGGATGATACGACAGCGGGGGATGATACCGATAGTAGCGAAAGTACTGAAAGTGCAGAAAATGGTGACAGTGATGCTAGTGGAGACACATTAAAAATAGGGGTTGTCACAACGTTAAGTGGTCCTTATGGTGAGATTGGGAAGGAAATGGTCGATGGGATAGAGATTGCTGTCGATGAAGTGAATGAACAAGATGGCATTCTCGGTAAGCAAATCGAACTAGTTATTGAAGATGATGAGGGAGAACCAGATGTAGCCATTCGTAAAGCCGAAAAAATGGCCTTAGACGATGGTATTGAATTGTTTTTCGGATCAGTTGCAAGTGGTGTAACGCTTGCTTTATCGGAAAAAATGATTGAATGGGACACGATGTTAATTACAACGACTCCTAAATCAATGGAATTAACAGAATCAGATTCAAACAAGAACTTTTTCCGAATTAACCACAATGATAATCAGGACGTATTAGCTATCGAGCACTGGATGAATAATGCTGATTTACCATATGATGACTTTTACTTTGTTGGTGCGGATTATGAGTGGGGACATGACCTACTAAGTGAAATGACAACAATTGTTGAAGGAATTGGTGGAGAAATTCTAGGAGAAGAGTATACTCCGCTTGGAAACACAGATTTCTCAACCGTATTAACGAATGCGCGTTCGAAAAATCCAGATGTCATCCTAGCTGCTTATGCAGGTGGAGACGGTGTGAACTTCTTGTCGCAGGTTGATAGTTTTGGAATTGTTGATGAAGACATTGATATTATTATTGTTCCAATGGGAGATTCTTTAGCAACGACAAATCCTGAGTTAACAAGCGGGGTTTATGGTCCTGTTAACTATCACTATTCCCAGGACTTTGAAAATAATGTGTCCTTTGTCGAGAAGTTTGAAGCCACCCACGATTATATGCCAACGAACTTTTCAGGTGAATCTTATGCAGGGGTAGAAATGTTAATTCAAGCGATTGAAGAGGCAAATAGTTCGGATCCACTTGAAGTAATCCAAACACTTGAGAGTGATTTTACATTCGAAAGTGCGATGGGAGAATTGTCCGTACATCCTGAAACGCATCAGGTTTTACACCCGAACTATATTGGAGAATTTTATGAAAACAGTGAAACGGGAGAAGCAGATATCCAAATTGTACATTCGATAGACACGGAAGATGTAAATCCAGAATAAAGTGCTAAATTAGTTGTAACGCTTTAACGTGTAACATGGTGAAGTATGGGCGTGAATTTAATTGCTGATGATTGTCTTGCATCGTATTTAATAGCAATTCATGCCCATCACTCACAGTTATAGTGTAGATGGGCTTTTATGAATCATGTGTAAATTTGTAATAGGTAAAAATGTAGGAGGTTTATCATGACAGTTCAAACAGAAGTGTTAAATAAAAGTATCGATAATTTGATTGCGAAAGATTACGTATGGATGTCAAAAGAAGATGTTGAAAACTATTTAGCTTCAGGCGAATGGAAAACAGAGAGTTTTGTTCATCATTTGGAGGAACAGGCAAGAAAACAACCGGATAGTCCAGCAATTATTGATGAAGATGGAAAAGTAACAACTTATAAAGAATATGATACTCAAGCAACGCAATTTGCACTTAGTTTACTAGATTTAGGATTACAATCGGGTGACCGAATTGCATTACAACTTCCAAACAGTAGTGAATTCTTAATTGCGCTGATGGGTGCTGCCAAAGCGGGAATTTTACCAGTTCTTTGTCATGTGCCTTATACAGAACATGATTTAAACTATGTATTTGAGTTAACCGAGGCATCCGCGCTCATTGTTTTTGATGAATTTAGAAATAGAGATTTTGTAAAATTAGCAACAGGGATGCAAAAAGAACATGCTTGTTTAAAACATGTTATCGTTGTTTCTGATCAGGACTATGATGGAACTTTAAATTTCCAACGTTTGATAGAGGCAAGTGCGGGAGCATCGACGTCAGAATTAGAAAAAACACGTCCAGTTGGTACAGATCCATTTTTCATTATGTTTACATCTGGAACAACTGGAAGACCAAAGGCAGAATTGCACTTACATGCAAATAACTTATATTGGATTAATCGCTTCAATGATATTTTAGAATTGCCACAAGATGCGAATTGGATTATCGTCACTCCGATCGCCCATTTAACTGGTCTTGGGATTGGCTGTCTAGGTGCGTTATATCGTGGGGCACCTGTGACGTTACTTCAAGCATGGGATGTTGAAAAAGCGGTTGAAGTTATTGAAAGGGAAAAACCGACAACGCTATTGGGCGCACCCCCGATGATTATCGATTTAGCACGATTTGAAGATTTGGAGAATCAGAATTTGCAATCAATAGAAACGATTGCATATGCAGGTTCTACTTGTCCTTATGATATTTTGAAAACGTTGCATGACCGAATTGGTGCAGGAATTATTGCTTTTTATGGATATACAGAAGCGGGTGTTACACATTGTACACGTCCAGATGATGGGATTGATATTACGAGCACATCACTTGGAAAATTAGTCGAAGGTCTACAAGAACGAATCGTTTCCCCAGAAGGAGAAGACTTAACACCACCTTGTGAGGAAGAGGTACTCGTAAAAGGAGCGAGTTTCATCCCTGGTTATTATAATCAACCAGAAAATACGAGAAGAATGTTTATGGATGGCTGGTTCCAATCTTCTGATGTCATTCATATGAATGAACAAGGGTATGGAACATTTGTATCTAGAAGCGATGATCTTATCAACCGAGGTGGTTATAAAATTGATCCGCGTGAAATGGAAGACGTATTATATACACATCCTGCGGTGGATCAAGCCGCGATTGTTGCGATTCCGGATGAACGGCTAGGTCAGCGGGCAGCTGCTGTTGTTGTTTTAAAGGATGAAAACACCTCACTTACTCTGCGTGATATAACGGAGTTTCTAGATAGTAAAGGGGTTAATAAAACCCATTGGCCGGAAGCATTAAAGATCGTTGATGAATTCCCGATGACTAGTACTGGAAAGTTTCAACGGTTTGCCCTTAGAGAACAAGCGAAAGATTTAAAACCAGAGAGATAATAAAAAAAGCCAGGGGTTGTCCTGGCTTTTAATCTAATAAAAGTAGATGATACGGATTTTTATAATAAACGTGTATCAAATGTTTAGTTGATGTAAAGTCGGAATGATGTGAATGAACAAACCCGTTTGAATGATTCGGATTGACATCGATGATATGAATGGTGCAATTAGGTCAGTTAAAAAAATAATAGGAGTAAACGCGATGAGGAGCTATGCTTTAACTGAATTGTTTTTCGGACAGATTGCTAGACTTCAAAGAACTTTTACGGAAGAAGACTTGGAGCTTTATAGTAAATTAACAAGAGAATTTAATGTTGTGTATAAGCGTGAGGAAAAAGCTTGGGAATCACACTTTCAAGGTCCAATTGTTCCGGGACTTTTGTCGGAAGGTTTGATTACGGAAGTGATTAGTAAAAAGCTTCCGGGTACAGCTTGTGTGCTTCTACAAAAAGAAATCATTTTTACCCATCCAATTTATGTTGGAGATACAATTAGTGCGGAACTACAAATTATCGATATTAATTATCAACAGAATTGGATAACTCAAAAAGTACGTTGTATGAATCAATATGGTAAGGAAGTTGTTAAAGGTCAAGTTGTTGTTTTTATTTTACCAAAACAATAGATTAGTGGGAAAGTAATTTGAAATAAACGTCGATCAATGTAAAATGGATATGAAAACAAAAGATACCATCCATGTCTGCTTTTCCAAAATTATTGCAAAAGCATGCATGGGAAAAATTCAGTAAAAAAATAGCCATTCATTTAGTTGATTTGTATCAAAATATGGTTTGATTGTAAATGGAATCATAGAAGCGAGTGAGGAAAATTATGACTATACGACCATTACATTTAGAAGCGTATCAAAAATTAATTCGAGTATCGTTACGAAAAGAACCCGCATGTATTTGGTTTAAAAATGTGGACTTTTTAAATGTTTATACAGGAAAGGTCGAACGAAAAAACATATCTATCTCAGGTGAGCGAATAGCATATGTTGGGGAAAAGGAGCCGTTCATATCGGACGATACAAAAGTAATTGAACTAGATCAAGATCAAATCATTGTACCGGGATACGTTGAACCGCACGGACACCCTTTTCAATTGTATCATCCAATCACATGGAGTGATTTTTTACTATCCGGGGGAACCACAACTTCGATTAATGATAATATGCCAATTTTTCAGCCTTTAGGGCTAGACAAATCGATAAAATTCATTGAAGAATTGGATGTAAAAAGCAATCTTATCCATTTATGGTGGGCTCGATTCGATGGACAAATTGATACGGTTAAAAACGATAAAGCCTTTTCAATGGATTCTTTGGGAAAGTGGTTACATCATCCTTTTGTTATACAAGGAGGAGAATTTACTTCCTGGTCACAGTTTTTGAAGGGCGATTCAACATTGTCGCAATTAATGCATATGGCAAGGCATCAATATGACAAACGAATTGAAGGTCATTTACCAGGTGCTTCCATTGAGACATTAAATGCGATGGCAGCAGGAGGAATTAGCGCTGATCATGAATCAATTACTGGAGAAGATGTTTTAAACCGGACTAGTATAGGAATGCATGCAGCTTTACGCCATTCATCTATTCGTCCTGACTTACCTACAATTCTCAAAGACTTTGAAAAGATGTCTCCACTTCATCTATCTTTATTAATGCTGACGAGTGATGGTTCTCACCCACATTTTTTGCATAATACGGGAATGGATAAGATGATTGAAATTGTACTTGAGTATGGATTTAATGAAATTGATGCATATCGCATGGCGACATTAAATCCAGTCAAATATTATGGATTAGACCAAGACATCGGATCCATTACTCCAGGTAGACTAGCAAATCTGAATGTATTGGAAAAACTTTCAAAGCCAACACCGATCCATGTGATGGTAGGTGGGAAATGGGTAAAACATAATCATACCCTTTTAAATGAGAGTAAGTCTTCAGATTACAATTGGTTGAAAAACTATTTTAACAACGAACGAAAGAATCTTACTATTACTGAAGCAGACCTTAGCATAGATGAAGGTACTACAGGTGTAAAATTAATTAATGATGTGATCAGTCTTCCATATTCATACAAACCGACCGGTCCGTTAAGTGAGAACGAGTTGTATATGTCGCTGTTAGATCGAGATGGGAAATGGATTATAAATACGAGAATAAAACATTTTTCATCTGATTTAGCAGGATTGGCAACCTCCTATAATGCTTCTGGTGACTATGTTTTAATTGGAAACGATAAAAAGAAAATGATCCAAGCTTTGCAACAAGTCATCGCACTTAATGGAGGAATTGTCGCCTCCTTTGCAAATGGTGATGAGATCACTATTTCTTTACCTATTAATGGAACGATGAGTATGCTCCCATTAAAAGAATTAATCAAGCAGTCGAATGATTTCGTCGGAAAAATGAAACATAGCGGTTATCGTTTTGAAGATCCCTTTTTCACCCTGTTTTTTCTAAACTCAACCCATTTACCGAATATTCGTCTCACATCAGATGGTATTTATTTAATTAAAGAAGAGAAAATCATCACACCTGTAGTGAAATTGGAGCGGTAGTTATCAATTGATTTTTCACGACTTTTGCAGTAAAAATGATGATCGAACTTTTGGTACGAATAGGTTTAAGCCACTAGTCTTGATTATTTGATAAATTTGTACCTGTGTATTAAAAATATCACATATTAGTAATTCCTTTTTGTAAGATACAAATGTTGTGATTTACTGTTTTTAAGCATTTTTTGTAGTATTTGCTAAAAAACCGAGGGCGTGACACGCTTTTGAACATGAATGTGAATGATTTATGATTTACACGCGGGGCTATCCAATTTAGAAAAAAGATATTTCCTTAAGTGCTCTTACAACACGAGAAACGGGTAGTCCCACCACATTGTAATAATCCCCGATAATTCTTTTTACAAAAACGGCTCCAATACTTTGAATGCCGTATGCTCCTGCCTTATCATACGGATCATCTGTTGCGAGATACCACTCGATTTCTCCCTCAGATAATGGCCAAAACTCCACTTCCGTCTTTTCCACAAATGTTATCTCTGAATCATGTGAACGAATGTAGACACCAGTAAATACATCATGAATATTTCCACTCAAAGTTGAAAGCATTTGAAAGGCATCAGTACGATTTTTTGGTTTTTCAAATATTGTCTGTTGATAGGAAACGGCCGTATCAGCAGCTAAAATAATTTCCGTTTCATCCATAAGCGGAATGGCCTTCCCTTTTAAAATCGCCAATTGTTTTACTTTTTCTATTGGGTCGATTGTTTTCACCTGTGATTCATCGACTTTTTCGGTCCGGATGGTAAATGGAATTTGAACTTGTTGTAAAAGCGCCTGTCGATGTGGTGATGAAGATGCCAAGATAAGTTTTTTCATCGTGATCGTAGTGCTCCTTTATAATGAGGTAGGTTGTTTCGTGATCGCTTTGCTCCTTTCTAATGTATTGTGATCATTGTACTTCTGTCTAATAAAAGATAGAACGTATCGTGATTGTCTTTGCTCCATTCTAATGATATAAAACGTATTGTGATATGCGCTAATTAAATTACGTGCTATTAATTAGTGGACGTTCATCGCAATCTTCTTATTTGAAGTAAGTATGTTAGCGTCTGTTCTTATTTTTTGAACATCAGTATTGCCCTAGATTTTTGAAAGGAAAAAAGCAACAATATTTTTTAAAACATAAATCTTATTCTATGTCTTTGCACAAAAATAATTTCTGCTGTTCACCTTAATAAACTATTTCTGATTTAGCAAGAATTTGTTATTTCATATCGTATTTTTTCCGAAAAATGCTGTTCTATATCTTAAGTATATGTGGCAATTTAGGATATGAAAACACCTATGTTGGGGAAGAGGTGTGGCTGGAGCACAATCGATTTGGTATGGAGGCGTGCTTATGTACCGAGAGAATGATCGCTGACTCGGCATACTGGCATGTTCACTTTCACTCAACGTGGATGGAGGCCACTGAAAAAGTCCCTTAAATTCTTTGAAATGTCGTGATTATTAATACAGATTCTATTATAATATATATAAATAAATAGACGGCGGTGAGCGAATTGTTAGTAAGACAGGAATCA
>Ga0079225_10002508_pt1 | contig 10604 bp, 6 predicted proteins | sample Poulit2012_FD_76344 | JGI IMG/M metagenome (GOLD analysis project Ga0079225, IMG submission 76344) | Agricultural soil microbial communities from Georgia to study Nitrogen management - Poultry litter 2012 | ecosystem: Environmental > Terrestrial > Soil > Agricultural land | place: USA: Georgia...
AACAGACGCCGCCAGCGGCTGGTGGAGATCCCGTGGCAGGCTATATCCTCAAGCGCCTGATCGCCCTGGTGCCCGTACTGCTGGGCCTGACCTTGATCGTCTTCCTGATCATGGCGGCGATCCCGGGTGATCCGGCGACCGCCATCCTCGGCTCCTACGCCACGCCGGAGAATGTCGAGCGCCTCAACCAGCAGCTCGGCCTGAACCGGCCCCTGCCGGAACAGTATCTGGTCTGGCTCGGCAATCTGCTGCAAGGGGATTTCGGACGCTCCTACTCCCTGAACCGCCCGGTCCTGGATGAGGTTCTGGAGCGCTTCACGGCCACCCTGATCCTGGCCGGCACCGCGCTGATCCTTGCGTCGATCTTCGGTCTGCTGGCGGGGATCGTGTCGGCCGTCCGGCAGTTTGGCTGGACCGACCGGATCGTGACCTTCTTCGTGCTGATCGGCCTCTCGACGCCCTCCTTCTTCCTGGGCCTCCTGCTCATTCTCGTATTTGCCGTGAACCTCAGGCTGCTGCCGGCGAGCGGCATGTATGCCATCTACGGCGGCGGCGACCTTCCCGATCTGCTGCGTCATCTGCTGCTGCCGGCGGTGACGCTGGCGGTCGTCGCGACCGGCGTCATCGCACGGCTCACCCGAACCGCGATGCTGGAGGTGCTGCGCCAGGACTACATTCGCACCGCGCGGGCCAAGGGCCTCTCCGAAAGGCGCGTCATCTACCTCCATGCGGCCAAGGCGGCCCTGGTCGCGGTGGTGCCCGTCATCGGCATCCAGGCAGGCTTCGTCCTGGGCGGGGCCGTCTATATCGAGACCGTCTTCCAGTGGCCGGGGATCGGCGCGATGCTGGTCCAGGCGATCTCGACCCGCGACATCCTGCTCGTGCAGGGCGGGGTGCTGCTGGTGGCTGCCAGCTACGTGCTCTTCAATCTTGCTGCCGACGTGGCCCAGTCCAGCCTGGACCCGAGGCTACGCCGATGAGCAGCGGTGCCGCCTCCAGCGGTCGGGTCGGTGCCTTCGGCCTCCTGCTCAACAACCGCCTGGCCAGCGCCGGTCTGGTGGTGCTCCTGATGATCCTGCTGCTGGCGCTCGTCGCGCCGCTGCTGCCGCTGCAGGACCCCAATGCAACCTCTCCGGCGGACCGGCTGCTGCCGCCTCTTTCCGAAGGTCATCTTCTCGGCACCGATGCGCTCGGGCGCGACCTGCTCTCGCGCCTGCTCCATGGTGCGCGCGTGAGCGTCGCGGTGGGTGTCTCGGCGACCCTGATCGCAGCCTTCTTCGGGTCCCTGATCGGGCTGCTCGCGGGCTACGCCGGCGGCTGGTCGGACAGCCTGATGATGCGCGGTATCGACATGCTGATGGCCTTTCCCTACATCCTGCTGGCCTTGGCCATCGTGGCGGTGCTCGGACCGGGCCTCATCAACGCGCTCTATGCCATCGCGCTGGTCAACATCCCCTTCTTCGCGCGCAACATCCGCGGCGTGACCCTGGGCCTGGCCCGGCGGGAGTTCGTCGATGCGGCGCGTCTCTCGGGCAAGTCCCGGGCCGGGATACTCTTCACCGAGATCCTGCCCAACGTGCTGCCGATCATCGTCATCACCATGTCCACCACCATCGGCTGGATGATCCTCGAGACGGCAGGCCTGAGCTTCCTGGGTCTCGGCGCGCAGCCGCCTCAGGCGGATTTGGGGTCGATGCTGGGTGACGGGCGAGCGGTCCTCTTCAACGCCCCTCATGTCGCGATCATCCCTGGCGTGCTCATCTTCCTGCTGGTGATGAGCATCAATCTGCTGGGTGATGGCATCCGGGATGTTCTCGATCCGCGCCTGAAATCCGGTGCCCTGGCCCGCCCCAGGGCGCGCACGGCGGTGGAGCGGAAGGCCGTGCCTGACGCGCCACAGACCTCCGAAAATGCGGTCTTGTCCCTGTCGGATTTGCGCACCGCCTTTGGCTCGGGGCGGCGTCAAGTCGAAGCGATTTCGGGGGTCGATCTGCAGATCCGCCGCAGGGAGTGCCTGGGCCTGGTGGGAGAGTCCGGTTCCGGCAAGTCGATCACCGCCATGTCGATCATGGGGCTCGTGCCGACGCCGCCGGGACGCATCGTCGGCGGTTCGATCTTCTTCCAGGGCGAGGATCTTCTGGAAGCCAGTGACCGTCGGATCCGAGAGCTGCGGGGCGGTGCGGTCAGCCATGTCTTCCAGGATCCGCTGACCAGCTTGCATCCGCTTTTTACCGTGGGCGAGCAGCTTGTGGAAGCGATCCGGGCGCATCAGCCTCTGCGGCGGGCGCAGGCCGAGGAGAGGGCCGGCGAACTGCTGGAACTGGTGCGCATCCCCAGTCCGCGGCGGCGCTTGAAGGCCTATCCGCACGAACTCTCCGGCGGCATGCGCCAGCGGGTCTGCATCGCCATGGCGCTGGCCAATGAGGCGGAGCTGATCATTGCCGACGAGCCGACCACGGCGCTGGATGTCACCGTACAGGCGCAGATCCTGAGCCTGATGAGCAAGCTGCGACACGAGAAGGAGACGTCCATCCTCTTCATAACCCATGACTTCGGTGTCATCTCCGCCCTCTCCGATCGGGTTGCCGTCATGTATGCCGGGCAAGTCGTCGAGACGGGACGGACCGCTGACGTGCTGGCCGCACCCGCACATCCCTATACCCGCAAGCTGATCGACTGCGTGCCCGTTCTGGGGCAGGGCGACCGCAAGCTGGACGCGATCGAAGGAGGTCCGCCGGCCACCGGTGCAGGTGCGCCCGGCTGCGCCTTTGCCCCGCGCTGCGCCTTTGCCCGGGACGCCTGCCGACGCGGCGAAATTGCGCTGGAGCGCCTGCAGGAGGGGCGGGAGGTTCGCTGCCTCTTCCCCCTGCATTCGAGGCGCGAGGCCGTGACCCATGGCTGAGGCAGGCGAGGCGATGCTACAGGCCCAGGAGGTCGAGCGATCCTTCGGCGGCGGTCGAACGCTGCTGGGCCGCTCCAGGCCCGCCGTCCATGCGGTGCAGGGCGTGAGCTTCGCTGTCCGGAAGGGTGAAACCCTCGGCATCGTGGGAGAGTCCGGCTGCGGAAAATCGACCCTGGCGCGGATTCTGGCGGGTCTGGACCAGGCGACCGCCGGCAAGGTGCTCTTTCAGGGGCAGGACCTGGCTGCGGCGGTGCGGCGTGACTTCAAGTCGGTGGCGCGGCAGATCCAGTATGTCTTCCAGGATCCCCTCTCCTCGTTGAACCCTCGAAAAACCGTGCGTTCGATTCTGGAAGTGCCCCTGCGCCGCCTGTTGGGGTTGAAGCGGGAGGAGCGTGAAAGCCGTCTTCAGGAGGTCATGGAAGCGGTAAATCTTCGCTCCGAGCACCTGGAGCGCTATCCCCACGAGTTCTCCGGCGGGCAAGCCCAGAGGATCGCCATTGCCCGCGCGCTGGCTGCCGAGCCGAAGCTGATCGTTCTGGACGAGCCGGTATCGGCGCTGGACGTGTCCGTGCAGGCGCAGGTTCTCAACCTGCTGGATGATCTGAAGGCGCGTTTCGGCCTGACCTACCTCTTCATCAGCCACGATCTGGCTGTGGTGGAGACGATCAGCGACCGGGTGGCAGTGATGTACTTCGGCCGGCTGGCCGAGATCGGGCCGGCGCAGCAAATCTTCACGCGGCCCGGCCACCACTATACCCGCCTCCTGCTTGACTCCGCGCCGGCGCCGGGCAAGGCGATCCTGGTACCGGAGGCGGAGAGCGGCGAGTTGCCCGATCCCTATAATCCTCCGGTTGGCTGTGCCTTTGCTGCTCGCTGTCCCGCCGCCGACGAGCTGTGCCGCACCCGCCATCCGGCACTGGAGCCGGCGGGCGCGGCCGGGCACTTCGCCGCCTGCTACCACCCGCCGGCCGAGGCAAGAGGTCCTCATGGGTGAGGCGGAAGTGAAAGGCGTGGAAAATCGGGCGATTGTCCCCCGGCCGCGGTCAGGCAACCGGGCCGATGCCATCGCGGCGCAGATCCGCGATCTGATCTCTCTCCATGGTCTGAAGCCGGGCGACCGCCTGCCGCAGGAGTGGCTGTCGGAACGAGCGCTGCAGGCTTCCAAGGGAACGGTGCGCGAAGCGATGAAGGCGCTGCAGACCCAGGGCCTGATCAGGACCCGTACCGGGCCGGGTGGCGGCACTTTCGTGACGGCCTTGTCGGGAGAGCAGGCGATCGACCTGCTAAGCAACCTTTTCCTCTTCGAGCGCCCCAGTATCGCCGACATCTATGCGCTGCGGAAGGAACTGGAGCCGGAACTGGCGGCAGGGCTCGCCGGCCGGCTGGATGAGGCAGCCTTCGAGGCGCTGCACGCCACCATACGCCTCTATGAGAAGGAGCCGGAGACCATCGAGGAGGAGTTCCAGCAGCGCCTTTCGGAGCTGGATTTTCATGCGGTCCTGGCCAGCTTCTCCGACAACCGCCTGCTCGCCTTCGTCTGCATTTTCCTGCAGAGGCTGCTGCGTGACATGGCGGTCTGCCGGGCGATCTACATGACCCCGAACCCGGAACTTCGGGAAACCGCCCTGAACTACCAGGTCCAGCTCATCCGGGTGCTGCGGGCGGGAGACGCAGAGCGAGCGCGGGAACTCATGGGACGACACATGGAAGAAGCCGAGCGCTACATGCTCGAGCGCGCAGCCATCCGGCAGCACGCGATGGAGGCGACCTCGCCTCCATCGCGTCCTGAACGCGAGTGAAGGACCTCGAGCCGTAGGAGCGCTGCCCCACGAGGTCCTTCACTCGCGTTCAGGATACGGGGGACCCCTCCTAAAAATCCTTCGCGAACCGAAGGCCGTCGTAGATCGCGGCGTGGATATTGCGCGACGTGACGGCGTCACCGAGGCGGAAGAGCTGGTAGGTGCCTTCGGAATTGGTGCGGATCGTCTGGGGCTGGCCGGCGATCAGGGCCGGGTAGTCGACCTCCCCGCGGTTGCAGGAGCCTTCCTTCAGCTCGAAGTAGAGCTCGTCCAGGGGCAGGGTGCCGTGCTCGACCACCACCTGATCGACTTCGCGCAGCTCCTCGACATCCTCGGCGTAGTCGCTGCCGATGCGCGCGGTCAGGCGGTTGCCGGAACGCGTGACTCCCAGCAGGCGGCGCGCGATCGTGATACGGACCCCGTGGCGCTGGAGGCTCTCGGCGTAGGCGGCATGGTTGAGACCGCCCACCTCGGGTGCGAAGAAGCGCTCGGGCGTGACCAGCTCCAGCCTGGCGCCGGCTTCTCCCATGGCTTCCGCCGCCTGCAGGCCGGGATGGCTTCCATTGTCGTCGAACAGCAGCACTTCAGCTGCCGCCTTGACGTCCCCGGAGAGGATATCCCAGGTGGAGACGAGCAGCTCGTTCCCCTCCGCCAGGATCTCGCTGTTGGGGAGGCCGCCGGTCGCGATCACGACGATGTCCGGCTTCTCGCTCAGAACATCCTGTGCATCGGCCAGAAGGTTGTAGCGAATGTCGACGCCAGCAGCCGCGCAGCGCGCCAGGCGCCAGTCGATGATGCCGATGAGTTCGCTGCGGCGCCGGCTGCGCGCGGCGAGGCGGACCTGGCCGCCGGCCGCGGCGGCTGCTTCGAAGACCACGACCTCGTGGCCGCGCTCGGCCGCGACCCGCGCGGCCTCCAGCCCGGCCGGTCCCGCGCCGACGACGACCACCTTGCGGGCCGGACCTCCACTCGGCCGGATGACGTGGGGCATGGTGGCTTCCCGCCCGGTGGCGGGATTGTGGATGCAGAGCGCCCCGCCGCCTTCGTAGATGCGATCCAGACAGTAGGTGGCGCCGACACAGGGGCGAATTTCCTCTTCACGGCCCTCCATTACCTTGAGGGCAATGTGTGGGTCGGCAATGTGGGCGCGGGTCATGCCCACCATGTCGAGCTTGCCCGCGGCGATGGCATGGCGGGCGGTGGCGACGTCATTGATGCGCGCCGCATGAAAGACCGGGAACTTCGTCTCCGCCCGCACCTCGCCGGCAAAATCCAGATGCGGGGCCGAGCGCATGCCGTGGATGGGAATGACCCGCGCCAGCGCCGGGTCGGTGTCGATGTGGCCGCGGATGATGTTCAGAAAGCCGATCTGGCCGCTCGCCACCATCCGCCGGGCGATCTCGACCCCTTCCTCCCGGCTGAGACCCTTTTCCCAGTCTTCATCCGCGACCATCCGCAGGCCGACGATAAAATCCGGTCCCACGGCCGTGCGGACGGCATCGAGCACCCGGTAGGAAAAGCGCAGTCGGTTCTCCAGACTGCCGCCATAGTCGTCGGTCCGCCTGTTGGTTGCCGGCGACCAGAAGCCGTCGAGGATATGGCCGTAGGCCTCGATCTCGATGCCATCGAGGCCGGCTTCCTGCATCCGCTGGGCGGCGGCGGCGTAGTCCTTGATGATGCGTTCGATGTCCCAGTCTTCGGCTTCCTTGGGAAAGGAGCGGTGGGCCGGCTCGCGGATGGGGGAGGGCGCCAGGATCGGCAGCCAGTCGCCTTGGCTCCAGCCGGTGCGGCGCCCCAGGTGGGTGATCTGGATCATCACGGCGGCGCCCAGCTCGTGACACTCGTCGCTCAGGCGCTGCAGCCAGGGCACGATCTCGTCCCTGTAGGCGTGAAGGTTGCCGAAGGCTTCGGGAGAATCGGGCGAGACCACGGCGGAGCCGGCGGTCATGGTCAGCGCGATGCCGCCGCGGGCCTTCTCCACGTGGTAGAGGCGGTAGCGGTCCTTGGGCAGCCCCTCTTCAGAGTAGGCCGGCTCGTGGGCCGTCGACATGATCCGGTTGCGAAGCGTGAGGTGCTTGAGCCGATAGGGTTGCAGCAGCGGATCATTGCGCATCATTTCTGTCCTGCGTCCGGTTGTCCTGGCCTCGACAGTCTAGAGCAGAGTTTACCCAGTTCCAGCTGTGCAGATCCTGGGGCCTGTTGAGTATTGGAGGTTCTGTTGGAGCTGTGTCTGCGGTTCCAGATTCCGACCGACCCCGTCATTGCGAGGAGGCGCTGGTCGCTCGCAATGACGCTGAAGGGGCCTTTGTCAGGGTGAACCTCAACGCGTTTGGTCGCCTTTACTCACCTCACAAACTGGCGTCCTCTACCTGCAGGCCGTATTCGGCGCCGAGGTCGAGCAATTCCTCCCACAGGGCAAGGGCGAAGCTGCGGGTGATGTAGAGGTCGAGGGTCTCCTCCTCGACGGCGTGGAGCGTCACCGCGTAGTGGCTGAAGCGCGTCAGTGCGCAGGCTCCGGCCGGGAAGGCGGATAGCTCCAGGTCGAGACCGCACTCCTTGGCCAGCAGCTTGCGGCCGGAGTCGCCGCTCAGGCGGATCACGCTGCGCGCGTGGCTCAGGTCCGTCACGGCGACGGCAGGATGAGCCGTGCAAAGGGGTTCGAGAGCAGCTGTCAGATCCGAATGTCGGGCCTCGGGAGCCACCAGCAGCCAGCGGTTCGGCCCCTGCCAGAGCAGGCTCATCCCGTCTGCCTGATGGCTCTCCCCAGGTTCACCGAGCGAGAGGCCGAAGCTTTCGCGCAGGATCGTCGCCAGAGCTTCCCGATCTTCGGGAAAGCAGGCAACGAGCAGCATCGAGAGACCGCGGCGCTCCTGCAGGGTTATCGTGGCGCGGGTCGCCTCCTTGACACCATGTAAACCGGGCCGATAGGCCGGCGCGAGAGCGGAAGTTCGGTCAGGCATGAAGGCGCTTTCCTTCCGGATCGAAGAACTGCGGTGAGACCACTTCCACCTTGACGCTGCTGTTGGCGAGGGGGTTTGCGGCATAGAGCGTCGTGCCGAGCCGTTCGCTGCCGTTCTGCAAAAGGGCGAGGGCGATGTTCTTCTTGAGAGTGATCGAGTAGGTCGGACTCGTCACGTAACCCAGCATGGTCACCGGCGGCTTCTGCTGCGCCTCCTCGACCAGCTGCGCTCCACCCGGAATACTCTTGCCGTCTTCCAGGGAGACGAGCCCGACGAGGCTCGGGCGGCCGGGATCGGCGGTGACCGGGCGGTCCTTCAGGCGATGGCCGATATAGGGCTTCTTCGTCGAGCAAAGCTTGCCCAGCCCGAGGTCCGCCGCCGTCGTCTGACCGCTGAGCTCGGGGCCCGCCGGATGGCCCTTCTCGATCCGCATCACCGCCATGGCTTCGGTGCCGTAAGGAATGATCTCCTCCTCGCGGCCTGCCTCCATCAGAGCCTCCCACACCGCGGTACCGTGATCTGCCCCTGTCGCAACCTCATAGGCCAGCTCGCCGGAGAAGGAGATGCGGAAGAGAATGATCGGGCAGCCCGCGATCTGCGCCTGCACCACCCCCATGAAGGGCAGCGCCTCCCCGGAGACGCTGGCACCTTCCACAGCCTTCTCCAGCACCGCTCGCGAGCGGGGACCGGCAAGGGCCATAGAGGCGAACTGGTCGGTGACGGAGGCCAGATGCACCCGCAGGTCCGGCCAGCAGGTCTGGTGATGGTATTCCATATGGCTCAGCACCGCCGCGGCCTGCGCCGTCGTCGTCGTTACCAGATAGTGGTTCTCCGCCAGCCGCGAGCAGGTGCCGTCATCGAAGACGAGCCCGTCCTCGCGCAGCATCAGGCCGTAGCGCGCCCGGCCGATCGCCAGCTTCTTGAAGCCATTGGCATAGATACGATTGAGGAATTCCCCGGCATCCGGACCCTGAACGTCGATCTTGCCCAGGGTCGAGACGTCGACCATGCCGACTTTTTCCCGCACGTGCAGGGTTTCGCGGTTCATGGCCTCGCGGAGGCTCTCGCCGCCACGCGGATAGTAGCGCGGTCGCAGCCAGGCTCCCGCTTCCACCATTACCGCCCCTTGCGCCAGGTGCCACTCGTGCATGGGCGAGCGCCGGACCGGCCGAAAATTCTTCCGCACCGCCCGCCCGGCAAGAGCGCCCAGAGTGACGGGCGAAAAGGGTGGTCGAAATCCGGTCTGGGCCAGCTTGTCGCTGGCCATCCCGCGGGCCCGAGCCAGGACGTCCAGTGCATTGACGTTGGCGGTCTTGCCCTGATCCGTCGCCATGCCGAGCGTGGTATAGCGTTTGGCGTGTTCCGGGGCGCGATAGCCTTCCTGCACCGCTTGCCGCAGGTCCCTGGTGGTGACGTCGTGCTGAAAGTCGACGAAGCGCTTGCCGGCCCGCCCGGGAACTTCCCAGAGCCCGCCGGGCAGGGCTTCCGGCTCCGGCTCGACCTGCGGGAGCTCGAGGGGAGTGGCCTTGAAGTCGAGTGCAGCCATTGCCGCCAGACCTGCCTGGAGACCGCCGGCAAGTGCCGCCTTGAGGGTCAGCTGCCCCGCAGCGGCACCGGCAGAGCGCTCCTGCTGCTTGCTCTTGCCGGGGATGAAGCTGTTCAGTCGCTCGTCCCAGCGGGGCGTACCGCCCGACTGAGCGTGAAGCTGCACCGCCGGGTTCCAGCCACCCGACATGGCGAGAAGGTCACAGAGGATCGCCCGCCGCGGCTCGCCCGGCTCCCCATCCGTGCCCAGGGCGGCCACCTCGACGCTTTGCAGCAGCGATGCACCTCGCGCCCGCATGATTACATGCCGAGGCAGGTGCTCGATGCCGCGCGCGAGCAGGGCTGCGACCATCTCCGCGTTTGCCGTCGGCCGCGGGTCGACCAGGGCGGCAACCGCTACCCCGGCGTCCGCCAGATCGAGGGCGGTACGGTAGGCCTCGTCGTGATTGGCGAACACCACCGCCTGCCGGCCGGGCAGCACGGCCCAGCGATGCAGATAGCGCCGCACCGCGCCGGCCAGCATGACGCCCGGCAGGTCGTTGTTGGCGAAGAGCAGCGGCCGCTCATGGACACCGCCGGCCAGGACGACCTGGCGGGTCCGGATACGCCAGAGTCGCTGGCGCGGCTGGTGCGCAGCCGGCTGCGGCAGATGATCGGCGACCCGTTCGACGAGGCCGACGACGTTATGATCGTAGAAGCCGAAGGCCGTCGTGCGGGGCAGGATGCGGACCCGGGAAGTCGCCCGCAGCTCCTCGAGGGCTTCTGCCGCCCATGCATGGGCGGTGCTGCGCGCCTCACCCAGCAGGGAGCCCCCCAGCTCATGATCCTGCTCCACCAGCATGACCCGCGCTCCGGCCCTGGCGGCCACGAGCGCTGCCGCCAGGCCCGCCGGCCCGCCACCGACGACAAGCAGGTCGCAGTGGGCATTGGCCTTCTCGTAGCGATCGGGATCCGGAAGGCTGGGGGCCTGTCCGAGCCCGGCGGCGCGGCGGATGATGCGCTCGTAGAAGTGCCAGGATCCACGGGTCGGCCCCATGAAGGTCTTGTAGTAGAAGCCCGCGCCAAGGAAGGGTGAGAAGACGTCGTTCAGGCTGCTGATGTCGAAGGACAGCGAGGGCCAGCGATTCTGGCTGCTGGCTTCCAGCCCCTCGTACAACTCCGTCATCGTCGCCCGCACGTTGGGCTCGTGGCGATCGCCCTGGCGCAGCGCGACAAGCGCATTGGGCTCCTCGACGCCGGCGGCGAGGATGCCGCGCGGGCGGTGATACTTGAAGCTGCGCCCGACCAGCCTGACCCCGTTCGCAAGCAGAGCCGCTGCCAGGGTGTCACCGGCAAAACCTTGAAAGCGCCGGCCGTCGAAATTGAAGTGCAGGGGTCTGCTGCGATCGACGATTCCCC
>Ga0079225_10002509_pt1 | contig 10600 bp, 10 predicted proteins | sample Poulit2012_FD_76344 | JGI IMG/M metagenome (GOLD analysis project Ga0079225, IMG submission 76344) | Agricultural soil microbial communities from Georgia to study Nitrogen management - Poultry litter 2012 | ecosystem: Environmental > Terrestrial > Soil > Agricultural land | place: USA: Georgia...
CAACCCCCCGATACTCGAGACCCGCAGAAATCGAATGACTGGGAACTGTCTGGCCGTCTTCATCTTGAAGCAGGAACGAGCGAGTGCCGTGCAAAACGCCGGGCGCTCCCCCCGTCAGAGTTGCGGCATGCCGCTCAGTTTCGACACCGTCACCGCCGGCCTCAAAGCCGTAGATCGCGACCTCTTCATCATCAAGGAATGCGTTGAAGAGCCCGATTGCGTTTGAGCCTCCGCCAATGCAGGCCGCAACCGCGTCGGGCAGCTGGCCATACTCGTCTAACATCTGTGCGCGCGCTTCGTCGCCAATAATGCGCTGTAGATCGCGAACCATCGTCGGGAACGGATGGGGGCCCGCGGCAGTGCCGAAAACATAGTTCGTTGTGTCGACGTTCGTTACCCAGTCGCGCAGCGCCTCATTGATCGCGTCCTTTAGCGTGCGTGATCCGTGTTTAACGGGAATAACCTCAGCGCCCAAAAGACGCATGCGCGCAACATTGAGAGCCTGACGCTTGGTGTCTTCTTCACCCATATAAACAACGCATTCGAGCCCGAATAGCGCGGCTGCGGTTGCGGTTGCGACACCGTGCTGGCCCGCACCGGTTTCTGCAATAACACGCTTCTTGCCGATGCGCTTCGTTAAAAGAGCCTGGCCTAAAACGTTGTTGATCTTGTGAGAGCCGGTGTGGTTGAGGTCTTCGCGTTTAAGAATAATGCGGGCCCCACCAGCATTCGCTGCGAAGCGAGGCACCTCGGTTATTGGTGATGGGCGACCCGTGTAACTGCGATGCAGTTCCGCCAATTCGGCGTTAAAGCCCGGATCTGTTTTAGCGGTTTCATATGCGGCTGTCAGGTCATCGAGCGCCGCTATGAGTGCTTCGGGCACAAAGCGGCCACCAAATTCACCGAAATATGGGCCGTTATGCGATTCGAGTGGACGTGAAGATGTCATGGGCGCACGGCTCCACGAAGAGCCGGGTGTGCTCCAGCCGCCACGAGGTCAGCAACAGCTTGGCGCGGGTTCCCACCCGTGACAAGCGATTCCCCAACCAGAACCGAATCGGCTCCCTGGCGCGCGTATTCGAGCATGTCGTGCGGGCCACGAACGCCCGACGCTGCGACTTTCACAATGCCATCGGGAATCAGGTGACCCACCCGATCAAAATTACTTCGATCAACTTCGAGAGTGCGCAAATCGCGAGCATTGATGCCGATAACCTGCGCGCCAGCGTCAGCGGCGCGAGCAACCTCGTCACCGGAATATGCCTCGACGAGCGCGGTCATTCCAAGTGAATGGATTCGCTCAGTCAAGCTGACCAGTACCTCTTGTTCAAGTGAAGCCACGATCAGCAGAACGACGTCAGCGCCGTTCGCTCGAGCTTCCCAAACTTGGTACGGGGTAACAATGAAGTCTTTGCGCAAAACAGGCAGGTTTACGGCGGCACGCACCTCGGCCATGTCGCTAAGTGAGCCACCGAATCGACGTTCTTCGGTCAAAACCGAAATAACGGATGCTCCACCGGCCTCATATTCCAGGGCCAGGGCGGCTGGGTCCGCGATTGCGGCTAGGGCGCCTTTCGAGGGGCTTGATCGCTTGACTTCCCCAATAACCGAAACCTGGTCATCGCGTTTTAGAAGCGAGATAGCTTCCCGCGGCGGGGGCGCAGATGCCGCGCGCTCCTTGAGTTCGGACAGACTGACCTGCGCTTCACGAGCCGCTACGTCTTCGCGGACTCCCTCCACGATGCTGGCCAAAACGTTCAAGAGTCGCACTCCCTCCAACATGCTGGGCGCGGATCTTCCAGCACCCGAAATGATTTCACTGCCATGCTAGTTCCACCCCCGTTTTGTGACCTACACCGCACCCGCACTGAGCGCGGTGTCGCCACTAGGCGCCGGGTGCGAGCCAGGGTGCAAAGAACGGAATGTTACGCAAGACCCCGTAAGCAACAATGACTGACAACAAAATCCAGAGATATTTGACTGAGCCAAGCTTGCGAGGTGTTCCGTCAATGGTCTGACGCAACCAGCCAAACCACAAGAATACGAGAGCCGGGATAGCGAAAAAAACCATCGGATTCATATTCAGCGCGCCAACGAAATCCAGACGCGTTAAAGAATTAACGGCGCGCAGGGAACCGCATCCGGGGCAATAAAACCCGGTAAGTGTCAGGGATGGACACGTGGGCCAACGGCCGGGTGTGTGTGGGTCAACAACCGCGACAGCGAGAGTTGCGAGGAAACATCCCGCAGCGACGAGTACCGGCCATGTCCATGCCGGTACTCGCGCTTGAATTCGGTCAACAGCGTTAACCATGCGGGTGTTCACTGCTGTGCTAAGTGGCTACTGGAAATCGTCAACCGACAAGACACCAGCAAACATGAGAATTGCAAGTAATCCGTAAATTATGACCACGCTCACAACGCTCCAAATAGCGAACGTTTTTGCGCGCTTCGAAGCGACATGCGCCCCATCAACGTCGCCCGCGTTCCACTTGGTGTTCACCTGGGTTGAGAAAATGATCGCGCCAATACCTAGCGGCAGGCAGCAAAGAACAGTCGAGATGATCGCAAATGCTAGGTGGTTCGGCGGAGGCGGGCCGGCAGGCTGATAACCGCCGGGGTATCCACCACCTGGATAACTCGGGTAACCGCCCGAGCCGGCATCGCCCGATCCCCCGAAGGGATTGTTCGGATCGTATGGCTGATTCGTCATTGAGCTTCTCTAATTCTGTGCGGGGTGCGGATGCTTATGGGCTGGCAAGCAAACGAGGCTACTTGTCCTCGCGTACCTGCCCGAAGCCCATTGCCTGCAGAGTTTTACCCACAATAACGCCGGCCACTGCCACGCCAAGGCCCGTCCATGCAAGCCAGTGCAACTCAAAGATGAGACCGACGGCACCGAACGTAGAACCGAGAATTATGAACAGAACCGTGGTCCAGGCCGCGATCGAGTGACCCTGCTGGGGGTCGGGTACCCGCGGGGGCAAGATATTTGAGGTAGCGGCAGCTTCAACCGGTGTGTCCAAGGTGCTTTCCTGATCTGGGGTGTTCGTCATTGTGGAATTTCCTCCTGCTTCAAGGGCGAGAATACCGTCAAACGGTTATGGAGTGGGATCTTGACCATCACTAAGCAAGTCCCAAAGATCGGCGTCACGAATTTCCTCATCCCCCGCGACCGCTTGGCCGCTAGCGCTTGGAGTCACCTTTTCGTGGCGAGTATCGGTTTGCCATCCGGGTGCGGCTCTCCAAATCAACGCAGCAATCCCAACGATTACGACGCCGAAAACCGATGCCGCAGCGACCCAAATTGTGATTCCCACATCGTGAATTGCTTCGGTCGGCAAAACTATCGCTGTCACTTCAGTCACCTGGGAGGTCATAGCGGCTCCCGGATCATTAAGGACGACGACACTCGCCACCGTGGTCGCGACGCCCGCCAGTGCGGTGATCAGGCACGTAATGATTGTTCCGATTTTCCTAGCCAGTGCAAGTGCTACTGCCGCTGCGAGTAAAACAAGACCCACCGCTGGCACGAGCGGCGCTGCCTGTCCCCCAGATGATGATATTTGTTCTAGCGCAGCTCCAGGAATATTTGCGCTTCCGCGCACCCACGGAACAGCCCCAAGGCCGAGCAGACCAAGACCAGCACCGAGCACTAGCACAACGGCCGCGCGGCGGTTGAGTCGTGAACTCTTCGTGGGACGCCCCGTCATGGTTGCGCGGGTGCCTTCAAGGTTGCGGCGGCCGATACTGCTCGCACCATCGCTGCGGCCTTGAGTTCGCACTCATTTTGCTCTGACTCGGGAACCGAATCGACAACGAGTCCCGCTCCTGCCTGGATGTGGGCGATACCGTCGCGAATTACACCGGTACGGATCGCGATTGCCATATCCATGTTCCCGGCAAAATCGAAGTATCCGATAGTGCCACCATAGATTCCGCGGCGCTGGGGTTCGAGTTCGTCAATTATCCGGAACACTTCGGGCTTTGGAGCACCGGAAAGAGTTCCAGCGGGGAACGTGGCCTTCAAAACGTCGTACGCGCTCGCTCCCTGTTTTAGGGTTCCTGCCACGGTAGAAACAAGATGCATTACATGCGAGTAGCGCTCTACAGTCAGATACTCGGTGAGCTCAACAGTTTCAGGATCACAGACCTTCGACATATCTGATTTCGCCAACTCAACCAGAATGTCGTGCTCGCCGAGCTCTTTGGTGTCCGCGCGTAACTCTTCTTCGAGATAGAGATCGTCCTGTGGTTTTTCGCCTCGGGGCCTAGTGCCTCCGATCGGGCGAGAAATTACGTGCCCATCGTTGATCTTTGCGAGCACTTCCGGTGACGAACCCACCACTGCGAAATCACGGTCTTGTGAATCAATCCCGCGCAAGAGATACATGTAGGGGCTGGGGTTGGCTGTGCGAAGAGTCCGGTAGACATCAATGGGGTCCGCTTCGCACTCAACATCAAATCGCTGAGAAAGAACGACCTGACTCGCTTCGCCCGCAAGCATGCGTTGACGCGCTTGTTCAACCGATGCTTCAAAATCATGGGCTTCGGTCTTGCGCCTCACCTTCGCGCTGTATTCGGTGTGGAATTCAGCGACCGTCGCTGGCGCGGCCACGGAAAGTTGACCTGCCATGCGATCTAGACGCGAGACCGCGTCTCGCCAAGCGTCTTCAACACGCTCGTCGGTGTTGTCGTGATTGATCGCGTTCGCAATGAGCCAGATCGTCGAATCGAGGTGGTCCATCACAACCAGATCTGTGGCTAGCGCGAGGAATATCTCGGGAAGGTTTAAATCGTCTGGCTTCTGAGATTCAATCCCGTGCCACTGGTGCACAAGGTCATATGAAAGTGACCCCACCAACCCCCCGGTGAGTGGGGGCATGCCCGGGAGCTTTGGGGTGTCTAAAACTTTTAAAGTCTCGGCCAAAGTCTCAGTTACCGGCCCGCTGGTTGGGACTCCCACTGGAGGGTCACCAATCCAGTGCGTTTGTCCCGCACGCGAAGTGAGGATCGCCGCAGCTTTAGCGCCAATAATTGAGTACCGCGACCAGCGTCCGCCGTGTTCAGCAGACTCTAAAAGAAATGTTCCTGGCGCGCTGGCTGAAAGTTTGCGGTAGAGACCAAGGGGCGTCTCGCCGTCCGCAAGCAACCGGCGTACGACGGGGATGACTCGTCGATCCTGCGCAAGAGTTTCGAAAGTATCAAGGGAAGGCCAGGTCACGCCAAGTGCGCTGCTTGGTCCGGTACTCATTTGTGGCCCCCTTCTACAGGTAATTCTCGTTCGTCAAAACAGGTTCGAGACCCGGTATGGCACGCAGCGCCAACCTGATCTACCTGGACAAGCAGCGTGTCGCCATCACAGTCATGATTCACTGCCTTGACCCACTGCACGTGCCCAGAGGTGTCTCCCTTACGCCAGTACTCCTGTCGACTGCGCGACCAAAAGACAGTGCGCCCCTCAGAAAGGGTGCGGCGCAGGGCCTCATCATTCATCCAACCAACCATCAGTACCTCATGGGTATCGAACTGTTGGATGACAGCGCAAATAAGCCCATCGGCGTTGAATTTGATTCGCGCGGCAATATTTGGATCTAAGCTCCCAGACACACTGCGATCTTTCCATGAGAGGGAATATCAGTTGTACCCAAGTTAGGTTTAGCGTGTTTGCGCAACCCACGATTCGTACATGTTGAAATAGCGCCCACGATTCTCGAGCAATTCATTGTGATGACCAGACTCAACAATGCGCCCAGCATCAACAACGAGCACAAGATCTGCGGCTTCGGCAGTGGACAGGCGGTGAGCGATAGCGAGAGACGTACGACCCCTCGTGAGCTGCTCAAGTGCCGATTGAATACGCACCTCAGCCTCGGGGTCAACCGCCGAGGTCGCTTCGTCTAAAACAAGAAGATCCGGATCTGCGACCGCGGCGCGTGCCAGAGCAACAAGTTGGCGTTCGCCCGCTGAGAGTTGTTCGCCTCGTTGCCCCACAGCCGTATCAAGGCCATCAGGGAAGCTCGCGACCCAGTCGCTTAGGCCGAGCGTGGCTATCCCGCGCTCGACATCCTCACGAGTAACGCCCTTACCACCCAGGGCAATATTTTCGGCTAAAGAACCGGTGAATAAATAGCCCTCTTGTGGCACAAGCGTTATGCGCGACCGCAGGTGTTCGCGGTTGATATCGCGCAGGTCAACGCCGCCGATGCGTACGGTGCCCTCAGCCGGATCCATGAGCCGGGTTAGAAGCCGAGCCATGGTCGTCTTACCCGAGCCGGTCTCACCAACAACTGCTACGCGTGTGCCGGCTGGGATTTCCACGTTTATGTCGCTGAGCACGCGTGGGCCGGTCGGATACGAAAAGGCAACGTCTTTAAATTCAATGTCAATCGGACCGGCCGCAGGTTCGCGACCCCCGTGGTCGGGATCAGCAACATCAATGGGTGATTCAAGAATCGCAATTACACGCCGCCAACCCGCAACAGCGTTTTGCAACTCGTTCAAAACCTCTGTAGCGATCTGAACCGGTCCAGTGAACAACTGAACTAGGAAGAAGAAGGCCACGAGGCGCCCAACAGACAAGTCGCCGTTCATACCCAAGAATGTTCCAACGACCATCACGACAGCGATAGCCAATCCGGAACTTAAAACTCCACCGGAAAATGCAAGCGAAACCATCGTTTGCGCGCGAACAGCCGCACGTCTGTGGTGCACATTGGCGCGATCCAGCCTTTTTTGGGTGCGCTCATTAACTCCGTAAACACGGATCGTCTCGGCGCCAACAATCGATTCAGACACTGCACCTAAAAACGCGCCCATGCGCTCTCGCACCATGCCATAGGCCCTCGAAACGGCGCGCTGAGCAACCGGGGCGGCGAGCATCATGGGAATGAAAACTGCCCACACCACGATCGCGAGTTTCCATGAATAAAGCGCCATCAATACTGTGGCAACAATTAGCTGCCCCGTTGACAAAATCAACTGCATGCCGCCCCACTGGACGAACATAGAGATCGTGTCGACGTCAGATGTTACGCGCGATACAAGCGCACCTCGACGTTCCGTTCCCTGCGTGAGAGTTGAGAGGTCATGGACGTGTCTAAACGCTCGAATTCTGAGTGTCGCCAGGCCCTGTTCGGTTCGCTGAACGAGTCTGAGGTTTACGAAGTATGAGCACAGTCCGGTCACGGCAACACCAATTGCTGCGAGTGAAACCAACACTGCTACCCGCTGGACAAGAGGCCCGCCGGGAACATTAATTGCGGTGTCAATCGTTTGCTGAACCGCGATTGGCACAACAATGCGGCCAGCCGTTGCTATAAAAGCAAGGGTGAGCGTCAGTTTGAGGCCGTTGGCGATCTCGGGTGAAATCTGCAGGCCACGGCGTAGCGTGGCAAATACGCCCAGATCGGAACTTACCTGAATGCGACTCGATGTCGAGCCATTCGCTTGCTGGGTCATCGCACACGCTCCTGACTGTCACGCTCATACGCGGTCAAAAGCATGCGATATTTCGGGTCTTCCTTAAGCAATTGCGCGTGGCTGCCATGAGAATTGATGCGCCCCGAATCCAAATGAATCACTTCATCAGCGGACGCAATAGACGCCATGCGATAGGCGATCACTATGACGGTCGCTCCGCCCTTCTGGTTACGCAAACCCGACAAAATGGCCTGCTCAACTTCAGGATCCACAGCTGAAGTGGCGTCGTCCAAAATTAAAAGCCGCGGTGCGCGTACCAGGGCTCGCGCGCTCGCGATTCTTTGCCGCTGACCACCGGAAAGTGAGGCTCCCCGCTCCCCCACGTTTGTGTCTAAACCGTCGGGTAGCGCAGAAACAAAATCGGTAGCTCGAGCAGTCTCTAACGCCGCCCAAACTTCTTCATCGCTCGGCCCATCGCCCTCGTCAGCGAGCGTAATGTTGCCGCGCAAAGTGTCATCAAAAAGGAACGTGTCTTGTGAAACAAGCGCGATCTGTTCCGCACGAGCCTGGGCTGACCACTGGGCAAGCGAGACCCCGTCGATAAGCACCTCGCCACCTGTTGGAGCATCGAGCCTCACCAGCAGATTTGCCAGCGTTGACTTACCGGAGCCCGTAGCGCCGACAAGTGCAACGGTTTTTCCGGGTTCTATTTCGAGGTTCAGATCGCTTAAGACAGTGGTTTCAGTACCGGTAGCGATGTCTTTATGCGCGTACCGCAGATCGCGAACCTCGACACGTGCCGGCGCTGAGCCGTTGACGTTCTCATCACCCGCAGGCAGCCGATCACGCGCGTCAATTACGCGAGAGATACGCGACCATCCCACGAGTGCGCGCGGAAGCTCACCAAGAACAAACCCTATTGAACGAATCGGGAACGCCATGAGCGTCAAAAGATAGGCCGACATGACCACGTCACCCGTTGCCGCCGCCCCGGAAGCCACGCGCAGGGTTCCGACAACCAAAACTAGAAGCGTGGCAAGAGTCGGAAGCGCATCCATGACTGGATCAAAGACAGCGCGCGTGCGCCCAACCCCGATATTTGCGTCACGAAGACGGTGCGTCGAAGTGGAAAATCGATTTGCTTCGCGCTCCTCGAGCCCCAGTGACTTAACAACGAGCGCCCCATCGAAACTCTCATGGGCTACGTCTGCCACTTCCGCGCGAAGTTGCTGCGCGCGGGTGACGAGCGGTGACATGTGCTTGCGGTAAATGGTGTTAGCGATCAAGATTCCGGGCAGAATGATCATGCCGGTAATGCCGAGCACATAGTCGGCGGCGAGCATTGCCCAACCCGAAATGAAAAGCATCACGACCACGCCCAAAGCAAAAGGCAACGGGTTGAACACGTGAGTTGCTGCTTCAACATCTGATGAGGCGTTCGATAGGAGCTGCCCAGCCGGATGGCGTCGATGCCATGACAGGGGAAGTTTGACGTACTGATGCGTTACTTCGCGTCGCTTATGGGACTGCAAATGAAATACGGCGGCACCCGTCACCGCGCGTCGACCGACAACACCAATCGCGGTCAGCAACGCAATAAGGGCCAGTATTCCGCCGGCCATCCAAACGTGACGCGAAGTGATTTCAGCTGAACCACTAAGCGCGGGTGTGGCTACTTCATCTGTGAGGCGCCCGACCATCCAGCCTGACGCGACAGTTGCCGCACCATAGAGCGCACTTCCGGCAATACCAAGCCCAAAAAGACCCGGAGTGGTACGCAATCCTCGAGCGAAGAGCTGGAAGCTGCGCCGAATTGTTCCACCCGTTAACTCAGACCGGACGGTCAAGCAATGCACCTCACGAAGTTTCGTTTCTTGTTTCTAATGCTGCTAGGCCACTTTAAACCCTGCCCCCGCAAGTGCGTTCTTTACTTCACCAACGCTCAAAACCCCAAAGTGAAAAGCACTCGCCGCCAAAACCGCGTCAGCGCCACCTGCTGCTGCCTCTACAAAGTGTGAAGCGGCACCCGCGCCACCCGAAGCTATCAGTGGTGCGTCAGTGACCCCTCGCACAGCCTGAAGCATCTCGAGGTCAAAACCCTTATTAGTACCATCAAAATCAACCGAGTTAAGCAGGATTTCACCCGCACCCAGATCGACAGCCGTTTGAACCCATTCCAAGGCGTCCATGCCGGTACCAGTTTTACCGCCGTGTGTCGTTACCTCATAACCGGATGCGGTCAAGCCCGGTTCGGCTCGTCGCGCGTCAACCGACAAAACGGTCAGCCCTGGCCCGCACTGCTTAGCGATCTCGGTCAAAACCTCGGGGCGCGCAACCGCCGCCGTGGCGATTCCTACCTTAGAAGCACCCGCAGCAATGAGCGCGCGAACATCTTCGACGGTTCGAACGCCCCCACCAACCGTTATGGGAATTGAAATTTCTTTAGCGGTCGCGTTCAAAACCTCAAGCGTCGTACCGCGCTGCTCATTCGAAGCGGTGATGTCTAAGAACGTGATTTCATCGGCGCCTTCTAAGTGGTAGCGCTGTGCCAACTCGACGGGATCGCCGGCATCACGCATATTGGCGAACTGAACGCCCTTAACAACTCGGCCGGCTTTGATATCTAAACAAGGAATGACGCGCACCGCTTTATTCACCCCAAAATACTATCTGGCCCACGGCCATGTGCGCCAAAGAGAACCCTCTTACCCGATACCGTAGTGACTGTGTCGACCACCGAACCAGTCAAAATCGCTCGTGAAATCCTCAAATTATTTGAAGACCCGCCGCGCACCACCACAGTTGGCGGCGCACAAATAATTGCGCTCGACGGTCGCTCAGGTTCCGGAAAAACCTCTATAACAAAAATCATTCACAGCACTGATCCGCGAGTTCGAACGTTGGCGATCGAGAATTTCTACCGGGGGTGGCAGGGAATAGAAATCGGGCCACTGCGACTGGCTCGCGAAGTCTTGCGCCCGTGGGCGGCCGGACTCCCCGCGCGGGCTCGCCACTGGGACTGGAACAACATGTCCTGGCAAACACACCCGCGCACTATCACCCCGCCCGAACAGGGAGCTCGAGTCGTAATTGAGGGATGCGGGGCGGGCGCCCGTGCACTGGATCCCTTTCTTGCGGGCATCGTGTGGCTTGAGGCCGACTCACAGACCCGATTTGA
>Ga0079225_10002511_pt1 | contig 10597 bp, 8 predicted proteins | sample Poulit2012_FD_76344 | JGI IMG/M metagenome (GOLD analysis project Ga0079225, IMG submission 76344) | Agricultural soil microbial communities from Georgia to study Nitrogen management - Poultry litter 2012 | ecosystem: Environmental > Terrestrial > Soil > Agricultural land | place: USA: Georgia...
TATTTTAGGTAGTGCCACCCCGACACTTGAATCTTTTGCAAGAGCTAAAAAAGGGGTATATCAGTTACTGACATTAAGTAAACGAACCAATGATAAAGCACTTCCAGAAGTATCCGTTGTTGATATGCGGGAAGAATTACACGGTGGAAATCGATCCATGTTTTCCATACAGTTGATAGATGACATTAAGGATTGCATGGAAAGAGGAGAACAAATTGTTTTACTACTCAACCGCAGAGGATACTCCACTTTTGCATTATGTAGAGATTGCGGGCATGTAGAGGAATGTCCAAATTGTGATATTTCTTTAACTTATCATAAGCGTAATCAGATGCTCAAATGTCACTATTGCTCGCATGAACAGCCAATTCCAAAAGTTTGCCCAAAATGTGATAGCAATCTTATCCGTTTTTTTGGAACAGGTACGGAGCGTGTGGAAGAATCATTGACAAGCCTGATTCCTGAAGCTCGTATTATTCGAATGGATGTTGATACAACTTCCAGAAAAGGTGCTCATGAAAAATTACTAAGCCAATTTCAAAATCAGGAAGCGGATATTTTATTAGGTACACAAATGATTGCAAAAGGCCTGGATTTTGAAAATGTTACACTTGTCGGTGTATTGGCAGCCGATTCTATGCTTCACTTGCCAGATTTTCGATCAAGTGAAAAAACATTTCAACTCTTAACCCAAGTAAGCGGTCGGGCTGGTAGACACGAATTGCCTGGAAATGTTATCATCCAAACTTATACACCAGAACATTATAGTATACAGCTAGCAAGTAAGTATGATTTTACTTCCTTTTATCAGCATGAAATGAGTATGCGGCATACTTTTTTATATCCTCCTTATGTTTTTCTTGTGTTGTTGACAATCTCAGATGAAAATGAACAAACAGTCATTCGTACAGCACAACAAATACATCAAGGACTTATGAAACATTTGGAACAAGGAACGATGATTCTTGGCCCTGTACCATCACCGATAACAAGAGTGAAAAATCGCTATCGTTACCAATTAATTCTAAAATATCGCTATCACCCTCATTTACAACGCATTATTGCAAATGAAATAGATCAATTTCAAAAGGAAATGCGACAAGGTTTACAGATAATTGTTGATTTTAATCCATATCAACTGATGTAGAAAGGAAGATATATTTGACACGTATTATTTTTATGGGAACTCCTGATTTTTCAGTACCCATTTTAGAGAGACTTATAAAAAGTGAACACCAAGTTGTTGCAGTTGTCACACAACCTGACCGACCTAAAGGGAGAAAAAGACAATTAGCTGCATCACCGGTAAAACAAGCAGCGCAAGCATACGAAATTCCAGTATATCAACCAGAAAAGTTGAGCGATGAACTTGATGAAATTTTGGCGATTGAGGCAGATATTATAATTACAGCTGCTTATGGTCAGTTGTTGCCAGAAAAACTACTTCAATATCCAAAGTTCGGATGTATTAATGTACATGCGTCATTATTGCCGGAGCTTAGAGGTGGCGCTCCCATTCATTATGCGATATTAGAAGGAAAAAAAGAGACTGGAATTACTATCATGTATATGGCGAAAAAGTTAGATGCGGGGGATATTATTAGCCAAGAAGCTGTTACAATTGAGGCGGATGATCATGTAGGTACATTACATGATAAACTCTCTAGAGTTGGCGCTAATTTATTAGAAACAACATTGCCATCTATTTTTGAACAGCAAAATAATCGAACAAAACAGGATGAAGCGAAAGCAACCTTTGCACCAAATATTACAAGAGAACAAGAAAAGATTGATTGGCATTTAGATCATTACGCTATTTACAATCATATTCGCGGTTTACATCCATGGCCTGTTGCCTATACTTTATTTGAAGGCGAGAGAATGAAGATTTGGTGGGGAGAAAGGAATGAGCACACTTTTTCGAAAGCAAAACCTGGCGAAATTGTTGCTATTGATGACAATCAACATCACATAACTGTCGCATGTGGGGATTCACATGGTATTAATCTTACAATGATTCAACCTGCTGGAAAAAAACGTTTGCAAATGAAGGACTTTCTTAAAGGGAACCCAAATGTTTTTCAGATTGGTCAAATAATGGAGTGATTTTTTGAAAGCTAAAACAGTGAGAGAAACAGCGCTAGACTTACTAGTGCGTATTGATAAGCAAGGCGGCTTTAGTCACCTGTTAATCAATAATGCTATCGAAAAACAGCAAATAAAGGCTCGTGATGAAGCACTATTGACTGAATTGGTTTATGGTACGATAGAACGGAAAATGACGCTTGATTATTATTTAAAAGATTATATTAAAAAGCAAAAGAAAATGGATCATTGGGTTAAAATGTTGTTGCGTATGTCTGTTTATCAATTTGCTTATTTAAATAAGATTCCTCCTTTCGCTATCATTCATGAAGCTGTCAATATAGCAAAAAAGAAAGGGCATAAGGGAATTGCCTCTTTCGTCAATGGTGTGCTGCGTAATATTGATCGTAACGGACTAAAAGATATAGCTAATATAAAAGATCCAATAGAGCGAATTAGTATTGAAACGAGCCACCCTTTATGGCTTGTTCAAAGATGGTCTGCCTACTACGGTATCGAAACAACTGCTGCAATCTGCAAGGAAAATTTAGAAAGAAAGTTATTAAGTGTGCGAGTGAATCAACTGAAAACAAATAGAGAGACATTACTTAAGCAGCTTAATGAACTGGGTATTATAGCTTCTTCATCCCCTTGGTTGGAAGAAGCTTTGGTGATAGACGAAGGAAATATTCTTAAAACAGATTTATTAGAGTCAGGAGAAGTTACTGTCCAAGATACAAGCTCGATGTTGGCAGCAAAAGCAGTAGAAGCAGAACCTGGAATGATTGTGTTGGATACTTGTAGTGCACCTGGAGGTAAAACGACCTTTTTGGGGGAAGTCATGCAAGGGAAAGGTGAAATTTACGCGTATGATTTGCATCAAAATAAGCTAAACTTGATTAAAAAGAGTGCTAGTCGACTTGGTATTACAAACATACATACTGAAGCAAAAGATGCACGCTCCTTACAGTCAGTACACAAAGCTGAAACATTCGATCGAGTTCTTATCGATGCACCCTGTTCTGGATTTGGTGTCATTCGATCAAAACCAGATATTAAATATCAGAAATCAGAAAAAGACATTGTGCAACTTAAACAAGTACAACATGATATTTTAAATCACGTAGCTCCCCTAGTTAAAATAGGTGGAAAAATAGTATATAGTACATGTACTATAGAGAAAGAAGAAAACGAATGGCAAGTGAAAGCATTCTTGGATAAAAATAAGCAATTTGTAGTTGATGACACTTTTTTAACGGAAGTGAAAAGAATGGATATAGGACATATAACGGAGTATGGTGTTCAAATTTTTCCACAATCTCTTCATTCAGATGGTTTTTTCATTACTCGACTTGTAAAAAGTGCTCAACACTAAGAGGTGGTAAATATGAAAACGAACTTTATGACTGATCAAGGACAGGTCCGACCTGTTAATGAAGATGCGGGTGGTGTATTTTATCATACACCTAATCAAGTGTTAGCAATAGTAGCAGATGGTATGTGTGGTCATAATGCTGGTGAAGTAGCGAGTTCACTTGCCGTTCGCACGTTGGAAAATAAATGGAACAGTATCCCCGACAACTTACAAGCCGAAGATGCAGCCGCTTGGATAAAAGAAGCAATTAATGAAGCGAATAAGATTATTTTTGATCATTCCCGAAACGATGCTGCATTAGAGGGAATGGGGACCACTATCGTATTAGCAATTTGCACTGAAGATTATTTGGCAATTGGTCATGTTGGAGATAGCAGAGCCTATCTAATGAAAAATGGCAATATTAATCAAGTGACAGAGGACCACTCCTTAGTGAATGAATTACTCAAAACTGGCCAAATTTCTGAAGGAGATGCAGAAGAACATCCAAGAAAGAATGTACTCTTGCGTGCTGTAGGTACAGAAGAAAATGTCGAGGCAGACATCCATACATTTACCTGGCAGGAGGGGGACACACTATTACTCTGCTCTGACGGGCTTATTAATAAAATTAGTGATGAAGAAATCAAGCGATTATATTCAACAGAAAAAGATAACGAAACATGGTCCAAAGAATTGATGCACGCTGCAAATGAACGGGGCGGAGAAGATAATATAACACTTGCTGTTGTTCGTTATGAACATCCGGATCAATCGGGTGATGCACTATGCTAGAAGGATATCTTTTAAGTGAACGTTACCGAATCAAACGGGTCATCGGTGGCGGAGGAATGGCGAATGTTTATTTGGCACGTGATACAATTTTAGATCGTGATGTGGCCATTAAGGTACTACGACCCGAATTTGCTAATGATCCTGAATTTATAGAACGTTTTGATCGTGAAGCACAAGCTGCAACAAGTCTTTCACATCCAAATATCGTAAACATATATGATGTTGGAGAAGAAAATGATATTTTATATATGGCGATGGAATATGTAGATGGCTTAACATTAAAAGAATACATTTTAGAATATGGTCCTCTACCTGTTGAAAAATCAATAGATATTATGAAGCAATTAACAGATGCCATTGCTCACGCGCACATGAATGGTTTAATACATAGAGATATTAAGCCACAAAATATCCTGATGGATCACTATGGAAATGTTAAAGTTACTGATTTTGGAATTGCGATAGCGCTAAGTGCTACATCTTTAACACAAACAAATTCGATACTTGGATCAGTTCATTACCTCTCACCTGAGCAAGCAAGAGGTGGAACGGCTACTAAAAAGTCAGATATCTATTCTTTAGGCATTTTATTTTATGAGTTATTGACGGCTGAATTACCATTCTCCGGTCAATCTCCAATATCGATTGCACTTAAACATCTGCAGGATAATACACCGTCTGTTCGAAGCATTATCCCAGAGATTCCACAAAGTGTAGAAAATATTGTTTTACAAGCAACTGCAAAAGATCCATTTCATCGTTATGAAAGTGTTTTTGATATGGAAACTGCATTAGATATTGCACTTGATCCAAGCGTTCGCGATGAAGCGGTCTATAGCCCGCCAGAGGAAGCAGGAGAATCAACAAAGGCAATCCCTATCATTACAGATGAGCAATTAAACGGGACTGACGATGATGCAACATTAGTACATAATGAGCATGAGACAACAAAGCATGCTCCGGTTCAACCTAATGACGGAAATGAGGATTCAAAAAAGCCAAAAAAGAAGAAACGATTTTATAAACGAAAGTGGTTTATCTTTTTGATGCTCCTCTTTTTAATTATTTTGGGCGGTATTATTTATTTTGTGCTGAGTACACCTAAAATGATTCATATGCCAGATGTCGTTAATGAAGAATATGATGATGCTAAAGAAACACTCGAAGAGAATCAATTAAAAGTAAATAAGAAAATGATGTCTTCTGAAGAGGTGGAAGAAGGATTAGTCATAAAAACGGATCCGGAAGCAAATCGTTCAGTGAAAGAAAAATCAACCGTCAATGTATTCGTTAGTGAAGGAAAAGAAAAAGTAAAGTTTGGAGATTATGTAGGAGAAAATTTTGGTCAAACTAAAAGGTTATTGGAAGAAGAAGGATATAAAGACGTTATAGATTATCCCAAACCTTCGGATGAGCCGGAGGGAGATATTATTTCACAAACGGAGCCAAATGAAGGAGATGAAGTGGTTCCTGCTGAGACAAAAGTAATTTTTGAAGTAAGCAGTGGACCAGAAACATTTACGTTAATGCGTCTTACTGGATTATCCTTAGATGAAGCTAAGGAATATGCAAATGAAAATGGTTTGACATTAGATGTAAGTGAGGAGCATTCTGATTCTGTTGAGAAAGGAAATATAATTAGTCAATCACCCGAGGCGAATACAGAAGTCGTTGCAGGGACTGAAGTAGAAGTTGTTCAATCACTTGGTAAGAAGGAACAGCCACCTAAATCACATAATGTTTCCTTTACAGTTCCATATGAACCGGATGAAAAAGATGATGAAAAAGATGATGCAAATAATAATGATGCATCAGAAAATAATGATGAGTCAGACGGTCAAGAAGTACAAATTTATGTCGAGGATAAAAACAATGATATTTCTAATGTGTTTCATGAAGAGACAATTACAAAAGATGAAGAATTTGAACTGACACTTGTTGTGGAACCAGATAAAGAAGCAAAATATAAGGTAGTTCGTGACGGAGAAACCATTTTGGATAAATCAGTTTCTTATTAAGGAAGGTGACTTGATGCAGGAAGGTAGAATTGTAAAAGCGTTGAGCGGTTTTTACTATGTGGAGACAGAAGATCAACTCTATACATGTAAAAGCCGCGGCGTTTTTAGAAATAAAAAGATATCACCGCTAGTTGGAGATTTTGTTGAATTGGATGTAACAGCAAGTGATGAGGGATATATTACTCATGTCAAACCTCGTAAAAATGAGTTGGTCAGACCTCCTGTTGCCAATGTTACCCAAGGCATGATTGTTAGCTCAGTCGTGCAACCAAATTTTAGTTCATTTTTAACCGACCGGTTCATTACTTTATTGGAATATAAACAAATGAAGCCAGTTTTATTAATCACAAAAATAGACTTAGCTAATGAAAGTGAACTAAAAAAAATAAAAGATATCACTGCTTATTACGAAGCAATTGGGTACAGTGTGTTTCTTATGCAACCAAAAAGAGAAGCAATATCAATTATTAGAAATAAATTAGATAGTGAGGTAACAGTACTAGCAGGCCAATCAGGAGCGGGAAAATCTACCCTTTTAAATCACTTAGCTCCTTCTCTTAATTTACAAACAAAAGAAATTTCTACAAGTCTTGGACGTGGAAAGCATACAACGAGACATGTTGAATTGTTTTCTGTGGCTAAGGGTCTTGTTGCAGATACACCAGGTTTTAGCTCGCTAGAATTTCCAGACTTGAAACCGGAAGAACTTTCAAGTTGTTTCATTGAATTCGAAACATATAAGCAACAGTGTAAGTTTAGAGGTTGTCTCCATTATAAAGAACCAAATTGTAAGGTGAAAGATGCAGTAGATAAGGAACTTATAGCTGAATTTCGTTATAAAAATTATATTACCTTCTTGGAAGAAATATTAAATAGAAAGCCGAGGTATTAATATATGGTAAAAATTGCACCCTCTATTTTATCAGCAGATTTTGCAGCTTTAGGAAAAGAAATAGACGATGTCGAAGCAGGAGGTGCTGATTACATACATGTTGATGTGATGGACGGTCATTTTGTACCAAATATTACAATTGGGCCATTAATTGTGGAAGCAATCCGTCCAGTCACCAATTTGCCACTTGATGTTCATTTAATGATAGAAGAACCGGATAGATTTATAGCAGACTTTGCAAAAGCAGGTGCTGATATTATTACTGTGCATCAGGAGACATGCAGACATTTACATCGGACTATTCATTTAATAAAAGAATATGGTGTTAAACCGGGGGTCGTTCTTAATCCGGCAACTCCGGCAGAAACAGTAAAAGAAGTGTTACCCTATCTTGATATGGTGCTTTTGATGACTGTGAATCCCGGTTTCGGCGGTCAAAAATTCATCCCGGAAGTCCTCCCTAAGATTAGTTATCTAGATGAGTTAAGAAAAACGAATAATTATTCATTTGAGATTGAAATTGACGGTGGTGTAAATAAAGATACAGCAAAAAGTTGTACAGACCTTGGAGCAGATGTACTTGTAGCGGGGAGCGCTGTTTTCAATCAAGAAGATCGCAAACAAGCAATTAACATTTTACACGAGGCTACCAAGGAATAGTTATTTCAATGTATAAATCCTTTTCACCCAGATTTATTTAATACGTTCTTTTTTAAATTATTACTGCATATAATGAATAATAAACAGGTGAAGAACGCCCGGTAATTGTCTTCATGGTGAGGAGGAGCAAAATGAAGTTTTATACGATTAGACTTCCTAAGTTCATTGGTGGTTTCGTTAAGGTATTGGTAGGTATGTTTAAGAAAGATTAAAAGTTTAATAATATCGTGACATGAAAAAGCACCCTTTCTTTATCGGGGTGCTTTTATTCATACGCGCTGAACTTTTCCAGATTTTAAAGCACGTGCAGAAACATAAACACGTTTAGGTTTGCCATCAACCATAATGCGAACTTTTTGTACATTTGATTTCCATTTACGTTTATTTGCATTAAGTGCGTGAGAACGATGATTTCCAGTTCCTGTTTTACGCCCAGTAATAACACATTTTCTTGACATAGGAATCCCTCCTTGCATCCAATTCATACTAAATAAATTTATCATAAATAAAGGAAAAATGCAATGTCTTTTATTTCTTCCATAATTGTTAAGGCTTATTTTATGTTTATTCTTATTTCACTCAGTTGAATATACGATAACATTTTTGTAAATGAATTTATATTTTAAGTCAATAATAGAAGAATGAATAAAAAATAAGAGCATTTTTTAAATAGGGATTTCTTTATTCTTATTTTTATTATAGAATAGTGATTTGCAGGTTTAAATTATAATAGCCTTATATCAACTGCTATATGGATAAAAATATATTGTCTTGTATTTCAAGTTTGCATAATTTAATCGATTATGCGAATCTCTTAGTAGATAATAAGTATAATCCCTTCACATCTCGTAAAAAAACGGTACAATATAGTAGGAAGTTTTTCAGCAAGTTTACGACAAAAACTTGCTTAAAGGAGGACAAACAGTGGCTTATAATCTGATTAATAGCTCTCTATTGCTACGGATGATTCAACTGGGGGCCAATAATCTAGCTAATCATAAAGAAACCATCAATCAGTTAAATGTATTTCCAGTACCAGATGGTGATACAGGAACGAACATGAATTTATCAATGCAATCAGGTGTAAGAGCTCTTCAAGATATGGAAGGAGCGGAGATGCCAGCTATTTTGAAGCAGTATGTTACAGGATTGTTGATGGGAGCAAGAGGTAATTCAGGTGTCATTTTATCGCAATTATTTAAAGGTTTTCAAGAAGCACTCGAAACAAATGAAAACATTGATGCTGAAGATTTTGCAAAGGGACTTGAATTAGGGGTTGAGAAGGCTTACGGTGCAGTAACTAAGCCCGTTGAAGGGACGATTTTAACTGTAGCAAAAGCAGCAGCTACTTGTGCGAAAAAGTCTGCTCAAACGACTAATGATCTGACAGCGTTCATGGAACAAATTGTTGATGCTGCAAAGACATCACTTGATCAAACGCCTGAGTTACTACCAGTTTTAAAAGAAGTAGGGGTAGTCGATTCAGGAGGAAAAGGTTTACTTGTTATTTATGAAGGATTTTTAACTGCATTAAAAGATGGCGAATTAAATGCATCAACTGATGAAACGGATATTGATATTCAAATTGAACAAGAACATGATAAGGCAGTTCAATCGCTCATTAGCGCTGATTCTATTGAATTTGGCTACTGCACGGAATTTATTGTTTCGTTTACGCCGGACAAGCTTGAGAAGCATCCATTTGATGAAAATCAATTTCGTCATCAGTTGAGTGAGTACGGTGATTCATTACTTGTCGCTTCTACTGATGATTTTGTCAAAATTCATATTCATACAGAATATCCTGGAAAAGTCATGAATATGGCTCAGAATTATGGAGAATTGACGGAAATTGACATCGAAAACATGCGGAATCAGCATAAAGCATTGATTCAAAGTGAAAAAGCAGAAGAAGTAGAAGAAGACATACCTGAAAAAGAAATTGCACTTATTACTGTGGCAATAGGTGACGGTATGCAAGAAATGTTGCAAAGTGTTGGCGCAACATCTGTGATTACAGGTGGCCAGACGATGAATCCGAGCACTGAAGATATTATACAGGCCATAAAGAAAGAAAATGCGAAAGTTGTCTATTTACTGCCTAACAATAAAAATATTTTGCTTGCTGCTGAACAAGCGAAAGAACTAGTAGACGAGCAGGTTATCGTTATACCTACGAAGTCAATCCCACAAGGTATTGGTGCTTTATTTGCTTTTGATGAATCAGCGGATATAACTACTAATGAAACGAAAATGACCGAAGCAATTGAAGATGTAAAGACAGGGCAGATGACTTACGCGACAAGGGATACCGTTATTAATGGAATGGAAATTCAAAAAGATGCGTTTATCGGCATGAATGATGATGCAATTGTTTCAACAGATAAAGATAAAACAATCGTTCTAGATCAGTTAATTAATCGTCTAATTACGCCAGATGATGAAATTATGACCGTATTTTTTGGTGAAGATGTCACTGAGAAGGAAATGAATCAATTTAAACATCGTACTGAAGAAAATTTAGATATTGATGTCGAATATTATAAAGGTAACCAACCAATATATCCGTATATTTTGATGGTTGAATAAAACAATGGGAATCATTCCTGTTGTTTTTTTGTTATAATGAAAGAAAGCTTAATCATGATCAATTATGAGTAATAGCAATGTAAAATTTATTCTTACATAATAAATGGATATTGGTTAAAAAAGTGAGTGTGAAAAAAGTGTTGACAGATCCTGTAACTGTTTTAAAAGGTGTTGGAGACAAGATGAATGAAACACTTGCTTCGA
>Ga0079225_10002512_pt1 | contig 10597 bp, 7 predicted proteins | sample Poulit2012_FD_76344 | JGI IMG/M metagenome (GOLD analysis project Ga0079225, IMG submission 76344) | Agricultural soil microbial communities from Georgia to study Nitrogen management - Poultry litter 2012 | ecosystem: Environmental > Terrestrial > Soil > Agricultural land | place: USA: Georgia...
TTTCGTCAGAGAAGGGGGTCAATATGCCAGACTGGCGCATTGTAACCCCGGGGTCAACATCATCAGAATAGGGGGGTCAGTTTGAAACAGAATGGGGGGTCAATTTGGAACAGAATAACCACACTTTTAACAAGCGAGGTTACAGGTTAGTGTTCATTGTTTCAAGCGGTTTTATTCGAAGGGATTCCACTTCTGCTTATTTGCTTTTATAGTTACTTGGAACTTAATTTGATAAATATATACACTTGGTTTTTTGCGCTTTACACCTGTTCAAAGATATAAGCTCTTATAGGATTATTTCGAGCTGTCTAACCATGAACTAAGCATTAATTGTTTTGTTATATAACTCTTCATCTTTATCAATGCAGGCTACAGCTTGGATTATCGCTTGACTATTTTCAATTGTAAGTGGCTCTGCAGACACATAATTCCTCATTCTGCAACCAAACATGGAGATTGTCAACCTTTTGTCTCCTTTGATTAACAAGAAATCCCATGATTCATTTTCCGGAACAGTAGTAAGAGCCGGATTCCCACCCGAAAAAGCTTCTACATTACTCAATGCTGTGTGGCCTTGTCCTTCTACAATTATGGGATGAATATTTTCAACAGGCTCCCCTGTATTGGCAATAATTGAACCCTGTGATATTTGCCAATTTCTATTTTTAGTATTATTTCCTTTCTTATGTATACCTATAGCCACACAGTCTAAATTAAAACTAGTTAATTGTCCATAGGATTCCTCGCCAAGAGTAATTCCTCCATATGTGCCAAAAGTAAAAAGGTCAATAATTTGTGCATTATCAGTATGATTAATAGTATATGCAAATGTTTTCTTAGATATTACAGCATCAACTACTGCCCGGCTATAACCGCCACCTATGAATCTCTGATTAGAAGGGTTAACATGACAGGAAATTATTCGTGGAATGTCGTAACAATAATTAATTCGTATAAACTCACCGCCTAATGGATATCCATAGCAATGCTCAAATGTCATTAGTTCACAAATGTATTCTCTCGATGCATTAAAGTCCATTGCTAGGTATTCGCCATAAAATGTCAAGCACGATAGAAAAACACCCTGCGTTGAACTGATTTTGGAGGTTTGAATAGTAGCAGGATATTCGATAATAGAATTGGGGTCATTTATAGTCTGCTCAGAATACCAAAACTGTATTCCTTTGATTTGTGTTGCAGATTTTACTGTAATGAAAGCTTCATTTTTATCTGTAATTTTAAAAACACTTCCAACTGGCTGTGCCTTCGATGGATGAACAGTACCCCTTGGGGTTGGCCCATGTACACCTATTAGAGAAACATTTTCCTTTAAAATTATTCCGCCATTTATATGGTAAGGGTTCTCTGATGGTTCAACGAATAATGTTGAGCCCGACAAAGATGCAAAATCGATGGCTTTTTGCAAATTCACTTTATTCTTTTCTGCACTATTACCTGGCTTTACATCAAATTCTTGTATGTTAAAAAAACCATTTCCTATAAATTCTTTTTCTTGATTATCGAATAGAGTTGGTACAGCTATTAATCCTGTTAGAGCCATGGATTTTTTTAAAAAGTTACGCTTCGATATTTTATTTCCTAACTTCATAGATATTCGTATTATTATATTATTTTTAATAATATTTAATGTTGTACATTACCTTGCCGGTTGTTCTATTCCATAACCACTTTCTCCATGAAACCATCTTGCTGCCTGACCTGCCAACCATAAATAGTGATCTGTAGGCAAATCATCATCGATTCCAACAAAGATTTTATCGCCGTTTAACGGCACACTGCTATTATTTTTTACTTTAAAAATAGCTGTTCCTTCGTCAATTTCATCAAACATTGCAAGATATAATGATCTAGCGCCTACAAATTTGGCTCCTGCAACCTGTTTCCAGAACGTATTTCCTTTGTCCCGGGGAACATAGTTATAATCTTCTGTCCCATTTTTTAAGTTTGCCCAGCTAAAACCTGGAAAGACTAGTGGGGCATAATCAATTCCATTTTTATTGAGCCATTCAATATCTCCCGCCAACACTTTTGGAGCGATATCTTCATAGTTCTCTGAGTTATATCGCCCAACAGCCCATGGCATGACAATATCACTATTTTTAATGATTGAGTATAGTATCGGGGAATTAATTACATCTGCTCCCAATGTTCGCCAAAAGTAAGGAACACCCACCATAATAGAGAATTTGTTTGTAGGACCTTTAAGTCTTGAAATCAACTGTTCAACATCGGATAAAGAATAATTACGTCCATCATCAAAGCCTGCTCCCCAAACACCAACTAGTGGCTTACCGTTATGTCTCAAATACGTTGGGTTTTCATCATTATCAAATAGATTATAAGTAGTTTGTAGTTCTTCCCAATCATTCAATAGGACATCTGGGAGATCATCTGATGTAGAGTGGCTTAAATCATACATAATTGAGATTGCACGATCGTACTTTTTTGCCGCCTTCAATGCGTGCTCCAAAACTTTATTAAAATGTCTTTTCCCTTGGGGATTTTTAGTTTCTACTAAGAATCGTTGCATAAATACTCCATCTATCCCATATTCTTTCATCCATTTAAAATGAAGATCGATTGTTTCCTCATCAAATGAACTGAACAGATACGCAGTCGATCCATCTTCATGAGAAAATGGAGTAGGATACTTTTTTTTATATTCCTCCATATCAGGCCACATGTCAATCGAAGAACATCCAGGCTCGAACCCACAACTATCATTTTTGTAATGATACCATCCTCGATTGGATTCATCCCCCTCCGCAGCAAACCACCCTTGGTAACCCGCCATGACTAATCCATTGTAAGAGGTGTAGAGTAGCCCCGTTTCATCATACACAGCTTCTGGAATATGGGAGTTGTTCTCTGTTTCATCTAGTGACTTAGAGCATTGCGTTATGAATAATAACTGGAAGAAAAGTATGAGGGCAATATTTTCTTTCAAATAATATGATAGGCACTTCATATAAAGTATTATTATATATTATAATTTTACAATTAAATGATATTCAATATTCATATACCCTCATGGGTATACAAAATATCCGATTAGAGTCAAATTACAGAGAATCTTATTGAATATTAGATATGTCAAATAATTAACTACAAACTAAATGGAATTGTTACAGTTGGCGCATAATTGAACTTTGCATTTCCAATGTCGATTAATGCCCCGACCCTGAAGTAGAGTTCCTCGATGTTCTTTGGAGAATTAAATAGCGAACCATTAGAAACGATATCAAGTTCTAGAGTAAAAGTTTCATCATCCGAAACAACTCGATTGAGATCCACTTCATGAGATAATGTGTGAACGGGTTCTCCAACGATAGGCTCAGGAAAAACATACATGCCAATTTTTCGAACATTACTTATTACATTCTGTTCAATTTTAAAACTAGCTATAACAATATTTCCATCTCTCTTAATAGTTGCATTCTTTATTCTAATATAAGGAATAACTTCAAAATTCATTTCTGTATTTGCACCAATATCAACTTCTTCAGCTTCAATAGGTATGAAATTACCGTCTACAGGTTCAATAGTGTAAGTATTTTGAAAAAGTTGTGTATTGGCATATGTCCCATCATTTTTCACCACTAAATATTGTTTTGCAACCGGATCATAACCATGCTCTGTGAGCTCAATCCTTGTACCTCTGATTATATCCTGCTGTACCAGTTCCCCAGTATGTGCATCAATAAATTTACCATGCACTCCGCCATCAGGTCCTGAAAAATTATCTAAATCGCAAGAAGTAAAAACAATGATTAAAGCTAAGACACATAAGTAATTATAAATCTTCATAACATTAATATATGAAATGTTAGTAGTTTGGATTTTGTATTAGTTCATTCCCACTTATCCCGGGAATTGGACGGTAATAGGAAACAGCATCAAAGTTCCGAGGATCAAAATTTGGAATATATGTTCTCACAAATATATATTGTGCAGGCTCTACTCTTAAATCCAATAATGGCAACAATGCATGCATACGCCGGTTATTGAATTCATCTTCAAACTCACGCCTTCTTATAAGGTCCCACATTCTTCTATTCTCAAAAGCCAATTCTACTCTTCGTTCTCTTAAAATATTTTCTAATGTAAGATCAACCTCAACAGTATGCCCCGCACGTTTTCTGATATCGTTCAACGCTTGACGTGCTAAATTAAAATCTCCCATACCACTCTCGATAACAGCTTCTGCATAATTCAACAAGATTTCAGCATATCTTATATCCATGTAATCAGTTACACTTTGATTCCAGGAAGGAGTTACTGCATTCTGTTCATCAAGAAATTTTTTAATTAAAAAGCCAGTGCGAGTATAATTCTCTCCAAACGTGTCAAATCCCGAGTATTGATTACGATTTGGAGCTCCATAGGTATAAAAAATATTTCCATTATACTCGATATGCCCTTCAGTTAACATCATTGTTTCCCCATCAGGAGTAACTAATCCAGCTTGGATAATAATTTCCTCACCTTTCCATATTGAACCAGGGGCTATAATTGATGCATGAAATCTAGCATCTCTATTAGTAAATATTTCATAAGGGTCTGAATATCTTATGTAGTCTTCGTTAATGTCAAAACCACTATAATCATTTACATTTGATGTAATAGTTGTTTGAACTGGAATGAACTGTCCAGGATTATCATATGATTCATATAAATCAATTAGATCAAGTGCTGGGTTTAACCGACCAGGATGCGGCCAACCATTCGCAAGTTGGTTGGGTTGGTACCATATATCATAGTTATGCCCGGTATTGGTCCCTCTTCTAGCATACCCTTTTATAAAAATGGCCTCATCTGGAGCAATATTAGGGTTCTCAAACATTCGTTGAATATTTTCAATGGATTCTTCTATATTTGCCGGATTATCCTTGTACAATGAGTGTTGCCCGCCAATTATGATTTGTTCACTCGCATCGATCACTTGTTGATAATACTCGTTGGCCATATTCGTATCTAAGCCAACCAAACCGTTATCAACTGCTGTACCAGTTAGATTAAGTTTATTGTTATATTTGGCTACAGATGCCGCATGCAGAGCTGCTCGCGACTTCAAACCAAGGGCAGCCCATTTTGTGGCACGGCGGTGATCTGTTGTCCATTGACTAGGTAAATTTTCTGCCGCTTTTGTTAATTCACTCAATACAAAATCCCAAGTTTCTTTTTCAGTAGATCGAGGAATCATTAAATCTTCAATACTTCCCTCATAATGCTGCAAAACATCGATTATAGGTACTCCACCATATCTTTTGGCTAAAGCATAATATGCATAACCTCTAATAAACGATGCCTCCCCTATTAAATAATCGCGCTCTTCTTCTAAAATATTTAATTGAGGAATTTCATTAAATAGAATGTTAACATCCCTAATAAGTTTATAACCAGGTTCCCACCATGTAAAATCTCCCGAACGGATACCATCGTTCCAGGCCGAATGAACAGCTTCGTCTGTTACCATAGAAGCTATATAGCCCCCATTATTTGGATCGGAACTGTTGATATTAAAACCGTTTCTAAAATAAGTGAAATCCTCCACAGGCAATTGACTGTATAGATTCGCCATATAAATTCGAACTCCATCGGGATTACTTAACAAATCTTCTGCTGCAATCCTGTCTTTAGGGCTTATATCCAGAATATCCACGCATCCTGATATGGCAATAACAACCAACAATCCAACAATATATTTTTTATGATTATTCATAATTTTCTCAGAATTTAACATTTATGCCAAAATTGAACCCTCTCTGTAATGGATAATTAAAACCTGCGTTATAACTACCTTCGATTTTTTCAGGGTCAAAAATCTTAACAAACGGATCGGTAAAGGTAAAAATATTGTGCGCATTAGCATACAAACGGAGACCATTAAGACCGATTGCATTTAGTAATTGTGAGTCAAAACTATATCCGATTTCCATACTTTTCAATCGTATATAAGAAGCATCCCGTCTCCAGATTTCACTTTCAGCATACATCATTCCCACATTACTAATTAATCGTGCTGCAGGCCATTCACCTGGAATCCACTCACTTTGAAGATCATAGGGATCTTCTTTTCTCCATCTGTCAAAAAAGTATGCCGGAGTATTCAATCCCTGATAAGCAAGTACCTCAGCATATAACTCCTCAAAACGTACGGAGTACCTGGCTGCTCCTTGGAAAAGCATATTAAAATCAAAACCTTTCCAGGCACCTTTTAGAGTAAAACCATAAAATAATTTTGGGGTGCCATTCCAAAATTCGGGTTGCATATCATTTCCATCAATGATTCCATCATTATTTACATCCTCAAACCTAAAATCTCCAGGAAGCTCCCGTAAATTACCTAAATCCCCGTTTTGGATAGGGGAATGAATAATTTCGTCAGCATCCTGGAATTGCCCCGCATAAATATAACCCCATACAACGTCGTTGTATCGACCTGCCCTCCCATTTCGCCACCGATCCATACTATTTAGGAAAGGGCCTCTTTCAACATGAATATTTTTAGTTCTTGCATAATTGAAATTTGCATCAATTCCATACTGGAAATTTCCCACAAAGTTCATATAGCTGATTGCGAAATCAATTCCTCTGACCTGATCACTATTTAGGTTCTCCTGTGGGAGAGATCCTCCAAAAGTATTTGGCAGTGATGCGTCTCGATGGGCCAGAAGTCCCTCCCTGTTTCGTTTATATAAATCAAACTCTGCTTGTAACTTACCATCCCATAATGATAAATCAAATCCTATATCCAATATTGATGAAGTAAACCATGTTAAACTATTATTAACAATGGATGGGGATGAGGCTCCAACAGTGTATTCACCATTAATAAATTCGTATCCACCACCACCTGTGGTAGAAAATCCGGCTATGTACTGAAATGGTCTACCAGCGTCTTCTCCTACAATTCCATAAGAAGCTCTCAGTTTTAGATCAGTGAGCCAGCTAATCTCATTTAAGAAAGATTCATCAGATATTCTCCAACCAATAGCTCCAACAGGAAACATTCCCCAACGGTGATCAGGATGGTATCTAAAAGAACCATCTCGGCGAAAAGCAAACTCTAACAAGTATCTATCTTTATAATCATAATTTAACCTTCCGAGATAAGACATTCTAGCGGTTTCTTCTTCCAGCCCTCCTGTTTCCTGATTATCAAGTCCTGCAAAGTTAATTTGGTCATTTGTATAAAAATCATAATATCTCTTGGCTTGTGTCCATCTTGACCATGTTTGTTGTTGTTCATAAACTAAGATTGCATTTATATTATGATTTCCTTTAACCGATACCTCATAATTTACCATTCCTTGCAGAGTGTAACGATCAAAATTAGAGTCATAATTATAAATAGCCTCAGTCCCTTCTCACTGTAGATGAGGATTAAATCTGCCAGTTGCAGAATTAAGAGAATATAAATTAAAGCTTTTATTCAGAATTTTATTAAAATAGGTATTAAAATCATACCCTAATATACCCTGAAAGGCCAACCCCTCTAAAAAAGGGGCATTATATTTTAAATTTATTGAAGACTCGAAAGATTTATTCTGATGCTCATTATACCCTGTTACGCTAGGATCCGATAGAACAACTGGATTCAGCTCAGAACTCACCACGGAAGGGTAATCAGTATTCCCATTTACATAAGGACTCTCAATAGGCAAGGTACTTCTCGTACCTTTAAATATATTAAAAAAATCATCTACAGGAGTGTCTCTATTTCCAAGCATACCCCTTAATAGTACCGTTGCCTCAAATTGGTCGGTCAGTTGTGCTGTTACATTTGTTCGCAAGCTAAATCTTTCATAATTAATTGCATCCGTTTTTAACAAGCCTTGCTCAATAAAGTTACCTCCACTAATATGATATCGAAGTCTTTCAGTTCCACCGCTGGCTGAAATATTATGACTCGACTGTACAGCCCTATTCTTCATAGTTGCTTTATACCAATTTGTAGATCCATATCCAGGAGCCCCATCAATGTAGTTTTGTAAAATTTCCCTTGAAAAAAATGGATTACCAGTACCAAAAACTGCAGCGTCGTTTTGTATTTGTGCCCATTGGCTTGCTGTTGACATATCTGGAATATTTGTCGGGCTTTGAAATCCATATGTACCACTGTAACTAAATTGAGCCCTTCCCTCAACACCTTGCTTAGTAGTTACTATGATGACGCCATGTCCTGCACGAACTCCATAAATTGCTGCGGAAGCATCTTTCAAAACAGAAATACTTTCAATATCAGCTGGGTTTAACATTTGAAAATCTGTAGACCCCCCTCGGGGTATGCCATCTATTATATATAAAGGAGAACCACCGAAGCCCCTAATATTAATATTGGTATCAAAATTACCTGGTTGACCAGAATTTTGACGAATTTGAAGACCTGGTATTTTTCCTTGAATCTTCTGAGCTAAACTCGAGTTTGTAGTGGTCTGTATTGCTTCTGCATTGATACTGCTCACAGCACTAACAACAGAGGTTTCTTTTCTGGTACCGTATCCCACGACAATAAGATCATCCAACATTTGAATATCAGAGCTCAATTCTACATGTATCTCGTTTCTTCCATCAATAACAATTTCAATGCCTACATATCCGATATAAGAAAATTGTAGGGTCTCCTGTAAACTTGGCACCCCCATCTCAAATTCTCCATCCGAGTTGGTAGTCGTGCCTATTGTTGTCCCTTCTACAACAATATTCACCCCTGGCAGTGCTTCGCCAGTTTGTGCATCAGTCACCCGTCCTGTTAATGTTTGCTGCAATTCTTCAGTCTCTTCTCTACCAGAACGAATAACCAGTGTGTTTTTATTGGGAGAAACCAGATATTCCAGCCCTGTTCCCTCAATCAGTTGGTTCAACACATCAAAAAAAGCAGCGTTATCTGCTTTTATAGAAACTGGTTGATTGAGATTCGCTTCGGAATCGTAGGACAGCCCTACCTTCATCTGGCGGGTAAGGGACTCAAGCACATCAGCAAGCCTCATCTCTTTAATATCGAGAGAGACCAGATATTTGTTTTCTTCCTGTGCTTCCACATCAATATACTGCAGCGGAGTACTGCTGTTCATATGACGATATTGACTTAGCAAATCACTGCTCTGAAAGGCATGGCTTTCACCAGCAAACATCATCAATGAGATAATTATAGCAGACATTACTGCCTTGTACCACATCCCCGATCCTTTACCCGGACTTTCTGTACTAAACGTATCGTTATCACTCATGGATTTTTTATTGATTGTTTATAGTTATAGGTTTTCACCAAACACTTCATTTACTTTTTTTTAATTCTACTCTCTATTTCCCTGCCACAAAACTGAACCGCTACTGGTGTCAAAAGTGTATTCCAGGTATAGAGATGAACCAATCACAGAAAGAATATTCTCAAAATCTTCATGCGGAATTGTAGCTGTCAGCATTCTTTGTCTGACAGATTCCAACTCAAATTCACAAGTCACATCATATAACCGGTGAAGCTGCACACATACCCGATCCATCGAAAGCTCTTCAAATACCAGCTCTCTGTTTTTCCAGGCCAGGTAATTCTCCACACCAAAATTTTCGGTTTCAATACTACCTTGAATGAGATCCAGGTAAGCGTAATCACCCTTTTCTAAAATTACGCGACCCGCACCTTCTTCCCGGCTGTCTTTAAATGAAACACTCCCTTCAATAACCGCCACTTCAACCAGATCCGATTCAGAATACGATTTCATATTGAACGATGTCCCCAATACTTCCACCTCGGAATAATCCGTGTGTATGATAAAAGGAAGCTCCGGATTATGTACTACATCGAAGAATGCCTCGCCAGTCAAACGCACATTCCGGTTTTCTTTCATGTACCCATGTGATAATGTAACTGTGGAATTTTCATTCAGATAGACCACCGTTCCATCATGCAGCGTCACCTCTCGCTGCTGCTCTGCCTCTGTACTCAAAACGGTTTCAGCAAGCACCTCTTCCTGCTCTGAAAAAATCCCGGATGTATAGACCAACAGAGTAGCCATCGCAGCAACAAGTACACTTGCAGCGATTTTCAGAATCGGACCTAAATAATCTTTTTGCCGCTGTATCCGTTCTTTCTTTTCGATTTGTTCAATTTCATGCAGAATGAGACCAAAATGATGCTCAGGATTCAGCTTTTTAAATCCAGGAAAGAGTTCTTCCAGATCATCATCCGCTTCTGAATCATCATTAAATGAATTCAGATTGGCATCCATCTTTTCACCCAGATACTCCTTGCCCTCCGGGGTATCCAGCCATCTCAAGACCTGCTCCGCCTCAGCAGAGCTGCACTGATTATTAAAAAATTTATCCGCAAGCTTTCTGTTGTACTTGGTCATTTACCTGCCGTTTGTTTGGGTTTCTACAGGTAAGTACAACTGTCGGAAAGGAAAGTGTTAGTCTCTTTTGAAATTTTTTTTTGAAGTACCAGGCTACAACTACATATTCGTCTTTTTCAAGTTTTTAACGTCCACCATCTCCACCGCCTTATTATGAAACTCGCAAAAAACTATCCAAAAATAACAAACAGCTGATGCCCGATAACCACCAGCCCTACAAA
>Ga0079225_10002515_pt1 | contig 10582 bp, 7 predicted proteins | sample Poulit2012_FD_76344 | JGI IMG/M metagenome (GOLD analysis project Ga0079225, IMG submission 76344) | Agricultural soil microbial communities from Georgia to study Nitrogen management - Poultry litter 2012 | ecosystem: Environmental > Terrestrial > Soil > Agricultural land | place: USA: Georgia...
AAAAAAACGTGCTCCTAATCACTAGAGCACGTCTACTAAATTATCTGAATTTATGAAAATGTACAAACACAAGGAACAACATCTTCATCTTCCATTTTTAGAAATTCTTCAAGTCCTTCTTTATCCATTCTCTTTCGATATTCCTTTAATGTATAGGGCTTTCCATCTTTCTTTAATATAGAAACATTCCTTTTAAAATGGTCTCTGAACCCTTCCTCCATTTCCTCTTGCATTTTATATCTTTCAGGCCAAACTTTATATAATTGGGCATAGTGTTGAAATCCACCACGAACACATCTTCCCGCACAGTTCGCATGCGAGAACCCCAATTCGTACATTCGGGGCAATTTTATTCCCCATTCATTTTCAATAATTGACTTTACGTCTACATCTTCTCGAAAAGTTTCAATCATTGGAAATCTTGTTTCTACTGGCTCTAATGGATGATGAGAATAAAACTCTCTTAAGTTATCTGCACGATGTGCTTCATGTGGACCTATTCCAAAATATAATATAGGTTCTAAATTCTCAAAGTCCCTTAGCTCTTCCAAAAAAACAATTGTTTGCTTTACTTTTAATTCCTCAGAACATCTAGCTAATCTAGAGTTTCCTAAAAACTTTGTATCATAAAACACATCCTCTGGCGTCCTACCATCCAAACGCTCTGTCACTTCAATCCCAATATAATCCGAAACTTCCTCCATAAATCTATAATTATCCTCATCTTCCCATAAAGTATTTGTAAAAAATAGTATACAATTTTTTCTTCCGTGCGTTTGTACCATTTGATAGGCGACATAAGCACTTGAGGCTCCGCCACTAAACATTGCAATATGAACTGGTTTTCTTTTTGTCATATTTGCTCCTCCTATTCAATATGTTTTTCTATTAATTTATAAACAAGATATTCAATCTCTTCCCTTGCTAAACTTCTGCCTGCATTTTCTAATATACGATTTACATTGGTATAAATCATTTCACCTCGAGCAGATAACTTAACTTTTTGTACAGGTTTGTACGTATTATTTAAAATTAATTCAATCTGGTTATCGTTAACATTTTGATTTCTATCAGGTGAATTATTCATTTCTTGATAGTCTGATTTTATTTGATTGATGAAAAGCTCATAATTAACATCCGACCACTCTTCTAACTTAGTCCCTAAATAATAGTAGGTTATTTCTTCAATGGAACTACCTTGAACTATTACATTAAGTAACCTATTTTTTAAAATCAAATTTTTATCATAATTGCCAATATCTTTTTTTAATTCATCTAAACTTGATTTGTTGAATAAATCCAATATAGCCCTTAATAGATTCTCTTTAAATATTTCATGAGATCCTTCAAGTTTATTCATAGCTCTTTTAAGGGAGTTTGGATCATTATTAAATAAACTTATTAGTTCTTCTAAGCTTTGAAGAGGATTAATTTCACTTCTTCTTATAATTGTTTTAAAAGTCTGTAATTCATCATCTAGATTTTCCGTAATTTGTACCTGTCTGGGCAAACTTCTTAACCAATTTAAGAGTCCACTAGACACCCTGATTAATTGTGTTTCCTCTAATACATTTTCACTTATATATTCATCGATTTCGCTTTCAACTTTATTCATAAAATCTACAATAGATGTAGAAAAATCATGATAAACATACTGATATTTTTCAGCTTCCTTGAACATTTCATAAATTTTTTCACCTTTTAATGCTGGAACAAATATCTCATTACGATAGAACATTAATTGATCCCACTTATCTTTGAGAAGTGTGATTAAAATTAAAGGGACTAAGGGTGGCCTAATACCATATGGAGGACAATTCAATATATTATATAAATCTAACACTGTCCCCTTATTATTTTTTTCCAAATGATCTATAAGTTTTTCCCTTATTTCTTTAAAAATTGGATTGTCGATGCTGTCTAATTCACGGATATTTATTTTTTGATTTTTAATTACAGTAGCATAAATTAAATAGTCTGGTCCATGCCCTTCTATACCTAAGTTTTCTTTGTAAGCATTATTTAAGACTCGATCAACTAGTTCATATAATGAACGCTTTTGAATCCCTATTACATGAAACCTATTAACAGAATCATTCATAATAATTGGTGTCTTACTATATAAACGATACATAATTTCGGAAAGTTTATTTTCCATATCTACATGATTACGGATAAATATATTTTTTCCTTTATAAAACCATTCAACATTTTTATCAAAGTTATTAAAATGATTTAGAAACTTTTCAATTTCATATTCTTGATCTTTCTTTATTAAATTTAATTCATCCTTTAAATGTTTGTTCTCAATTAATAATTGTTTTTGGTCCAGCAACTCATTTATTGTTATTAAATCATCAACTACATTAACAATTTTATTCACTTTCAAATGTAACATTCCAAAAATTAACTGTGGATGTTTTATCTTTTTAATAAATTCAGAGACTTTTTCAATATGTTGATAGTTTGTTACTAATATGTAGCAGATAGTACCGTCACTGTTATTCTCTAATAAATCTTCTACTCTAAAAATATTTGTTAGTAAGATTTCATCACTTATAATACGAACCCGCATAAATCTAGTGATATTTTTTTCATCATTATAATTTCTAGATAGATAATATTTATTTTTTAGTAGACTAGAGATTTTATTAATACGTGAATAGTTATCTATTCTTAACTTAGGGCGCGTCTCCTTAATCAAGTCATCGATAACAACAGAGCTTCCCTCTGATAACTCCCACTTATCTTGTATACGATTATATCTAATTAATTTTAGTTCGGTTAATTCATCGATAATTTCATCTAGTCTATTTGTCTCTATATTGGTTGCGAATTGGATTAAATCATAATCAAGTTTATAAACGTTATTAGAATTTGTTATTTCCCACATGGTTATAAATTTAATAATTCTATGTGCATTTAACTTTCTTGCATCCAAGTTACCCCGAATAATTTGGTATGTATTAATAATACTTCTAGTTGTCTCATCGTGGTTCTCTTGAAAAACCTCCTCGGTAAAGAAATAATTAAACAAGGTATCAGCAAAAATATAATTATTACTTTTTTCGATTTGAGTTTGAAAACCATATGAATGTGACGATTCTAAGTAAGTAAACAAGGTTCGCTCATTTTGTCCAAATACCTTGGAGATTCGTGGTAATAAAAATAAGGTCATTGGATGTATTGGATAACATCCTTTTACGACTAGATGTTCTATTTCATGTTGATTTAGATTTTGAAAAAGGTTGAATCTCCTCAGGTAATTCATAGTTTCTTTTTGTAGCTCGGAAACTTGTGAAAATCTTTCTTTACTATCTTCTAAGTACTTATTAACAATCCGATAAAAAGTTGCTGTATCACTTTCAACGTAATAGGAAGCGTATCTTTTTTCTATCCTTTGAAATTCGGATTGATAAACTTCATTTAACCCCAGCATGTATTGAGACATACCTTTATGGGAGATGAGTAATAATTGGAAAAACTGTTCTGAACGATCAGTAAACTCTGCTAAATCTTGTAGGTCTTGCATAACCTTATATACCTGATCATGCTCTATATTTTGTAGTAGCCTACCGAATTCATCATATATGATAAAAATACCTATTTTGTTCTTTTTTAATACATGTAATATATATTCTAAACTTTCTATTAAATCCCCATTAAATGCCGGATGAAATATAGCACCTGCCGTTAATTTAGGATATACCTTTTTAAACCATGTAATTTCTTCACTGTTATTATTCTTTATTTTAGTAACCCACTGATTGTAATCCTTTTGATACTCAATTAATATTTGTTTAAAGTAATGAAAAGTAGTTGGAAAATCCTTTTCCCATTCATTTAAAGTTTCTAAGATACTATTCTTTACGGTTGGTAAATTTATTTTTATTCCTTCTTTTTCTAAAACATTCTCTATCGCATAAATTAAAGCTTCGTTAAAGTTTTCATAACTACCGTTCAGTACAACTGGTACGTATCGTTTATCAAGGTTATTTAGTTTTGACAAACTTTCATAAACATCTTGATGGACATTAACAAATTTTCGAATCAGCAAATCAATATATTTATTGTTAACTTTTCTACTAACTAAACTAGCCATAACAGTAGCTAATAAGGATTTTCCACTACCGTAAGGTCCTATCATTATATGAGACGAACTGGCACTTCGATCTAAAAAACCCTCAGATAAACCTATAATTGATTCTGCATGTGAAGGTGTTGGTAAATAATTTTTAAGAAATTCGGTCTCGCCAATGTCATAATTTACGTTAATGCTCGTTCTAAATAATGTGGCTGTTGTCATTTAATTACACCTTTCGTATACTAAAATATTCATAAAATTCCTCTTCATCCCTATCTGGCAATATAATCATGTCTAAATTATTTGTCCGTGTAAATTTTATTTTAAAAAACTCATGATTTTCAAGCAGTGCTAATAGTTGAACTATTGTATTTGAGGACATATTATAAATTTTACCTAATAAACCTTTCTTATTAATTAAGTCATGTAAACTGATTTCTTTTTGGCCTGTTTTTTCTTTGTATTTAATAAGCGTATAAATAACAAAGTTAATATTTTGATTACCGTTAGCGATCTCCTTTTTCATGTAAGAATCATCTACTTTTTGTAACAACTGTAGCCGTGAAAACGGACTTGTTATTACTTCTTCAGGATCATCAGGCTGTACCTCCCCTGAATACATACTTGTTACGCAATCTATATCCCTAATAATAGAATTTTCAGCAACTACTCTTGTTTCCCTATCCTGGATCCAAGGATTTAATGATTGATATATAGTTTCTTTATCAAATATTGTTTCATTGAACTCATTAAATAACCAATACCAAGTCGAGCTCGGTTCATCAGTAGAAGCAATATTGTAATGTAGCATAGCTACAGTATCAAATCTCGTTAATGCTGGATCATTTTTTATGAGCCATTCACCAAATTTTGTAAAATTAAAAACTCTATTTTTCCCTGTACCCTCATCTGTTGCTGTCTTAGTTGCTCGAATCCAATGCTGGAGTGATTGGACCATATTTTTTCCCAAACCTAAACGCTCAAAAGCGTCATCTTCAAATAAAAATCTAGGATCTTCTGTGATAGCCCTTAAACCTTTACCTATCCATCTTTCACGGAGATAAAAACTTTGATGTTGATTATATCCCACTATGAACTTCCTTTCATATGATATCTGCCTCATAAGGTATATCTTCTATTTCATACTTATTAAGAATTAAATCGTTATTAAAATCTTCTACAAATTCTTTAATGTTCGACAGCAAATCTTCTCGGTCTAATGCATCTTGTGAAATCTCTTCATAGAGTATACTAATTCCCCCAAGTATATAACTATTAAATAATTTCATGTTTTTCTGATGATTATTATTTTTATCTCTATTTAAATCGTCTCTGAAGGCTCTGTTTATTCGTTCTTCCTCATCCTTATCTCCTTCTAACAACATAATTGTACGAAAAATAATTTCTAAATTCTTTTTTTCATTTTGTATAGTGGCTAGATGTATCGATGCATTAACACCTTTATATTCAGAACTTCTATCAATTTCTTCTTTCCTACCATTTATATAACCTATAACTGCTCCTATCATATAGACATCGATATATCGATTAAACGCTCTCATTCTTTTTTCTTCTGTTCCACGTGGCGCCAAGGTTCTCATATAGTGTGCATGCTTTCCAGTTATTTCAATATCATCATTAAACATTTTAACCCTCCTGAATCTCTGTATATGTTTCTGATACTTTATTTAAATAATAGGTTTTACCCACTTTACTTTTTAGCTTTTCTGCTGCATAATTCCAATCCTTTTCCATGACAATCAAAATTAATTGGCCAGCAACTTCCGGCAATACTTTTGATATGTTTATAACGTGTTGTTCATCAACATTTGAAAATGGTGCATCTAGTACTAATGGATATTCCTCTTTAAAATCAAATTCTTCTTCATTATTTTTATCTAGCTTTTTCTTTGCCATATCTACTAAACCTGCTATAAAAGAAAAATTTTTAACAGTTTCTAAACCTGCTGATTCATCTGTTGTTATATTATGAGAATCATTTTTTGAATAAAGAAAAACACGATATCTTGAATCTATTTTTACATGTCTATCGCCATGATAAATTTGATTAAAGTAATGGTTAACTCGTTCCCCAATGTTATTTCTTATTTCTTGCTCTCTTTTTTCGTAATCATCATTAAACCATTCCGCCACTTTTTCGGCATAGCGTAACAAATGGTAGATTTCTTCATTTTTCTCACTAATTTTTAACATTCGATCCAATTCTTGTTGAAGTTTTTCTAGATTATCTTTACAAATACCCCTATTGCTAACTGCAGTATCTCTATCTCTCCTAAGTCTTCTAATAGTCGATTGAATTCTAGTAACTTCTTTCTGTAAACTTTTTACTTCATTTATTTTTTCAAGATCTTTAGAAAGCACCTCAATTCTATGTTCCGCATTTTGTACCTCTTCTTTAGATTGTCTTAAATATTTATGTTTATCTATCAGAAAAGTCACAAAGTTAGGGTTTGTAGACATGACTTTTAAATCTTTTTGATAATTGTTAATCATTATTCCTAATGATTGCGGTGGAAGAAACTCTAATGTTTTTTCTAGGGACTGATATTCTTTAGAATTTTTTTCTATTTTTGTCCCGCAAATACAGTATCCTCTTTTTATAATGTCTTGAATAGATCTAGAATTCATGTCTCTGATGCCTTCGTCTTTTATCTCCGTTTCCACTAATAACTTTTCCACTTCCCTCGTAAGGGGTTTCATAAAGAAGCTCAAAGCACCTTTATGAAATGAATTTTGAAACTCATCTTTTGACCTATTATAAATTCTTTCTGTAACTTTTATTAATTCTCTTTCCTTATCAATTTCTTTTTGAATTTCCATAGAAGGTTTTAATTCTCTAAGTTCATTTTCCTTTTCTTCTAAGCGAGACATATATTTTTCGATCTCTTGCTCACAAGAAGCTATTTGTGTTTTATACTCATCTAGCCGCTGTTCATTCTTGTCCATTTCCTGATGGATCTCTATAATTCTTTGATCACCTTCTTGATTTAGCTCATTGAAAAACTTTCCAATAACTGTTCTAGAACGAGTTCTTCTTCCCAAGTGCTCTATAGCATTTTCTAAAACCGTTAGGCCAAGTAGGCCTTTAACAGCTGTAGTCACATCCTTTTGGCTAGTAATATTTCCAAATCTTTCAGTATCGTAAAAAAAGTAATTTGACAAGTCTTCTGGCAATATATCATTCATAGTGTATCTAGCATCTACAGGCTCAATATCTTTTGTTTCACCGCTCTCAGTTTTGTAATATATCTCTAGTTTCGGTCTTCCTACTAATTCAACTTGTTCATTGATTTTTTTACACATTTGTTCTCTTTTTATTATGTATTCATAACCATCATGTTCAATTGTTACTGAAACTGTAATTGCTCTTGCATCTCCATTTTGCATCTCCATGGCATTTTCTTCATTAAATAAATGCTCTTTTGAATCAAAATTAGTTTTTCCATAAAAACACCATAAAAAGGATTGTAATATAGTTGTTTTTCCACTAGTGTTATCTCCTAATATTAATGTAATATTAGAGTGTTCATCTGTAGAGAAATTTATTTGTTCTAAATCTTTAAATTGTCTAAAGTTTTCTAATTCTAACGACTTTATTTTCACATTCCATCCTCCTAAATGTTTTTACGATATTCGTTAATAATTATCTCTCTTATTTTCTCTATCATTCTAGGATTTGAATATTGACTAGTTCGATGATTTTTTCTTTCCAATGCATATACTCTGTATCTCATTCGTCTTAATTTAGCCTTGTCAATTTTTACTTCCTCTTCCTTAAACGATACTTTCAATTTCTGCTCCTCCTTCCCATAGATTAAAGTGTTTTTCTAAGTCAAAAATTAAAAAGTCTGCAGCAGACGGATTCATGGACAAACTTACAAAATCTTGCATCCTTAAAACTTCACGATGAATTAAACCCTTATAACTATCTATTTCGTCATCTGTCAGTGTGTTCATTTGTTCAATGGGTGCCGGTAATGTTATAAAGTCATAAATAACGGCCTTAGTTTTATCTTTATGTTTCCTTAAAACTCGACCTCTCCTTTGTATATATTCTTTAGGGTTAGTGCTACTTGCCAATATATAAGCAGTTTTTATACTAGGTATATCAACCCCTTCATCTAAGCAACGTATAGCGATTAAGGCTTGCAATTTTTCATTGTTTGCTAGTCTATCAATTAAAACCTCTCTTTCCTTCATACTTTCTCTAGATGTAAATTGGGCTACATGCATCCCAAGTTTATTACCTAGTAAATCTGTCACAACATCGATTTGTCTAATTTCTTCTTCTTCTGGATTTCCCTCGCTATAGTCCGTATCATTGATTGTGGTTGCCCCACAATATACTAAAATATTATCCTCACCCGTGCTTTTAGTTATTGCTTTTTCTAATGCTTTTATTTTATTTTGAGCTCCTGCTACTAATCTTGCTCTTTGTATAAGAAAATACTTAGCGGAATCCCTAAATTTCACTTTTCCCAATTTATCCTTATACAATCTTTTGCTTATTTCATGAGTTAATCTTTTATATTCTTCTAACTCATTATCAGTTAAATGAACAGGTATCGGATAATATTCATAAGGTGTTAACATGCCATTTCTAATGGCTTCTTCCAAAGAATATTCAAAAGAAACTGTATTAAAATATGAAAAAAGCTTCTGTGTTCCTTCTTCATCCATATGTCTTTCAATAGTTGCTGATAGGGCTAATCGATATTTTGCATTCGTTAACAAAGATTTTGATAAATGTTCCGCACCAAAATTATGAGCCTCATCTATAATAATTAGGAAATTCTTTTGAAGTCTTTTTAATCTATCTTGCACATATTTAGAACCAAATGTCGCATTTGTAGTAACAAAACAGAAGTGATCTGTGATTTCATAATTATAATTATCAACATTTCGTCTCAGTATCCTTCGCCAATTCCGTTGTTCAGATGCTGAGTACCCAATAATAGGATCCATGCCGAAAAACTTAATGTCCTCTACCCACTGTTCTACTAAATGCTGATATGGACAAACTATAATAATTGCTAATTGTTTATTATTATCATTGAATAATCTAGTCGCAGCACCCAAGGCTGTAATTGTCTTTCCTGTTCCTGTTGCCATAGAGAATATCCCTTGATAATCATCTTCTACCCAATTTTCAATCGCTTCATTTTGATAGTCACGTAGTTTAAAATTATTTACTTCTGGTAATCTAGGCCCTTTTTCCTTTATTTTTCCTTCTTTGATAATGCTTATATTATTTTGTTGTTGATATTCTTCTTTATCTATTTCTAAATTAGGCTCTTTATATTTATAAGTCATTAGCTTTTCTTTTGCTACCTCTGGAAATTTAATCGTTTTAACCTTTAACTCTTCATTTTTCCATAAATTATCAAATGCTCTTTCTTTACTTGAAATCCGTTCACCATCTCCTTTCCAACTACAAAATACATCAATAGATTCATAGTTATAGGATAAAGCAGTTTTGGTTTCGTTCAATGAACCTGAAAAAACAATTTTATTTGCACTATCATCTTCTAAAATACCAACTTTTTCATGATATATTCCTATTCCGTTCTTAGCTTCAATAAACGCAATTTTTAAATCTAAAGTACCGTCTGCTACTAGATGTGCCAACAAGTTTAAGCGTTCTTTTTCAAAATAATTATCCGGTTCATAGTCTAAAGAAGACAATATACTTTGCTCAATAATATTATCTCTGTTTTCATACCCCTTGTTTATTGCTTTAACATCTTCCTTCGAAAGTTGAGGTGAAGCAATGATTTTTATCTTTCCATCATTTTTTATAAAATTTCCAATACCTTTAGATACCTCAAATAAAGCACTAGATGAAAAGTATCCTACCGCTCTTTTATAAACTGTTGCATTTTTTAATACCGGAATATAAAAATCATTTATAATATCATCTTGAAAGGATCTGTATTCATGGGAAATATCTAATTGTTTAAAGTTCACGAATCTTTACCTCCTTTATATATGACTGAAAACACATTGGAAACCAGTTTTTTCTATTTACGGTGTATAATGACACATATCCAGGGCAAAAAAATGCATGGCATTTTTTGTATACGTTTACAAATGTTATTTATATAATTCTTTGATAGTTTTCTACTTACTAGTTTAATTAAAAATCAAAGTAATTGCTTTTTTTGTTATTCTTTATCCTTATTTATTAAAAAATTCCTTTATTTCGTCAAATTCTTCATGCTCTAGTATATCAACTTTTCCTCTCGTTTTCTGTAAAACAATCTTTCTACTATTCTCTATTCTCCGCAGCATGGGCAGGGCCATTGAGCTACTAAATTTCACATAATCATATAAATCCTCTCGGTTAATTGGGATCTTATAACCTTTACTTGTACTAGCAATGAGTACACCAGCATCCCTTAATGGCCCCGTTACTTCCTGCATAATATATTGCTTTGAAATCGGATCCTTGGAAAACCGCTGAATATTTTTTATAAT
>Ga0079225_10002516_pt1 | contig 10581 bp, 7 predicted proteins | sample Poulit2012_FD_76344 | JGI IMG/M metagenome (GOLD analysis project Ga0079225, IMG submission 76344) | Agricultural soil microbial communities from Georgia to study Nitrogen management - Poultry litter 2012 | ecosystem: Environmental > Terrestrial > Soil > Agricultural land | place: USA: Georgia...
CCAACGTTGCCGCCGTCGCCTCATCGCCACCGGAGAACATCACGCCGTACCGAGCCGCCGCGGCGATGAGCGAGCCCGTTTTGTCCGCGAGCACCTGCAGGTAATGAGCGATGGGGTCCTGCCCCTCGCGGGGGCCGAGCGTCTCGTGCAGCTGCCCGAGGCACAGCCGCTCGAAGGTTTCTGCCTGGATCAGCACCGCTTCGGGGCCCAGGCCCGCCACCACGCGGGAGGCGCGGGCCAGCAGCAGGTCGCCGGTGAGGATCGCGACCGTGTTGCCCCACACCTCGTGGACCGCCTGGGCCCCGCGGCGCATGTCAGCGGAGTCCATGACGTCGTCGTGGTAGAGGGTCGCCAGATGCGTGAGCTCGACCGCGACCGCGGCGTCCACCACGCGCGGGCTCGCCGTGCCCAGCTCGGCGGTGAGCAGGGTGAGTGCTGGGCGCAGCCGCTTGCCGCCGGCTCGCGCGAGGTGGGCCGCCGGGGCGTCGACGAGTTCATCGGTGCCACTGACGGCGGACAGCAGGCACTCCTCGACCTCAGCCATGCGCGGTTGGAGCCGCGCGATGAGGTCCTCATCCCCCAAGGGCAGCATCGCGCTGCCGGCTGACGACGGCTTCACGGCAGGAACACGGCCGCCTCGGCGAGGAGGTCGAGCACCGGGCCCGGCACGACGCCGAGAGCGATGGTGCCGGCCGCGCACAGGGTGACGGCGATGCCCGTGAGCCCCTCGGAGGTGACGACCGCCGTCTTCTCACCGTCGGGTTCGGTGAAGAACATGAGGACAATGACGCGAACGTAGAACACGGCAGAGGCTGCGGAGGCGAGGATGGCCAGCACGACCAGCACGGTGCCCCCGGCCTGCACGCCGGCGGCGAAGACGACGAACTTGCCGATGAACCCCGCCGTCAGCGGGATGCCCGCGAACGACAGCAGGAAGATCGTCATGGCCACGGCGACCGCCGGGCTGCGCCGTCCCAGGCCCGCCCACTGCGAGAGGTGGTTGGCCTCGGCAGTGACCGTGCCCTCGCTGTCGCGCTCACGCACGAGCGTGACGACGGCGAAGGCGCCCAGGGTAGCCAGGGCGTAGGTGAGCAGGTAGAACAGCACGGCGGAGATGCCCGCCTCTTCCCACGAGATGACGCCGATGAGAATGAAACCGGCGTGTGCGATCGAGGAGTAGGCGAGCATGCGCTTGATGTCGCTCTGCACGATCGCCACGACGGTTCCGACGAGCATCGTGACGATCGCGATGCCCCACATGACCGGGGTGAGGTCCCAGCCCAGGCCGGGCACCACGACGTAGAAGAAGCGCAGGAGCGCCGCGACGGCGGCGACCTTGGTGGCCGCGGCCATGAACCCCGTGATCGGGGTCGGGGCGCCCTGGTAGACGTCGGGGGTCCACGCGTGGAACGGGACTGCGCCGATCTTGAACAACAGCCCGCTGATGACCATGAGGGAACCGGCGAGCAGCAGCCCGTCCATCCCCACCGTGCTGGGCACGGCGGTGGCCAGGTCCGCGAAGTTGACCGATCCGGAGTAGCCGTACAGCAGCGCCGCGCCCATGAGGAGGAATGCGGAGCCGAAGGCACCGAGAACGAAGTACTTCATCCCGGCTTCCTGGGAAAGCAACCGGCGGCGGCGCGCCATCGCCGACAACAGGTACAGCGGGAGCGAGAGCACCTCGAGGGCGACGAAGAGCATGACGAGGTCGCCGGCGCCGGGGAACAGCAGCATGCCGCCCACGGAGAACAGCACGAGGGGGAAGACCTCGGTCTGGGCCAGGCCGGCCCGGGCGGCATCGGCTTCCTCGGGGCTCCCCGGTCGAGTGGCCGCCTGCGCGGCGAACGCGTCTTCGCCCCATTCGGAGCGGTCGGCGATGACGAAGAGTCCGATGAGGGCCGCGAGGGCGATCGTCGCCTGGGCCGCCAACGCGGGACCGTCCTCGATGAGGGAGGAGCCGACGATCTGCTGCGGCCCGTCGGCCGCGACAACCGTCCAGCGCCATGCCACCGCCACGAGCGCGCCGGCCGCGGCGAGCAGCGCGATGGTGACCTGTACCGCGCGCCGGGAGCGGCGCGGTACGAACGCTGCGGCGAGGACGCCGAGGAGGCCGGCGCCCATGACAATGATGACTGGCGTGAGAGCCGCCCACTGGATCGTCGGTGCCACGAAGGTCACTTCGCGCTCCCCTCAGCCGTCGTTGCAGCACTCACTGTGCCGCTCCCCTCCATTGCTTGGCTCTTCGCCGCCTCGTCACCGTCGCCCGGCACCCCTTGGGCCGAGTCGTCGGCGCCCAGCGTGCTCGGTTGGCTGATGGCCGCCTCCTCGGCGATGGGGCGCACCGCGTCGAGCACCGGTGCCGGCACGAAGCCGAGGAACAGCATGGCCGCGATGAGGACGCCCATGACCGTTCGCTCCCGGCCGCCGAGATCGGGCAGCGTGCTCAGCCGCTCCTCGCGCGGGCCGGTGAACATCCGCTGGTAGGGCAGCAGGATGTACAGGGCGGCGATGATCGAGGCGAACACGATGACGACGCCGGCCCAGATGTTGACGCGGAAGGCGCCGAGGAACACGAGGTACTCGGGCAGGAACCCCGACAGCCCCGGCAGGGCCAGCGTGGCCAGGCCGGCGACGAGGAAGGTGCCGGCCAGCACGGGGGTGACCCGTTGCATGCCGGAGAACTCCGCGATCTGTTGGGTGCCGCCGCGCTGGGTGAGGAACCCGGCCGCGAAGAACAGGGCGGCCGTGGAGACGCCGTGGGCCACCATGTAGAGCATCGCGCCACTGAGCGCGACCTCGTCGCGCACGAAGATGCCCACGACCATGACACCGAAGTGCGACACCGAGGTGAAGGCGATGAGGCGCATGATGTCGCGCTGGCCCAGGGCCAACAGCGCGCCGTAGATGACGGAGATGACCGCCAGCACGATGATGACTGGCGCGGCCCACCGCGAGGCCTCGGGGAACAGCGGCAGGCACAGCGCGATCATGCCGAAGGTGCCCACCTTGTCGAGCACGCTGACCAGCAGCGCCGAGGTGCCCGGGGAGCCCTGCTCCGCGGCGTCCGGTAGCCACGTGTGCACGGGCCACATCGGTGCCTTGACGGCGAAGGCGATGAAGAAGGAGATGAAGATCCACCGCTCCGCCGTGAGCCCGAGGTCGGCGCCTGCGAGCGTGTCGATGAGGTAGCCCTGCTCCCCGCCGGGGCCCAGGATTCCCAGGGCGATGACGCCGACGAGCATGATGAGGCCGGAGGCCAGGGAGTAGATGAGGAACTTCATGGCCGCATACCGGCGGCGCATCCCGCCGTAGCTACCGATGAGGAAGTAGACCGGTACGAGCATCGCTTCGAACACGACGTAGAACAGGAAGACGTCGCGCGCGGCGAAGACGGCGATCATCAGTGCCTCGAGCACGAGGACGAGCGCGACGAAGCCGGCCTGGCGGCGTGCCACGTCGGCGCCCTCGGGCACGACTTCCTGTTCGCGCCAGCCGGCGAGCAGCGCCAGGGGCACGAGGAACACGGCCAACCCGACCATGACGAGGCCCAGCCCGTTGACGCTGACGGCGTAGCTCACGCCCAGCTGGGGAATCCATGCGGCCTGTTCGACGAACTGTTGTTCGCCGGCTGCCGACATGTCGAAGCCGGTCGCCATGGCCACAAAGCCGGCGAGCACGAGCAGCGAGACGACGATCCCGAAGGGCCGGGCCACGCGGCGCAGCCCCGGCAGGAGCCACACGAGGAGGCCGCCGAGCGCGCTGAGCACCATGAGCAGGCTCAGCCAGGGGAGATCCACGAAGGAGTTCATCTGTGCGACCTCCCCTTAACCGCGCGAGGCGAGGACGACGACAAGGGCGGCGACGATACCGACGAGCATGATCGCGGCGTAGGAACGGACGTAGCCGTTCTGCAGGCGCCGCAGCACGCTTCCGGTGCCTGAGGTGCCTCGGGCGATGCCCATGACGGCGCCGTCCACGACCGCACTATCGCTGTAGACGAGCGCGCGGGTGAGGTACTGCCCGGGGCGCATGAAGACTCCTTCATTGATGGCGTCCTGATACAGGTCGCGGCGGGCCGCGCGAGTGAGCGCGGAGCCGGTGGGCGCTTCGACGGGCACCGCGGAGGCCGCGTACTGGCGCCAGGCCAGGAAGATCCCGAGCAGGACGAGCGCGAGGTTGACACCGATGATGACCCCGATGGGCAGCACCGGATCGTGATGGGGCGTGTCGCCCACGACGGGGGCGAGCCAGCTGGAGAAGGCACCGCCCATCGCCAGCAGCCCACCCAGCGCCACCGAACCGACGGCGAGGATGATCATCGGCACGGTCATGAGCGCCGGGGACTCCTGCGGGCGTTGCGGTGTGCCGTCGCTGCGTGACGCCCATCGCTGGTCGCCGTGGAAGGTCATGAAGAAGAGGCGCGACATGTAGAAGGCGGTGAGCCCGGCGCCCAGCAGGGCGACGCCGCCGAAGACCCAGGGGCGCCAGCCGTCGCCGACAAAGGCGGCTTCGATGATCGGGTCCTTGCTGAAGTACCCCGAGAACGGCGGCAGCCCGAGGATCGCCACCCACCCGGCCGCGAAGGTGAGCCAGGTGATCTTCATGTGTTTACCCAGGCCGCCGAAGCGGCGCATGTCCACCTCGTCGTCCATCGCGTGCATGACCGAGCCCGCACCGAGGAACATCCCGGCCTTGAAGAAGCCATGGGTGAGGAGGTGGAAGATGGCGAAGACGTAACCGATCGGGCCGAGGCCTGCGGCCAGCATCATGTATCCGATCTGGGACATCGTGGAGGCTGCGAGAACCTTCTTGATGTCATCCTTCGCCGAGCCGACGATCGCGCCGAAGAGCAGCGTGATCGCGCCGACGATGACGACCACCAGTTGGGCGGTGGGCGCGGCATCGAAGATCGGCGCCGAGCGCACGACGAGGTAGACACCGGCGGTGACCATCGTCGCCGCGTGGATGAGGGCCGAGACCGGGGTCGGCCCGGCCATCGCGTCCCCGAGCCAGGCCTGCAGCGGGAACTGTGCGGACTTGCCGGTGGCGCCCAGCAGGAGGAGCAGACCGATGATCGTGATCACGAGGGTCGACGGCGCCGAGTTCGGATCGCTGACGCCGGCAAATACGCCGGCGAAGTCGACGGCGCCGACGGAGGCGAACATCATCATCATCGCGATCAGGAGCGCGACGTCGCCCACCCGGTTCATGACGAAGGCCTTCTTGGCGGCCACGGCGTACTCGGTGCGCTGATTCCAGAATCCGATGAGGAGGTAGGAGGCGAGCCCGACGCCCTCCCAGCCGAGGAACAGCAGCACGTAGGAGTCGGCCAGCACAAGGATGAGCATGGCCGCGATGAACAGGTTGAGGTAAGCGAAGAACCTGCGCCGGTCGGTGTCGGTTGCCATGTAGGCGACCGAGTAGATGTGGATGAGGGTGCCGACGAACGTGATGAGCATGACGAAGGTCAGCGAGAGCGGGTCGAATTGCAGGCCCGCGGCCACGTTGAGGTCCCCGACCGGCAACCAGTCGAAGAGGTGGAGGTGCCACACCCGGTCGGTGTCGTCGGCGCCGAGCATCTGAAACAGGATGGCCGCCCCGACGACGAACGAGCCGGCCGAAGCGAGCACCCCGAGCCAGTGGCCCCAGCTGTTGCTGGCCTTGCCGGCCAGTAGCAGGATGGCCGCACCGAGCATCGGCAGCGCGATGAGTAGCCAGCCGTAGGATGCGGCGCCGGTGGCGGCCGGAAGCGCGCCTTCGAGCGGTGCGGTGGCAGCCGGTGCTGCGAGCACTGTTGCGAGCACTCCTACCCCCGTCAGTTCTTCAGCAGGTTGACGTCGTCAAGCGACGCGGACCTGCGGGATCGGAAGATGGACACGACGATCGCCAAGCCGATGACGACCTCTGCGGCCGCCACGATCATGACGAAGAAGGCAAACACCTGGCCCTCGACGCCGCCGTGCCAGCGGGCGAAGGTCACGAGTGCGAGGTTGGCGGCGTTGAGCATGAGCTCCACGCCCATGAGCGCGATGATCGCGTTGCGACGCAGCAACACCGCCATCGTGCCGATCGAGAACAGGATGCCGGAGAGCACCAGGTAGTTGACGAGGCTCATCGCTCTTCCTCCCCGTCACGGGGCTCTTCGAGGCCGGGGGGCTGTTCCAGGCCCGGCATGCCGGCCTGTCCCGACTGCCCGATCTGCGGCTGGCCTTGGCCCGGCGTTGGGTGCAGCGGGTCATCCGCCGGCGCGCGCACGATTTCGGGGCTAACCGATTCGATCGATCGCTGCTGGCCGCGAATGCGGAGTACCCGCGGCACGGAGGCGTCGATCGGCCGGCCGTCGGCGCCGATGGCGGCGACATCGGCGGCGTTGTGCCGGGCGTAGACGCCGGGCTCCGGGAGGCCGGTGACCCGGCCGTGGCCGGCGGCGAAGGCGACCATCCGCTCATCGGCGACTTCCCGCTGCGTGCGGCGGGGCTTGAGGCGCTCGGCTCGGGTGAGCACGACCGCGCCCACCGCGGCGGTGACGAGCATGATCCCGGCCATCTGCATCGTGAGGATGTGGTCGCCGAACAGGACGCGGGCCACGTGCACCGGGTTGGAGTCGGGCAGGTGCGACAAGCCGACGGGGGTCGGCATCGTCGCGCGCAGCACGACCGCGGCGACGATGGCGAGCAGGCCGAGGCCGGCGAGGACGGCGATCCACCGCTGGTAGCGGATCGTTTCGACGAGCGAATCCGCGGCGTCGACCCCGACGAGCATGAGCACGAAGAGGAAGAGCATCATGATCGCGCCGGTGTAGACGATGATCTGGGCGACCCCGAGGAAGGGAGCCTCCAGCGCGACGTACAGCGCGGCCAGGCAGACCATGACGAAGACGACGGACACGGCCGCGTAGACCGCGCGTCGGGCGAAGAGGAGTCCCAGGGCGGCCAGCACCATCACCGGCGCCAAGACCCAGAAGAACACCGCCTCGCCAGTCGAGGTGACCCCGGTTTCGGCCAGGGCCATCGGTGCGAGGTTCATCATCGGGCGCCTGCCCCCTTCTCTTCGACGGTGCGCACCGTGGCGAGGGTTGGATCATCCGGGCGGCGCTCGCGCACCCAGTCGACCTGAGCTTGGGTGGGGCCGTCGATGGCGCCGAGGTAGTAGTCGTCGTCGTCAGTGCCTTCGACCATGGGGTGCGGCGGGGCGAGCATGCCCTCGTCCATCGGGGCCAGCAGGTCCTGCTTCTCGTAGATCATGCCCTCGCGGGTGGGGCCGGCCATCTCGTACTCGTTGGTCATCGTCAGCGCTCGCGTCGGGCATGCCTCGATGCACAGCGCGCAGAAGATGCAGCGCAAGTAGTTGATCTGGTACACCCGGCCGTACCGCTCCCCCGGTGCGAAGCGCTCCTCAGGCGTGTTGTCGCCGCCCTCGACGTAGATCGCATCCGCCGGGCAGGCCCACGCGCACAGCTCGCAGCCAATGCACTTCTCCAGGCCGTCGGCGTACCGGTTGAGCTGGTGGCGGCCGTGGTAGCGCGGCGCGGTGGGCACCTTCTCGAAGGGGTACTGCTCGGTGACGGTCGGTCGGAACATCGATGCGAACGTGACGCCGAAGCCTGCGACGGGGGCGAGTAGTTCGCCCAGCGGGCCCTTCTTATCGGGGGCGAACACCATCGGCTCGTGGCGGCCGACGTCGGCGCTGCGCTGGCCGCGCTTGCCGAGGTCGCGGCTGCTCGCGCCGTCGGGGGTGGGGTCGTGGGCCGAGTCGTCGTGACGATCACTCATCGGAGGCCTCCCGTGCTTGGAGGGATGCGGTCTGTTCGCGACGTAGCCGTCGCGGGGAGGGCGGCAGTTGCTGGCCGGGCATGGGTGGCACCGGGAAGCCGCCGGCGAAGGCGTCGAACTCCTCGGAGGGAACCTGGACGTCGGGGCCGCCTTCGGCCGTCCCCGCGCGGGCGACGTCGGTGGCCTCGTCGTCCTTCTTCTGCGGCCACACCAGGGTGAGGAGCAGGACGACGATGAAGACGGCGGCCAACCCGAAGAACAGGGTGCGCAGGTCGACATCGGCGAACTGGAGGAGGCCCTGGATGATCGCCACCGCGACCAGCCAGGCCAGCCCGATGGGGATGAGAACCTTCCAGCCCAGGTTCATGAACTGGTCGTAGCGGAATCGCACGAGCGTGGCGCGCAGCCAGAACATGAAGAACATGACCAGCCAGATCTTGGCGATCATCCACAGCAAGGGCCACCAGCCCTCGTTGAACATGCCGTCGTTGATGGCCGACAGCGGCCACGGCGCGCGCCAGCCACCGAGGAACAACGTGGCCGCGACCGCGGAAACGTTGAGCATGTTGACGTACTCGGCGAGGAAGAACCACGCGAACTTCATCGAGGAGTACTCGACCATGTGCCCGGCAACGAGTTCTCCCTCGGCCTCCGGCAGGTCGAAGGGCAGGCGGTTGACCTCGCCCACCATCGAGATGAGGTAGATGATGAAGGCCGGTGCGAGCACGATCGCCCACCACAGGTCGGTCTGGGCGTTGACGATCTGGGATGTCGAGGCGGTGCCCGACAGGAGGAAGACGCTGGCGAGCGCGAGCGTCATCGCGAGCTCGTAGGAGATCACCTGCGCGGAGGAGCGCACGGCGCCCAGCAGGGGGTAGGGCGAGTTCGACGACCAGCCGCCGAGCACGATCCCGTAGACGCCCAGCGCCGTGACCGCGAGGATGTACAACACCGCCACCGACATGTCGGTGAGCTGCAGCGGGGTGACGATCCCGAAGATCGACACCTCGGGGCCGAAGGGAATGACGGCGTAGATGAGGAATGCCGTCATCGCCGCGATGAACGGCGCCAACAGGTAGCCGAACTTGTCGACGCCCTTGACGTTGATGTCCTCTTTGAGCAGCAGCTTGATCGCGTCGGCGGTCGACTGCAGGAGGCCGAAGGGGCCGTGGACGTTTGGGCCCGGGCGGGTCTGCATGCGGCCCAGCACGCGGCGTTCGGCCCAGATCGCGATGATGACGAACGTCAGCAGCATGACGAGGATGCCGGCTGCCTTGATGAGCCAGATCCACCAGACGTCGTTGCTGAAGTCGGCCGCCTGGGCGGCGCCCGTGTCGGCTAACGCCATGGGAATGTGCATTATCGAGCGACCTCCAGGTCGACGAGTGCGCCGGCGCCCGCGCCGAGCATGTCGTTGACGTGTGAGCCGGGCGAGTGCTGCGGCAGCCACACCACGCCATCGGGCATCGACGTGAGCGCGAGCGGCAGCGTGATGGCGCCCCGCGGCCCCCGCACGCTGACCTGGCTGCCATCGGCAGCCCCGATCGCGGAGGCGGATTGCGGCGACATGCGCACCACGGGCCGGTGGGCGGTGCCCGCCAGGTGAGGTTCGCCGTCGAGGCAGCGCCCGTCGTCGATCATCATCTTCCAGGTGGCCAGCACGGCCTGTCCGGCGCCCGGCTGGGGCGCTTCGGCCGCGGCGGCCTGCGCCATCGGGGCCTCGGTTTCGGGCCGCCAGTCGGCGAGCTCGGCGAGCTGCTCGTGGACCTCATCGAGCGTGGCCGTGCCAAGCGCGGTGCCCATCTCGCGGGCGAGGGCGTCCAGCACGGTGCGGTCGGCTAGCGCCCGGCTCGCCAGCACCTGGCCGAACGGGCGGTGGCGCCCCTCCCAGTTGATGAAGGTGCCCCCCTTCTCCACCGGCGGGGCCACGGGCAGCACGATGTCGGCGTGATCGGTGATCTCCGAGCGCCGCACCTCCAGCTGCACGACAAAGCCTGCCGCGGCGAGGGCGTCACGCACGAGTTGCGGGTCCGGCGCGTCGAGCGGGTCGACGCCGCCGACGAGAAGGCCGCCCAGTTCGCCGTCGCGCACGGCCGTGAGGATGCCTGCGAGGTCGCGGCCCTCGGTCGAGGGGAACTGATCCACCGCCCACTGCGCCGCGAGGTCGGCACGCGATTGCGCGTCGGCCACCCGGCGGGCACCGGGCAGCAAGCCCGGCAGCAGCCCCGCCTCCACGGCGGCGCGCTCCCCCGCGCGGCGGGGAATCCAGGCCAGACGGGCGCCGGTGCGCTCGGCGAGCGCCTCGGCTGCGCTGAGGGTGCCCGGCTGTGCTCCGGCACGCTCGCCGACGAGGATGATCGCCCCGGGCTGCGCGAGGGCCTCCGCCAGCTCCGCGTGGTCGGTGGGGACCCGCTCCAAGGCGGCGGCCTCCCGGCCGGGGATGGTCGCCACCACAGTGGCGCGCAGCTTGGTCGATCCGCGCGTCGTCATCGGTGCCAGCGTGGTGACGGCGACCCGGCCGGCCAGCATCCCCTTGCGCAGACGCAGGAAGGCGGTGCCGCACTCCTCCTCGGGTTCCAGCGCGACGAGCAGCACGTGGGGGGCGTGTTCAAGGTCGGTGTAGGTGACCCCGAGCCCGGCTCCGGCCACACGGCGGGCGAGGAAGCTCGCCTCCTCCGCCGAGGAGTGGCGCATCCTGAAGTCGATGTCGTTGGTGTGCAGCGCCGAGCGGGCGAACCGCGACCAGGCGAAGGCGTCCTCCAGCGGAAGGCGTCCTCCGGGGAGCACGCCGACCCCGCCGGCGGCCGTC
>Ga0079225_10002517_pt1 | contig 10581 bp, 5 predicted proteins | sample Poulit2012_FD_76344 | JGI IMG/M metagenome (GOLD analysis project Ga0079225, IMG submission 76344) | Agricultural soil microbial communities from Georgia to study Nitrogen management - Poultry litter 2012 | ecosystem: Environmental > Terrestrial > Soil > Agricultural land | place: USA: Georgia...
AATCATGGTATTCTCAAAAAAATAGAAGGTGGTTGAGATAAAGGAAGAGAAGTTATCCTACAAAGTTATAGTGACTGACAATGTGTTGGAATGAGCGAGGATGCACTAAATAGTCTTTTTACACAAGAAGGGGAATATACTCCATCAGTAAGAAAAAAAATAGGATTAAGAAACATAAACAAACGCTTAAAGCAGATATACAACGAAAAGTTAATTATTAAAAGTAATCAAAATGAAGGAACAATTGTTAGTTTTTCCATCCCTAAAAATGAAGAAGTGTTTTAATGTATTCTTAAATATAAACAGTCACACAAACAGTTTCCTTTAAAATCTATTGATAGTTTTAGATGAAAGAGTATAAATATCTAACTAAATTCTAATATGACAAAGATTTCGTCTTTAAATTATCGTACCAATTTTTTATTTCCGGGTCAGGTTCACAACCCAATTTATCCGTTAATAAATTTTTGAATTTATTATAGTGTGTGTGAATCATTGTTGTTCTTCCTAATTGATGATAACTTTTCATAATATTAAAATGAGCATCTTCCTCAAAAGGAAATAGTTGGATAATCTTCAAAGAAACTGTTATAGCTTTAGAAAATTCCCTTTTTTCTTGATGGTATTCTACCATTGTGTAAGCTAACTCTAACCACATTAATTCATACTTTTGTTTTTCTTCATCAGACCAAATGTAATCATTTTCACCAAGATAATTACCTGTAAATAATGAAAGTGCAATCTCATAATCAGGTAATGTTATATCAGATATAATTAATTTATTATTTACAATCTTTTCAAACTCTTCCACATCAATTGTTACGTTTTTCACAATCATTTTATACCCGTTTAGTTCCGTCATTATTGTGAAATTATCATTATATATTCCTAAAACACTACGAATTTGATATATAGAATTATATAATTGTTTAATTGCTTTATCCTGTTCTAGATGAGGCCAAATGGCTTTAACTAAATCACTCCTATTTATGATTTTCCCTCTATTATTTAACATAAATAAAAACAACTCTTTTGTTTTAGCTGTTATCCAATTAATATTAATTTTAACCTTTTTAGATCTTATATTTTTATAAAAATCAATGTTCCCAAATAAATTAACATACATGTCTAATTTATTCAGAGAATCTATTACAGGAAACTCCAATTCCGCCAAGTTAAGCCTTTTAAGTGTTTTTACTAACCGTTCATAGCTTACTGGCTTCAAAATATAGTCAATTGTATTTATTTCATAGGCTTTTACAGCATATTTTTTATAGGCAGTTATGAAAACAACTGACAAACTAGAATTTTTTTCAAGCATTTTTTTAGCTAATTCTAATCCATTGATAGAAGGCATTTCTATATCTAAAAAAACTAAATCTATTTTTTGTTGATCCATTATTTTCAAACCTTCTAATGGATTTATATACTTCCCTACTATGTCTAATCCTGATATGTTCTTAAGTTGGTATTCAAGATAATCAAGTGCCTTATTTTCATCATCAATTAACATTGTTTTAATCATTTTTATACTACCCCTTTTAATATTCTAAAATATATCCTACTAGTCAGAAATTCTCTATAATACAATATAAATGCTAACTATATAATATTAATTCGATATGAGTACCATAATAATCAGCTAAAATAAAATCAACTAAACCCATTTGTTTTTCAATGCCAAAATGACAGCCTGTGTGCGATCCTTTACTCCTAATATTTTAAGTATATTTGTTAAATGGCTTTTTACAGTTATTTCACTAATTCCTAAAATATGTCCTACTTGATTGTTGGTGTGTCCTTTTGCTATTAAAACTAATACATCCTTTTGTCTTTTTGTCAGTAAATCTAATATGTCGGTGGATATTATTTGGTCACGCTTATTATGAAATTCTTGTAATAATAAATTCGTTATTGTTGGATGGAAATAATATTTATTGTCTGATACATACTTTATTGCATCCATTAAAAAGTTAATATCATTATCAATTAATATCCATGTACCCCAATTCTTATTGCTTGTCTCACATATTCATCCTCTATTACACTACTAAGAAGAATAATTTTCGTATCAGTTTGTTTTATCATTTTCTCTTTTTCTCTTAACTCAATTAAAAAATTATTAGTATCTAACAATAAAATATCTACTGTGGCATGATGTGGTATATCTTTTAAGATTGAAAAATCCTTACCATTTCTAACGACTGTAATAAATTGATTTTTTTGCAAAATAAGTTCAATACCTTTTCTAAAAAGTTGATAGTAGCCTACAAGGGCAATATTAACTTTTTTTATTTGAATATTATTAATATTCAACTTGAACAATCCTAATATTTACCTCAGTTTGTAGAATATGATTAATCTAGTTTAAATTTAATTATCTAATCAATTGTTTTGTACAAAATCTATTCTCTTTTACTTAACTACCACTTAATCTATAATGATTCAATTTCAAAATAGCAGTATAGTATAGTGGAAATGCTTTTATTAAAATGTAGTGATTATATTTCAAACAAATATTTTCTTATAGTACAATTTAATAGTAACTAATGCCCTATAAACAATTTCTAAACAAATAAAAATGACTATTTAAACATTTAAGTTTTAAATAGTCCCTACTAGCTATAATTAATATACTTATTGTATAACTCTACAATTTCACTTGGTATCTTAAGCCCCAATTCATTTTCCCAACTTCTTCTTACTTTTATTAATAACTCATTCATAGCTTTATAATTATTTGTTTTACCGTAATATTCGACTAGCAAACTAATATATTCTTTTTTGTATGGCTCAAGTTGAATCATTTTTACTAAAGTATCTTTTACTATATAGTTTAATGAGTTTTCATCATACAATCTTAAAATAAAGTGTTCCAAATACCTTAAAAAATTACTTTTAATTTTTTCTTTTTCATGCAACGACCAATCGTAACTTTCACTTTCTAAATAATCACCTATGTAAAGTTTATTTACTTCTTTAATTTTTAATTCTGTAACCACAAAAGTATCTAATATATTCTTCAATTTTTCTAAATCGCTTTTTACAGTTACATTTAATACATATCGTCCATTTCTAAACACAACAGGATTTTCAAAACCATAACTGTGAATTACCTTACGTAATTCATAAACAGTCGTATGTAACATTGCAATTGCGTTTTCTTCAAGTAATTCGGGCCAAAGTGCCATTAAAATCTGTGAACGATTAACACCTTGCCCATTATGATGCCATAAAAAAGCAAATAATTCCTTTACTTTTTTTGTTCGCCACTTTACTTCTGTCATTTTTGAATCATAAAGTAGAAATTCCCCCATTACTTGAGCAATCAGATATGTGTTATTTTCATACTTTTTTTTAGAATAATTAGATATTCTAAAATTTAACTTGTCAATTGTTTTCTCTAACCTTTTAATACCAACAGGCTTCAATAAGTAATCCAATGCATTAACTTCATATGCTCTTAATGCAAACTCTGAATATGCTGTTACAAAAATGATTTCGATAAATGGATACATAGACGATATAGACTCAGCAACCTCTAGTCCACTAATTTCTCCCATTTTTATATCAATAAAAGTCACATCAAAATCAATTTTAGGTAATTCCTCAATTAATATTTTGGGATTAGTATATGTACCAACTATTTTCACTTCTTTAAAATTGCTTAATAAGTGTTCTAGATATATTATAGCATTTTGTTCATCATCAATAATAATTACTTTCATTATTTGCTAACTCCCATATTAAAATGGTTTCTGTGAAATTTTTCAAAATTAAATTCTAACAACCAATTCTACTTTTATATTAAATATACAATTACAATTTCCTCATAAGTCACTTTATTTTTTAAATTAAGCTTTTTATTCTAGTATTCTATTTTTCTATATTTATTATTAATTCTATACAAACTAACCAGGACTGTCCAATAATGACCATTTGATGAAATACTAATAAAACTATTATTTCTTGTATTTTATAGTTTGGTATTTGTTCTATTTATCAAAATAATAGTGATAACTAAGCAATCAATTGCCTAGTTATCACCATTTCATAAGAGTTTATTCTATATGTCTTGTCTCTTTCTTTTTATAAATAATAACAACGCCATACCTAATATCAATAGACTAGAACCAATCATTATTAAATTAGAATTATTTGTTGCTGTTTTAGGTAAAAACTTTGTGACTATTGATTTTTGAACTTTTACTATATTATCGTCTTCATCTTTAGCTGAAGATCCTGTACGTGATTCCCCAGTAACATCAGCATTGTTTATAATATTGTCCTTTTTCAAATCAGAATTTGTCACCTTATATTCTTTTGATATTTCAATAGATTCACCAGGTGAAACTTTATCAACTGGTAATTCTATGCTACCGCCTAGCATTGGATCATTCAAAGTTAGATTCTCTAATGTAATAGTTCCTGTGTTAGTGATTGTAAATGTATAGGTTATTTTTTCTCCTATTTTAGAAACCGTTTCTACGTTACTTGTTTTTTCAAGTGATATATCTATTTCACCATCAGCAATAATGATATTTTCGCTTGGTGGACTTTCCGGTGGATAATTTGGATCCTCCGGATCTGTCGGTGGATCCTCTGGATCATATCCTGGAGGAGTACCTGTCGATGTAGCAATATTTTTGATGATTCCATTATCAATATCATCTTGAGTTACTTTATATGTTGCTGTTCCTGTTGTTGCCTCTCCAGGGTTCAATGATGTTTTAACTAAGTCAATATCAATTCCAAGCTTATCTAACATTGGGTCATTAACTTTTACGTTGTCCAAAGTAACATTCCCGGTATTTGTAACAACAAATTGATATTTAACGATTTCACCAACATCTTTTACATCTTTCTTATCACTTGTTTTATTAAGATCAATTGCTGGTTTATGTTTAGATGGAACTTTTACATCGTCATCATCTTCAACTGGATCTTGTTCAATTGGTTCATCTGGATTATCAGGGTTCTCCTTCGGTAGAGGTGTCCCTTGAGCTGTTGCATGGTTGTATACTTCATTAGCGTCAACATCTTGTTGTGTTACTTTATATGTTGCTACTGCAACTAATACATCTCCCGGTTCAAGTGTAATATTGTCCGCATTTGCTATTGGGTTATCATTTACTGTTAAATAATCTATATCACTGATTCCTTCTAACTCATCTACAAGATTAACTTTTTCTAATGTTGTATTACCAGTGTTTGTTGCAGTAAATGTGTAATTTATAGTTTCGCCTTCAACTAACTTTTCCTTATCCGCTAATTTTACTAACGTAATTTCTGGATTATTGACAACTGGTACTTCTTCTTCCACAGGTGGTGTAACAGGTGGTTCTGTTGGATCCTCTGGATCTACTGGATCTGGAGGTGTCCCTGTTGCGGTTGCGATGTTGACAATCGATTCATAATTATCAATATCGTCTTGAGTAACAGTGTAAGTACCCGTTACTGTTCCCGATCCACCTGGTTCAAGAGTAGATGGTGTAACAACTAAGTCTCCACCTAACATTGGGTCGTTTACTGTGACGTCTTTTAGTGTAACGTTACCAGTGTTTGTAGCTGTTAGCGTGTACTTAATTTTCTCGCCGGCCTCAGATACTTCTTGCTTATCCGCTGTTTTTACAAGCGTTAGATTAGGCTTTTGTTCTGCTGGAACCTTTTCGTCATCTTCATCTGTTACTGGATCCTGTTCAACTGGATTATCCGGATCTTCTGGATTAATAACAGGTGGTGGAGTCCCTTCTGTATTTGCAAAATTATGGATTTCTCCATTATCTAAGTCTTCTTGCGTGATCGTGTACGTAAATGTACCCGTTGTTGATTCGCCTGGTGCAAGAGTTGTTATATCTAAGTCAACTACCAACTTGAAAGTTTCATCATCTACTTTAACATCTGTTAAAGTCACATTTCCTGTGTTCGTTACTGTAAATGTGTATTCTATTTCTTCTCCAACTTCTGTGTACTTATCAACATTTGACACCTTTTCTAAAGAAATTCCTGGATTTTGCTTTGCTGGAACTTCTTCCTCGTCAGGTGGACTTACTGGTGGTTCATCAGGATATTCAGGATCTTCCGGATCATAACCTGGTGGTGTACCAGTTGATGTTGCAACGTTATATACTCCACCGTTATCAATGTCTTCTTGAGTGACTGTATATGTGAATGTACCTGTTGTACTTTCTCCAGGTGCTAACGTCTTTTCATCTAAAGCAATAATTGTTTTAAATGTTTCATCATCAACTTCTAAATTTTCCAGGGTCACTTTACCTATATTTGTTACATTAAAAGTGAAGACTATTTGTTCGCCAGCCTCTGATATTTCTTTTTTATCACTTGTTTTTTCAATGATAAGTCCAGCATATTTTGTTTCTGCATCATCTTCATCACTTACTTTATCCGGTGTATTTGGATCCTCTGGGTCATAACCTTCAGGTGTTCCTTCTGTTTTAGCTGTGTTTAATACTTCTCCAGCTTCAATGTCAGCTTCTGTAACTGTATAAGGTACTTCTATTTCTGTTGTCTCACCTGGTTTTAAGCTGTCTACATCTAATGTGATATCTCCACCTAGCATATCATCTGTTAAAGCTACGTCGTTAAGCGTTACTTCACCAGTATTTGTTACTACTAATGTGTACGTTAACTCTTGACCAACTTCTGTGTAAATTCCTGGCAAAACCGATTTTTCTAACTCAATTTTTGCAACTGGTACTTCATCTTCAGCCGGTGGGCTTTTTGGTGGTTCGTCGTTCGGATTCGGTGGTGTACCTGTTGCTGTTGCAATGTTATTGATGCTCCCAGATGCAATATCTTCAGTAGTTACTGTGTATGTTTTAGTTATAGATGTCGATTGACCAGGTGCTAAGATTGATGGTGAAACTGTTATTTCGCCACCTAACATCGGATCGTCTACAACGACATCTTTTAAAGTCACATTACTTGTGTTTGTCACTTCAAACGTATATTCAACTTCTTGCCCTGCTTCAGTTACATATTGTTTATCACTCGTTTTCACTAGTTCAATATTTAAGTCTACTTCACTTGGTACTGCTTCATCATCTTTATCTGTTACTTCTTTATCTTTAGGATCAATACCTGTGACTGTTGCTTCATTAAACAATTGTCCAGCATCGACATCATCTTGTGTCACTTCGTATGTGGCTGTAGCAACTAGGACATCACCTGGTTCTAAAGTAATGTTAACTTTATCAAAGTTTGTATCATCATTAACTGTTAAATATTCAATATTACTAATACCATCTAAGATATCTGTGATTTCTACATCAATTAATGTTGTGTTTCCGATATTCGTAGCTATAAATGTGTAGGTAATCTTTTCATTTACTACTAGCTCTTCCTTATCTGCATCTTTCACTAATTCGATTTCAGATGTTTGATCTACTTCAACAGTTTCTTCATCTTCGTCTGTAACCTTATCAGGATTATCAGGGTTCTCTGTATAAGCTGGTGGAGGTGTACCTTCAACTGTTGCTTCGTTGATAATTTCTCCATTATTAATGTCTTCTTGAGTTACTTCGTATGTTGCTGTAACTATTGTAGATTCACCTGGATGTAACGTATCAACGTCTAACGTAATAGCTCCACCTAGCATCGGATCATTTAAAGTTACTTCTGTTAACGTCGTTGTACCTGTATTTTCGATCTCGAATGTATATTCTACTTCTTCGCCAACTTCAGTGACTTTTTCTTTGTCAGCTGTTTTCGTTAATGAAATTGATGGATCTAATTCACCGGGAACAGCTGCGTCATCATCATCCTTTACAGGTGTATCATCAAATTCATTCATTTGACCACCAAATTGATTCGGATTTGGAACTGTTGGTGTTCCAACCACTTCCGCATGGTTATCCACTTGGCCATGGTCATAGTCATCTTGAGTTACTTCATATGTTGCTGTTGCAACGATAACGTCACCTGGCTCCATTACCACATCAGCGATGTTTTCTGTTAGTGGCTCTCCATTTAACGTTTCATACGTAATTGTGCTAATACCGTCTAATTCATCTTCTAATGAAATATCTTTTAACGGTAAGTTACCCGTATTCGTAAATTCAAACGTATAGTTAATATCTTTCCCAACTTCAATTTCATCTTCGCCTAGTTCAGACGTACTCTTTGCAGTCTTCACTAATTGTATCTTTGCATCTTGTTGAAAAATGTTCCTAACGTCTGTTGTTTCTCCTGAAATTGAACCAGATTCACCTTCGTAGTAATCTTTTATTTCATCTGGCATAATTTCACGAATGACGTAATTAATTTTCTCTCCGTCATTATCATAAACAACTGCTTCTTCAAATTCATATTCCCAAACGTCTGAACCGTTGTTTTGAACTGTAACTTCATCTACAACTGTATCTTCACCGTCAATTTCACGAACGAGTTGTAACGTAATTTCATCTGGTCTATGTATATCATAGCCCCAATCTACCCATGCCTTTTTACCAGACACTTTAATTGGTTCAGCAGAGGCTTCTGGTTCAGGGAATTCATGCTTAGGGCTGTTAGGATCATCCCCATTTGGCGTTAATGTTGTTGGCCCGTTCGTTTTATATAGTTTTTCCGGATCTAAGTCTGGATTTTCTGTATCTATTTGTACTTTATAACGAACTGTTACTTCTTCGTTTGCACCTAAGTTTAAGCCATCAACATAAATATGTTGTTCTTCAGCACGAACTTCAACACCTTCTAATAAACTTGAATCACTTGCTGAGATAAAATATTCTCCATCTTCTAATTGATCACTTCCTGCTTGTCCAAACGGATTTTCGGGTAAAATAAACTCTTCAGTAATTGGGTCATTAATTGAACCATTTACGACCGTATCACTTTTTAATTGTGATGCAATATCATTTAAAGCATCTACTAATGATTGAACTGAATTCGCATAGTATGCTTTATCTGTTCCATCAGCAATCCCTTCAATAACTTGACGTTCTGCATCACTACCACTTGATAAACCTACACCAATCGAGTAAAGTGTATAATCATTCTTTAATAAATTTGCTTCAGCAATTGTGTTAGTACGATGCGCTTGCATTAAAGTATCCCCTTGGGAATCAGTCCCTGTTCCCCAAACGATACGACTTTGATTATAACTAACAGTCGGTAAACCATCTGTAATCGTCACAATTATTTTACGGTCTGCATTGCTTGAATCCATAATTTTACCAGCACGTTCTAATGCTTGCTGTGTAAATGTTCCACCATGGTTTCCATGGCTAATTGTTGAAGGAATTTTACTTGTAATATCGCTTGCGTTATTTGTAAAATTACCGACATAATAATTAAATGGATTTGTACTATTTTCGGTATTATAATTCCCTCCGTTCTGATTCGCATTCCTTTGTAATTGTGTTCTTGTTTGTCCATCCATAATCGATGAACCATATGGAACAAACGCAATACGATAATTATTACCAGACCCTAGTAGCCCACTAATAAAATCCTTTGTTGCGGCGGCTGCTACCTCAGTACGCGTTAGATTCGTTCCTGGCACTCTATTATTTTCCATACTATTCGATAAATCATACGGAATAACGATGTCTGTCGTTAAGGTTCCGCCTTCACTTTTCCCTTTCACCGTTAAGTCAATAAAATACTCTCCCGGTTTGTTACCGAAGCTAACCTCTTTGTTAATTGTCGCCTCATCATAGTCAATTTCACCATCTTCATTTTTAATCGATCCATGCCCTTCCTCGTAGTTATGGCCTCCACTATCATCCGCTCCCAAAAACTGCTGGGATGTGAATGTTGAAGCTAATAGCAATAACAATAAAAATAGGCCAAACAGTTTAACCATCTGTTTTTTTGTAATTATTGAAAAAATATTCAATTATAATCCCTCCATAATTATTATTTGTGGTTCTAGTAATTATTTTTAATTTTTTTAATATAAGTGGTTTATGATTCTAAAATTTATACCTTGATTTTTTAATTCTAAAATACAGCCCCCAATAACGTTAAAATTCATTTAAATATTTGTGGGTAAATAAACTCATTATCATAGTGAATACAGTACTTACTTTTCCACCACAAAAAACTATAACACATGGAAGAACATGAAAACTTTAACATTTTAATCGATTTTCCGAATGAATAGTTATAAAGTCCCAGTTCTCTTTACGAGAAATGTTGGAGAATCTTTCGAATTCAATATCTTATTTTAAAACGCATTAAAATTTTATTTGTAAATTATTTAAAATAATTTTTTGTATATATTTTATATGCTAAAATCATACGGTTTTTGAAAAAACATGCGGTATTAAATACAATAAATAATAAATATTCAGTTTATTAATATATTAATTTTTTTCATTATTTGATATAAAATTTAAAAAGTCCTTTCCCAAATAAGAGAAAAGGACTTGTATTATTTTTCACTATAATATCACTCTATGTCTAAATATTTTCAAAATATAAGTATTTCAGCCATGCTTTTATAATAGGTTTACATGTCTACTAAGCATTTAAATTGTTCTTCAACTACTTATTAACATGAAAATTATCAACATCAGGGGGCTTTTTTGATGTCTAAAAGATTAACTAAACACACAT
>Ga0079225_10002518_pt1 | contig 10580 bp, 8 predicted proteins | sample Poulit2012_FD_76344 | JGI IMG/M metagenome (GOLD analysis project Ga0079225, IMG submission 76344) | Agricultural soil microbial communities from Georgia to study Nitrogen management - Poultry litter 2012 | ecosystem: Environmental > Terrestrial > Soil > Agricultural land | place: USA: Georgia...
TTATTGTAAATCTCTTCAAGATTAGTACGTACACTCATTATAACTTATTCTCCTCCAACAATTTTACCTTTTCCATTACTCCTATATTATTACGAATTACCCTAATTTGTAAAAGCTTTTCACCTTTTTCTACTAAATATTGCATCTTCTTATAGATTAGACTATTTTGAGCAGAACTACCAGTCTTTCACGAAAAAAATCTCGATATGAAATGAATCAATGTGATAATAAATATAACAAATATGTCACTACGATTTGAAATTAAGAAAGCTTCAATAAAACTATACGTTAAAATAGTAAATTGCAAAATTTACTATAATACACATATAGTTTTTATCAGTTTTCAGATAATAAATTTGTTTGCGGCACAAAATGTTGTTCTTGTGTTTCTTTAACTAGAATAACATCCGCGCCAATCGTTACAATTTGGTCCCAATAAATAATTAGTTCATCAGGCTTTCCAAATAAACTATTCTTCTTATCACGCAAAATTAAAACAATCGCGATAATCTTGCCAAGGTCCGGATCAATTTCTAGGTCATAAATATGACCAAGCCTTTTCCCATTATCAATTACAATAACTTCTTTAATTTGCAATTCAGATAACTTTATCATCCCCATCACCCACCTTAATCAATATATATGCGCTTAAATACATTTTCTTCATATATAAACAAAAAACAAACTAAAACATAAGAACAACCTATCCTAATCTACATCAAAGTAGAACCAAACAACGAACTAGTTGAATTAAGAATACTTACCGCTACGGAAATACACTTCGCTTGCCGCGGGCGCTGGTAAGCCCCCTCCGTGCTAACGCACTACGTGGTCTAACCTAGGCTTTTCATCCCGCAGGCGTCTCCGTGTATTTCCTACGCTAAAAATGTATATATATTTCACATACACTAGCTAACATTATATTAAGAATTAAACCACAAACCAGCGCGGGTGAGCGTAGAGGGGCGACTCCTGCGGGAAAAGCAACGGCTGAAGATCCCCTCAGAAGTGGTGTTCTTCTGAGGTAGCTGAAGCGTTGCCCGCGGAAAGCGTCCCCTCGTAGCGATCCCGAACGGCGATTAAAGCAGTTATTCTGAATCCAGTTGGTTCGCAGTTTATGTTTACTATGACAATTAACTATAATGTTGATTATGAACGACTGTTTGGGATAATAATATATGATGATTTTTTATGAATAAAGTTATAAAATTATATTCTCCTTCCTAGATCCAAATAGGAAAAATGTGAAAATGAATGAATAAAACCCTGATGTTTATGGACTTTACATAAACACCAAGGTTGTTTTTTAAGTTTTATTGAATTGTTGAATGGGAATTTATTCAAACATTTCTCTATTCATTTGTTGAATAGCTGCTTTTTCAAGTCGTGATACTTGTGCTTGAGAAATTCCTATTTCATCAGCAACTTCCATTTGGGTTTTCCCCTGAAAAAAGCGTTTATTTAAAATCATTTTTTCTCGTTCATTTAACTGATGCATGCCTTCTTTTAATGACAACTGATCATCCCATGTATCTTCTTTATTTTTATCATCACTTATTTGATCCATCACAAAAATTGGATCACCACCATCATTATAAATAGGCTCATACAATGACACAGGATCTTGAATAGCATCAAGTGCAAAAACAATTTCGGCGTGCGAAATCCCCATCTCTTCGGCAATTTCCATAGGTGTAGGTTCTTTAGATGTTTTATTAATTAATTTTTCCCTTACTTGAAGCGCTTTATAAGCAGTATCCCTTAATGATCTAGAAACTCTAATTGGATTATTATCCCGTAAATATCTTCTGATCTCACCAATTATCATTGGCACAGCATATGTAGAAAATCTCACATTATGCCCTAAATCAAAATTATCAATCGATTTCATGAGCCCAATACAACCTACTTGAAATAGATCATCAACATACTCTCCACGATTATTAAATCTTTTAATAACACTTAGCACTAGACGCAAATTACCATTAATTAATTCTTCCCGTGCTGATAATTCTCCATGTTGCTGTAATCTTATAAAAAGCTTGCGCATCTCTTCATTCTTCAAGACTGGTAATTTTGATGTATCAACACCACATATTTCAACCTTATGTCTGTACATTCTGTTATACCCTCCCAGTTGGTGATGCTGTTCAAGGTCAGTATCTCCGACTGGAAGTTATTTTATTCTTACCTTTTTCTACAAATATCTACAAAAATCGTTCCTTTCTTTATTACTACAAGGTTAAACCATTTTATTAAATTCTTTTTGTAATCGCTTAATTATCTTCTTTTCTAAACGTGATATATATGATTGTGAAATTCCTAGCATATCTGCAACATCTTTTTGTGTTTTTCCTTCTTGACCAACTAAGCCAAAACGTAGTTCCATAATTTGTTTTTCACGATCCTTTAATTCAGACAATGCACTATTTAATAATTGTTTATCTACATGCGAATCTAAATTTTTCGTAATAATATCAATCTCCGTCCCAAGCACATCTGACAATAATAATTCGTTACCATCCCAATCTATATTAAGTGGTTCATCAAATGAAATTTCGGACTTTGTTTTATTATTTTTCCTTAAATACATTAATATTTCATTTTCAATACATCTTGATGCATATGTTGCTAATTTAATTTTACGGTCTGTATCAAATGTATTTACAGCCTTAATTAAACCAATTGTTCCAATGCTAATTAAATCTTCAATATTTATGCCTGTATTTTCAAATTTTCGAGCTATATAAACAACCAAACGTAAATTTCGTTCAATCAGCATTGCCCTAGCTGATTTATCACCCTTTGGTAATAGAAGTAATAATCTTCTTTCTTCTTCTTTAGTTAGCGGTGGCGGAAGCGCAGTACTACCACCAATGTAATATATTTCTTCAGATTTGATACCTAATTTGATTAATATTTTATAATAAAATAATCTTAAACGTAACTTCCAGATTCTCAAAAAAATCTCTCCTTTTTAAATTATGCAGATACAATCGAAGCAGTTTTAATAATTTCAGGCTGAAGTAAGCAATGATATGTCTCATCTTTTGTAAGTCGAGCAAATTGGATCCCAATCAGTACCTTATGTGTCATAATTTTTTCTTGTCCATAATAAACAATTAACTTTTCTGGCCTAATCGCCATTAAAAAGTTGCTTTTCCCCGCAACACCTTGAAAAGGAATAATTTGAATCTTTTTTTCCCATGCTTGAGGAATTTTATTAAAATTTAGTTCCTCATATGCTTCATATAACTTCTGCCATTCAGCATTTGTAAACCATTGCTTCAAAAATATTTCATCACAGATAATAACTGGATGTTTTGTAATCGGATCAATTAATTGATTTCCACTGTCTATATAACCAGTTGTTGCATAAGTTTCATTATTTAATTGAATGGTAACTGAACATAATTCATCATACCGAATTTTTTCCACTGCGTGCTTGTCCATACGTCTCTTTGTAAACAACCAAATTACGGGAAATCCAATGATAATAAATGTTAAACTAACTGGCTCTCCATAACCATTATTGAAAGTTAGGAAGCCACTTTCTGAAAAAATCATTGGATTTTGAAAGAGGAAATGTAAGGCGAATAACCCACCCCCAATAGCAAATGTCGTGAAATAAAATAATAATAATAATTTTACTGTTTGAAATACATTCTTAAATTTAAAGGTGCATAAAATAATGAACAAAGAGTATATAACCTTTCCATAAACCGTTGTCAAAAAAACATTTGGAAAATAAAGTGATATAGGAACGAGTAAAGAGGCAATAAATGCCCCGAACATTATTCTTAACTTTCTTGTATGATCTTCTCTAGCTAAAATTTGTGTAAGCATCAGTAACATCATGTCAAATACAAAATTTAATGCCCAGACAGCATCAAGATAAATTGTCACCTCTCTCTTCCTCTCTGAAACCATAAATCACCTTTTTAAAAAATGAACTTTCATTTAATTTGAATCATATTTTCATAGATTGACCTTAATCAGAAGTATAGCCCATTTAAAAAGCAAAGTCTGTCACATCTTGGACACTATATCGTACTAATTTTAACGAGTTATCGGACAGATTGTCGGAGATTTATGAAAAGCGTAAGCGCCTGTTCAGCAACGTACAAATTGGAGAACTTTTGACGAGATAAAGGATACACGACAACAGAAGGAGCCGATATTGACTTATCGTAGGAAGAAGTTCGATATTTGGAACTGGGCCCACCAAAAGATCTGCTAGTTGCTGGACGATTAAGCTAGACGATGCTGTATTAACAAGATCATCCATAACCCAGGAATTTTATACATTCTTATTTCACAAAAAAGCCAAGTAAGTAGATTCAACTACTTACTTGGCTTTTAATAATCTAGTTTTAATTTTATCTTTTGCGATTACGATTCCTTAGGAAGGTTGGGATATCTAAAGCATCCTCTTCTTCGTAGATTGGTTCTTCTTTTACCGGTTGATTAGCAAATTGATCATTTTCTATTGTTGCTGCATGTTGTTGATGTTTAATGATCGGTCGTTGTCTTTGGGTTTTTTCCGCCTCTTCAACTTCATTAAATCCTGTTGCAATAACCGTAACGATAATTTCCTCTTTTAAACTTTCGTTGATGACAGATCCAAAGATCACATTAACTTCATTATCTGCAGACTGGGTAACTAAATCTGCTGCTTCTTGTACCTCATACAGACTTAAGTTCATTCCGCCAGTGATATTCATCAGTATTCCATGTGCTCCATCAATTGAAGTTTCTAGTAATGGAGAAGAAATTGCCTTTTTAGCAGCTTCTGCAGCACGGTTTTCACCTGTAGCAACCCCAATTCCCATTAATGCTGAGCCTTTATCATACATAATTGTTTTAACATCTGCAAAGTCAACGTTAATTAGTCCTGGTTTAGCAATAAGATCTGAAATACCCTGAACACCTTGACGTAATACGTTATCAGCCTCTCTAAATGCCTCTAACATTGGTGTGTTTTTATCAACAATTTCTAAGAGTCGATCATTTGGAATAACTATTAATGTATCTACACTACTTTTTAATGCCTCTATTCCGGAGATTGCTTGAGTTGATCGTCTTCTTCCTTCAAAAGAAAATGGACGTGTAACAACACCCACCGTTAATGCACCAAGATCTTTAGAGATTTGGGCAATGACTGGTGCAGCACCAGTTCCGGTACCGCCCCCCATACCTGCAGTAACAAAAATCATATCAGCACCTTGTAGCACTTCTTCTAGTTGTTCTTTACTTTCTTCGGCAGCCTTTTTCCCAATTTCAGGATTAGCTCCAGCACCTAATCCACGTGTTAGTTTTCCACCAATTTGTAACCTCGTTTCAGCTTTAGACAAATTCAAAGCCTGTGCATCAGTGTTAACAGCAATAAACTCAACACCCTCTACACCATGCTCTATCATACGGTTTACAGCATTGTTTCCACCGCCACCAACACCAATTACTTTTATTGTCGCTAGATGATCTAACTCCGTTTCAAATTCTAACATATGTTTGTTCCTCCTAGTATGTAAAATGACAAGAGATTACAATTATATTTGGTTATCAAGGATCGACAAATTGATAACCCAACTTGCACTCATACAGTCTACAATTTATATTATTGTAATTTATACTTCAATACTTTTTATTATGGATCAAGTATACTTCGTTTAATATCGCCTTAATTATATTTAATTTTTAGTCGAAAAACCATTTAAATAAGTTTCCTACTTTGGATTCCTTTTCAATTGTTTCTTTTGATTCATTTGAGCTTCTTTGTTGTACCTTACGTCTTGGTTTTTGCTCTTGGTCATGTATCGTAACTGAAGGCAATAAAGACTTACCTTGAATTCTCGCATTATAGTAAGCAAATTGCAAGATTCCAACTGCCGCAGTATATTGAGGTTCTCTTACACCTATATAGTCAGGTATAGCAATGCGAACATTTGAATTAAAAACATCTTGTGCAAGCTCTAATGTTCCAGGCATTTTCATTGTACCGCCTGTTAAAACATAACCACCTGGTAGATCCCTATAACCCATTCTACGTATTTCTCTTTCTGCAAAAGCATAAATTTCCTCTACTCTTGCTTCGATCATATCAGATAATTCTAATTGATTATGATTCATTTTTGTATTACTGCCAATGACAGAAACATCAAAGGTCTCATCTTCTTGTGCTAGGTCATAAAAGGCATGTCCATAATTTAATTTAATATCTTCTGCATCTTCAGTTGATGTTCTTAATCCGATAGAAATATCTTTTGTGATGTTATCTCCACCCAAAGGAACAACACTTGTTGCGGTTAAATGATCATTCTCAAAAATAGAAACAGTTGAACATCCACCTCCGATGTCAATTAGGGCAATTCCTAAATTTTTCTCATCTTTAGAAAGTGCAATTGTTCCAGCAGCAAGTGGTTGTAAACAAATATCCGCAACTTGTAGCTCTGCACCTTCCACACATTTTAGAATATTATGTAAAACTGTTTTAGAACATGTTATAATTGTTCCTTCCATCTCGAGGCGGACACCAATCATTCCACGTGGATCATTAATCTCATCCAACCCATCAACAATAAATTGTTTCGGAATAACATCAATGATTTCCCTCTCTGGTGGTATAGAAACAACTTGTGCGCCGTCTATTACCCGAGTAATATCCTCATCACTTATTTCTCTATTTTCACTCTGAACTGCTACAACACCATGACATGGCTGCAATTGAATATGATTCCCGTTGATTCCTACAACAACGCGCTCAATCTTCATGCCAACCATTCGTTCTGCCTGCTCTACTGCAGTTTTAATTGAATGGACTGTTTGGTCAATATCAACAATTGCGCCTTTCTTCATCCCATTTGATTTTGCAGTTCCAACACCTATAATATTTAATGAATCATTTAAAACTTCTCCAATAACTACTTTAATACTAGCAGTTCCGATATCTAAACTTACTAACACATCACTATTATTCAAAGTCAGGCACCTCCTCATTCAGAAGTATCTAAGTATCAATGATTATTTGACTTAATAACTTCCTTATGCTATTTCTATTCGTTATCCATTTTAAATTTCATATCATTAGATCTTTAATCAATTTCATTATTCTGTCATCATAACAAATAGCTTTGTAAATCTTTCCTAACTATATGCCATACCGACATTATAAGTTATTACTATTATGAAATTGATTCATTATTGATATAATACCATGTTTAGCTTTCAGATTCATTTTCTTTTTGATTATTTTTTGATGTATCTGTAAATTCTTCAAAATAAGCACCAACACCAATGTGTATAATCCCTTTGCTATCAGGCTCTAATTGGGACACAATTGACGGATACACTTGCATCTTATTGGCAAAATTTCTTATTGTTCCATCAACAACATAGCCGTCATTCATATATAAAACAACTTTATTCTTATTTTCTTCAGTTGGTTGCCAATGGATTTCAGAAATTAAGTTTAAAATACTTTTTGGTAGTTTTTCTAGTTCAGTTGTCATATTCTTTAAATAAGCTTCCTCAGTAAAACCGTAGATTTGTGGAGCCTCGGAAAATGATTCAATTTGAATTGGCAAAGTGATTCCTGTACCTAAAATAGGGTGGGCTTTTTCACCTTCCCTCAAATAACCAACGAGTTCATGTTCTGTAATTTGAATTTCAATTGTTGAAGGTAATTTTCTATTTACATCAACAGATTCAATTACAGGATGATCAAGAATCCCTTTTTCAATTTCTTTTTGATCAATCGCCCAAATATTAGTTTTATAAGTTAGACCACTATTTTCAATTACTTCTTCTTCCTTAACAAATGAATTTCCAGTAATAATAATATTTTTTATATTACTCAATGGCGACTGTAAATAAACAATTATGGAAATCAACAGGAAAAAAATAGTGAGGTAGAAAACTAAACGTCGATTGGCTTTCTTTTTTCGCGATTTCTTCAATTGCGGGATACGATCCTCTATTGAAACAATTTTCCTTTTACTCATCTCTGTTTCTTCCTTTTTAAAGTACTACTATCTTGAATGAATTTCAACAATATAATAATCTACTATAAAATTATCAGTAAAATTGTATTTTGAAATTCATTAATGGGCTAATAATAAATTATAACCCTACTAATTTAATAAATTATATCATAAAGTTGATATAGATTCCTTATACAAAGTAAGTTTACCAATCTTTACATGATAAATAAACTAAAATATGATTCTTTAAAACTACATTTTAGAAAACTTACTTATATTTAATAATATTCCTACTGAACAAAGGGTTAATGTTAATGATGACCCCCCATAACTAAGGAAAGGTAAAGTTATACCAGTTACTGGAATGAGGCCAATCACAACACTGATATTAATCATTACTTGAATTGTAATCATGGCAATAATTCCAAATGCCATATAACGTCCAAAATGATCAGGGGCTTCAAGGGCAATCTTAATACCCCTCCAAAATATAATCACAAATAACCCTATAACTATCACACCACCAATAAAACCCAATTCTTCACTCAATATAGCAAAAATAAAATCTGTTTGTGGTTCTGGTAAATAAAAATATTTCTGTAAGCTCTTTCCAAGCCCAATTCCCATTAAGCCCCCTGGTCCAATGGCATATAATGATTGAATAATTTGAAATCCATTTCCCAATGGATCTTCCCATGGATCTAAAAAAGCTGTAATCCGTTTGATTCGATATGGTGCAGATATGATTAAAAATACAAAGCCGGCTAGTCCAATGATAGATAACCCAAGGAAATGAATTATTCTGCCCCCAGCGATAAAAATCATTAACACACATGTTAATACAAGTACAACCCCTGTACCTAAATCAGGTTGCAACATAATTAAACCAAATGCTAAAAAAACAAGGCCAATTGTTGGAAGAAATCCTCTTTTAAATGAAGTAATATATTTTTGATTTGCAGATAAAAAACTTGCTAAAAAAATAATCAATCCTAGCTTCATAAATTCCGAAGGTTGGATACTAAATGCACCTACACCTATCCAACTTTGGGCACCACCACGAACGATTCCAATTCCAGGAATTTTTACGACAAGTAATAATATAAAACAAGTCAACAAAATAAGCTTTGCATACTTTTTCCAAAAATGATAAGGAATATTCATAATAAAAAGCATAGAAACAACACCAAGACCTGCAAATATGAGTTGTCGCTTAATAAAAAATAATGGGTCTGCATATTTATAATCAGCCCATATATTGGATGAACTATAAACCATTACTAAACCAATAATTAATAACGTAAAAATAATACATAGCAATAAGTAATCAACTTGAGCATGTTGTTTATATCGTTTTACTGGCAATAAAAACACCCCATTTTAATTTAATTAAAATTGGGGCGTTGCTCTATTTTATCATTCACTTAACTAACTTAAGAGACAAGCCCCTATGCTAGTTTATGCACAGCCTTGATAAACATGTCTCCTCGTTCTTCAAATGTTCGATATTGATCCCAGCTTGCACAAGCCGGCGATAATAAAATTACATCTTGGGGTACAGATATAGTAGAAGATTCTTGTACTGCCTCTTCAATATCAGCTACCGTAATAATGTGTTTTACACCTGATATTTCCGCTACTTTTTTTAATTTATTTGCTGTTTGACCAAATACGATCATTGCTTTGACATGTTTTAAGTACGGAATTAAGTCCGTAAATTCATTACCTCGATCTAGACCCCCAGCCAATAAGATAATAGGTTGCTTAAAAGCAGACAATGCTTTTTGTGTTGCCAATATATTCGTTGCTTTTGAATCATTATAGAATAGGCGATCATTTACTTTTTTTACAAATTGCAAACGATGTTTCACTCCTGTAAAAGTTGTCAAAACATCTCTTATTCCTTCATTAGTAGCACCACTTAATTTAGCAGCACTAATGGCCGCTAATATATTTTCCAAATTATGCTCGCCAACTAATACAATCTCATCCCTATCAATTATTTTTTCACCTTTAAAATATAGTGCACATTCATTAGCCCATGCACCATCAATAATCTTTGTCTTTGATGAAAATGGAACCAATGTTGCTTTCGTTCGTTTAATCGCTTCTACTATGATATTGTCATCTGCATTATAAATAAGTTTGTCATCTTCTGTTTGATTCATAAACAAATTGAATTTTGCCTCTTGATAGTTTTCAACTGTTTTATGGTAATCAAGGTGGGCTTCATAAACATTTAACAATACAGCAATGTTCGGTCTAAATGTTTGTACACCCAATAATTGAAACGAAGATAATTCTAGGACCAGTTTTTCATCATTTGTCATCTCTTGAACTACTTCCGTCGCCACTGTACCAATATTACCAGCAACTTTTACTGGTTGATTACTCTTTGCCAACATTTGAGTAACAAGGGTTGTTGTTGTTGTTTTTCCATTAGATCCAGTAATACCAATCACTGAACCTTCTACTAACTGTCCTGCAAGTTCAATTTCAGTGATAATTGGAATATCCCTTTTCTGTGCCTCTTTTATTACTACATTATCATAGGGGATCCCAGGGTTTTTAACAATCATTTCAATATGATCTAACACTGAA
>Ga0079225_10002519_pt1 | contig 10580 bp, 7 predicted proteins | sample Poulit2012_FD_76344 | JGI IMG/M metagenome (GOLD analysis project Ga0079225, IMG submission 76344) | Agricultural soil microbial communities from Georgia to study Nitrogen management - Poultry litter 2012 | ecosystem: Environmental > Terrestrial > Soil > Agricultural land | place: USA: Georgia...
CCGAGCTCGCCGACAACGCCGACGCCTTCGGCAACCGCCTCGTGGGCATCGACGCCGGCGCCGGGCTGACGAAGATCACCCAGGAGGAGGTCATCCCGACCTACGGCCTGGAGGGCATGGACTACATCATCTCCTCCACGCCGGCCATGCTCGCCGAGCTGAGCGCGGCCATCGATGCCGGGGAGAACGTCGTCGTCACGCTGTGGAAGCCGCACTGGGCCTACGACGAGTTCCCCATCCGTGACCTCGAGGACCCGGAGGGTGCCCTCGGCGAGCCGGACGACATCTACGCCTACGGCACCGCCGGCTTCTCCGAGCGGTTCCCCGAGGTCGCGGAGTGGATCGCCAACTTCACGATGACCGAGGACCAGCTCCACTCGCTGGAGAACATCATGTTCAACGAGCTGGACGGCGAGGACAACGACGCCGCGGTCGAGCAGTGGCTGGAGGAGAACCCCGACTTCGTCGACTCGGTGATCGGCGGCTGACCGCCTCCTTCTGCCGCACAGCCGTACCTGACGAGTGCGCCGTCCCCAACGGGGCGGCGCACTCGTCGTCTGTGACCGGCGCGGCGGTGTCCCCTCTCACGTGTCCCACCAGGCAACGCCGCGGCGCGGTCCGCGTGGGCCGGACGTACAGTGGTACGGCCCGGGCCGGGCCGTCCCGCGGCCCGTCCACCGCCGGCCGCGCCACGCCCGCGCACGAAGGGCACCCGCCTCCCATGACCTCAACCACGACGCCTGTCACGACAGCCGCCCACGGCGCCACGACGCACCCGCGTTTCCGTGCCGACATCCAGGGCCTGCGTGCGGTGGCGGTGCTGCTCGTCCTCGCCTACCACGCCGGCGTGCCGTGGCTCTCCGGGGGCTACACCGGGGTCGACGTCTTCTTCGTCATCTCCGGGTTCCTCATCACCGGCCTCATCGTCCGGGAGGTTCAGCAGACCGGGCGGCTGAGCCTGCCGCACTTCTACGCCCGGCGCATCAAACGGCTGCTGCCCGCCACCTCGGTCGTCTTCGTGGCCGTCGCCGCTCTCACCGTGCTCGTCCTGCCGGTGACCCGCTGGCGCGACATCGCGGGCGACATCGTCGCCAGCGCGGTCTACCTCGTGAACTGGCGGCTGGCGGACCGGTCGGTGGACTACCTCGCCGCGGACGCCGCACCCAGCCCGCTGCAGCACTTCTGGTCGCTGGCGGTGGAGGAGCAGTTCTACATCGTCTGGCCGCTGCTCATCGTCGCGCTGTTCTGGCGCCGGCGGCGCGGGAGCACCACCCGCCGCCTGTTCTGGGGGCTGCTGGCCATCGCCGTCCCGTCCTTCCTCTGGTCGGTCCACCTCACGACGGCGAACCCCGGTGCCGCCTACTTCGTCACCACCACCCGGCTGTGGGAGATGGCGGTCGGCGCCCTGCTCGCCGTCCTCGTCGCGCGCACGGAGCGCATCCCGGCCCGCGTCCGGCGGGTGGTCGGCTGGGCCGGCCTGGCCGCGATCGGGTACGCCGCGCTCACCTTCGACGCCGCCACCGCATTCCCCGGTGCCGCGGCCCTCGTCCCCACCCTGGGGGCCGCGGCCGTGCTGCTCGCGGGCGGCGGCGACGGCAGCGGTGAGGTCCGGGCGCTGACCGCGGCCCCGATGCAGACCATCGGCGCCTGGTCCTACTCCCTCTACCTGTGGCACTGGCCGCTGCTCGTGGCCGCCACCGCCGTCTGGGGCGGAACGGACGGCAGCCTGGGGCTCGTGCCCGGCCTGCTCGTGGTCACCGCCTCCGCGCTGCCCGCCTGGCTCACCTACCGGACCGTGGAGCAGCCCTTCCACCGCTCCCGGCGGCTGCGGGTGCCCTGGCGCGCGATGGTCCTGGCGGCGGCGTGCGTGGCCGTGGGACTGGGCAGCGCCGGGGCCATCGGGTACGCGACCACCCGGGAGGCGCCGACGGCGGCGGACGCCCCGGGCGCGGAGGTCCTCGGCGACGGCCCGACCACCGACGCACCGGCACCCGCGCCGCCCGACACGGTCTCCCAGGTCACCCCGGCCCTGGCGGACGCCCCCGACGACGTCGCCGACGTCTACGCCGACGGCTGCCACCAGGACCAGCACAGCGCGGAGGTCACCTCCTGCGTCTACGGGGTGGAGGACTCCGACACCGTCGTGGCCCTCGTGGGCGACTCCCACGCGGCCCACTGGCAGCCCGCCCTGCGCGACCTGGCCGAGACCAACGGCTGGCGGCTGGAGACGTACACCAAGTCCGCCTGCCTCTTCGCGGACACCGTCGTGTGGGACGCCGGCGAGGAGAAGCCCTACGAGAGCTGCGCCGCCTGGCAGGCCGCGGTCCGCGCGCGCCTGACGGCCGACCCGCCCGACATCGCGGTGGTCAGCTCCGCCGGTTCCTACCGCCTGGCCCGGGACGGGGAGCGGATGAGCATCGCGGACTCCGCCGAGGGGCTCGCGAGCGCCACGGCGGCGAACTGGCAGGCGCTGGAGGACGCCGGCATCGAGGTCGTGGCCATCGTCGACACCCCCGCGCCCGGTTTCGACGTCCCGGAGTGCGTCGCCGAGAACCGCGACGACCTCACGGCCTGTGCCGTCCCCCTGGAGGAGGCGGTGGCGCGGTCCGGGGCCTCGCTGCACCACGCCGCGGCCGCGCTCGCCCCCGCCGTCGACCTCGTCGACGTCACGGCCTACGTGTGCCCGTGGGAGGAGTGCGTACCCGTGGTCGGCGGGGTATTGACGCACAGCGACGCCCACCACCTCACGGCGACGTACTCCCGGTCACTCGCGCCGCGTCTGGAGGAGCACCTCACCCCGCTGGTCCGCTGACCGCGGGGGTGGTCAGCGGGGCGGCTCGACCCGGCGCGCCTCGTCGGCGAGCAGCACGGGCACACCGTCGCGGACCGGGTAGGCGAGGGGGTTGTCCGGGTCGGTCGAGACGAGCTCGGGCGTCCCGTCCGGGGCCGTGCCGTCGACGAGCTCGGCCCCCGTCACCGGACACCGGAGGATCTCCCGCACCCAGGGGTCGATCGTCGCCGGCTGCTGCGACGCACTGCTCATCTGCTCGCTCCCTCCCCTGCCGCACCCGCGGCGTCCGCAGGCTCCAGGCTAGCCGCTCCGGCTCAGTCTGCCTCGCCGCGCAGCACGCGAAGGTGCCCGCGGCGGCCCACCTCCGGCTCGGGGAGCCGGTGGGTGACCGGCGCCGGCGCCGTGCTGGGGCGGTCGGCCGGGAGCGAGGGGCCCGGCCGTGCCTTGGAGGCCTCCCGCACCGCCTCGGCCAGCGCCTCGATGTCGTCCGGGCTGGGCGGGGCCGGCACGAACTCGGTGGCGAGACGGACCACCTCCCAGCCGCGCGGGGCGGTGAGCCGGTGGGCGTGCTCCTCGCACAGGTCGTAGGAGTGCGGCTCGGGGTGGGTGGCCAGCGGCCCGAGGACGGCGGTGGAGTCGGCGTACACGTAGGTGAGGGTCGCCACGGCCGGGTTGGCGCAGGCGGCACGCGTGCAGTGGCGGAAGACTCTCACGCCCCCGACCGTACAACGTCCCGCCGACGCACCCGGCCGGCCACGCCGGAGTCGGTGCCGCCCTGCCCTCCGGCGGCGGCAGCCCCACCGCGCCGTAGCATCGAGGGGTGGACGACCCTCTCCTCCCCGCGATCCCGGCCCGGCGCACCGCGCGACGCCGCGACCGCCGCGCGCGCGGCCTGCGCGGGCCGCTGCTCCCGCCCACCCTGCCGGGCTGGCGCACCCGCGCCGAGGCCTTCGACGACGCGGTCCTCGCCGCCGTCCAGCGGCTGGAGAAGCGGTGGGGGCGGCAGCTGTCGTCGGTCGAGTTCGCCGTCGAGGAGGTGCCCCCGTCGGACCCCAGCCCGTGGGAGCGGGACGCCATCGCGCTGGGCCGCTACTTCCCCGCGGACCCGGCGGCCGGGCTCGCCGACCGGATCGTCCTCTACCGCCGGCCCATCCAGTCGCGCTGCGAGAACTCCACCGAGCTGGCGATCGTCGTGGAGGAGGTGCTGCGCGAGCACGTCGCGCACATGCTCGGCCGCGACCCGGAGGACCTGTGACACCCGCCGCCGCGACACACGTAGAGTAGGGCGGTCGCCGAGCCGCCGCCGAAGGGAGCCTGCCCGGCATGGAGCCGCCCCGCACCCCGGACCCCGAGGTCTCGGTGATCGTGACCTGGTCCCCGGACACCAACCCCTCCTCGGCCGGGCCGACGCTCGGCTCCCTGGAGCGGCAGGACGTCGAGGGCCGCGTCGAGGTCCTCATCGTCCCGCCGCGCGACCACAGCGTCCCCGAGCCCCCGTCCGGTGCCACGGTGCTCCCGCCCCACGAGGGCACCGTCGCCGACGGGCGGAACGTCGGCCTGGCCGCGGCACGCGGGCAGCACGTGCTGTTCCTCGACCCGGGGACCGAGCTGCCCACCGACGCCCTGCGGAGGCTGCTGCAGCGGGCCGACGCCATCGACGTACCCGCGCTCGTCGGTGAGTCGGAGCGAGCCTCCCTCACCGACGGCCAGGGCGCCGACACCGTCCCCGTCCACCGCTCGGTGGCGGCCTGCCGCACGGTGTCCGGCAAGCTCTACCCGCGAGACTGGCTGACCGGGCTGCGCTTCGACCCGGACAGCCTCGACCCGGACCTGCTCTTCAACGTCCGGCTCCACACCCCGTTCGTCCGCCGCTTCTGCAGCTACCGCCTCGTGCCGGTCCCCGCCGACGGTCGCCCGGTCGCCGGGCCCGGCCCGGAGGACCACCCGCCGGAGCGCGTGGCGCGGGAGATCGCTCGCCTCACCTCCGGAACGCAGCGTCACCCGGGCGACCGGGCCCCGATCGTCCAGCTCGTGGTCGAGCACTACTCCGTGTTCCTCACGCCGCGGCAGGCGGCGGCCGCCGACCCGACCCGCTCCTCGGGCTATGCCCCCGCCTACCACGCGGGACCGGTGCGCCGCCGTCTCCTGCTGCTCGCCGGCAGCGCCCGGTCGCTCAACCTCCTGCGCCGGCAGTTGACCTTCCTCCGCTCGGCAGGGGTCCAGGTGAGCACCGTCTGGCACCACGGAACGCTCGGCCCCGCGTTCCGCAGGACGCAGAACCTCCAGCTGAGCACCGTCGCGGACCCGGTCGGCACCACCGCAAGGGCCCGAACCGGTGCCCTGCGCAAGCTCCAGCGCCTGCGGACCTCGGCCGTCCGTGCGGCGCAGGCCGCCGCGCCGCACCTGCGCCCGGCGGCCACCGCGATCCGCCTCGCAGCCACCCGGCAGCGCTCGGAGCTCGCCGCCCTGGCGGCCGGTGCCGACGTGGTCGCGGTCGACGCCGCCGGCACCGACATCGGCGGGCACGCCGGCCTCACCGTGCGCCCGACGGATGCCCTCCACGTGATGGTCCTCGAAGCGGCGGCTGCCTCGGCGGACCTCACCGGTCGACAGGCGGAGGCCGTGGCGACGTCGGCGCAGGAGCTGGCGACGGCGAGGGCGGCCGTCCCGTCGCACCTGTGGGTCCTCACCGCGTGGCGGCTCGTGCGCAAGGTGCACCTTGCCGAGGCCCGCACCGTCGTCGCGAGCGCCCGGCAGGCGGGGAACCCGTCCGCCGAGCTCGACCTCGTCGAGCACATCGCGCAGGCGATCGAGAGCGCGTCGCTCCGGCCCGAGGACGTCTCCGAGGTCGCCGGACAGGTCATGGACGCCGCCGACCGGGCCCTGGCCGAGGGGGACGTCGACCACGCCGCGTTCCTCGCCAGCGCGGTGCTCGAGCTCCTCCTCAACCCGGAGGCGACCACCAACGTGGCCGCGCCCCCGGTCCTCGCCGACCCCGAGGCCCTGTTCGCACCGCTGCGCCGCTCCCGCACCTGGCAGCTCCTCACCGGACCGGTGGAACACCCGGTGACCGACGCCCCGACCGGCCGCGCCGGTGCACGACCGCGGGTGCTGCTGCTGCCGGGTGCCTACCCCCGCTTCTGGCGGATCGTGGCGAACGCACTCGAGGGCCACGCCGACGTCGACGTCCTCCAGCTCGCGTCGATCCGCCCGGCCCTGGCGAGCACGGGCCCCGACCCGCGCATCGTGCGTGAGCGCCTGCAGGCGAGCCTCGGCGCCCTGCCCGAGGCTCCGGCGGACGTGCGGGAGCAGCTCGCGGCCGCCGACGTCGTCTTCGCCGACTGGGCCGACAAGGGGGCGGTGCTCGCCAGCCTCTTCGTGCCCCCCACAGCGCGGCTCGTGGTGCGGCTCCACGGGGTGGACCTGCTCTCGCCCTGGCAGCACCTCCTCGACTGGAGCCGGGTCACCGACGCCATCTTCGTCAGCGAGCACATGCGCCGCGCGGCCCAGTCGGTGCTCGGCGAGCAGATCGCACACGTGCGCTGCCACGTCATCGGCAACGGCGTGGACTTCGACCGGTTCACCCCCGAGCACAAGGGGGCCACCGCCCACCGCACCCTCGGCCTCGTCGGGTGGGCGCAGAAGGTCAAGGACCCGATCTGGGCCCTGGAGGTGCTCGCCCTGCTCCGCCGGCACGACCCGCAGTGGCGGCTCAAGCTCATCGGCGCGGACTTCCCCGCCCGGCCGCGTCGACTGTCCGAGCACCGCTACGCCCAGGAGTTCCGTGCCCGGGCCCTGGAGCCCGACGTCGTGGGGGCGGTGAGCTACGTCGGCTACACGACGAACCTGCCCGCCCACCTCTCCGACGTGGGTTTCGCGCTGAGCAGCAGCCTGCGGGAGTCGTGGCACGTCGGAGCGGTGGAGATGGTGGCGGCCCAGGCCGTGCCCGTGTTCCGCAACTGGCCGGCCTTCCGGCACCTCGACGCCGTGGGTGAGCTGTTCGGGCCGGAGTGCGCCGTCGACACGCCGCAGGAGGCGGCCGAGCGCATCCTGGCGTCCGCTGACCGGGACGTCTGGGAGCGGGAGTCGGCGGCTGCCCGGGAGCGGTTCCGGCAGCGCTTCGACCCACGCACCCTGGAGGACTCCTACCGGGCCGTCGTCCTCGGCGAGGCCTAGGAGACGGGCACGGCAGCGGACTCGGACGTGGCGAGCTCGGCGAGCACCTGCTGGAGCGCCGACAAGTGCTCCACCGGCGACCGGAAACGGATGCCCTCCATCCGGCTCAGCGAGCTGCCCTCCTCCACGATCGCCCATACCGGGGTGGAGCTGCCGCGGTAGTCGCTCCACTTGGAGGGGAGGAACGGGTTGACGGTGCCGCCGGGCGGGGTGACGGCGTCGTTCACCAGGAGGACGTCCATGCGGTCGGCGAGGTTGAGGAACTCCAGGTAGGGCACGTACGGGTTGACGCGCACGACGTCGGCGAGCCCCGCGTCCCCGACCGACTCGGCGAGCTCATCGACCTTACTGGTGAACACGTGGACGAGCAGCCGGTCCCGCAGCCCGCGGGGCAGCCCGGCGAGCGCGTCGAGGAGCAGCCCAACCCCGCGGTTGGCGTAGAAGTTGCCGAAGTAGCCGATGTTCACCCGGTCCGGGTCCACGGCGTACTGGCTACGCACCAGCCCGTAGTAGGAGCGGGGGAGGGTGGGGTGGGGCGAGACGACCGACACCTCCGCTGCCCGCCGGGCGAGGCGCGGGTCGTGGCAGCGCTCGAGCATGAAGTCACGCTGGAGCTCGTTGGTGAAGATGATCCGGTCGGCGAGCGCGAAGGTCACCACCTCGCACCACTCGTTCATGTTCTCGTTGTCCGGCAGCGCGAAGCCCGCCGACTCGACCCAGGACGGCACCATCTCGGCCAGCCGGTCGTCCCCGACCGGGGCGACGCGGGCCGCGCCCAGGACGTCGTGGGAGAGCGGGTCGGAGAACTCGGCCACCCACGTTGTCTCGGGCCGGGCGTGCTTGTACCGGCCGGCGAGGAAGTGGGACGCGGCGAACTGGGCGCGGCTGTAGACGCGCTCGTAGCGCCCCTGCTCCGCCTCCCAGCGCAGTGCCACGTCGTAGCCGCGCTCGGCGTAGGTCGAGATCGACCGCCAGGAGGAGAACGCGGACGGGGTCCGCAGGGCGGTGAACCGCCGCACCAGGTCCCCGCCGATCTGTGTGAGCGAGCTGTCCTGCTGCCGGATGGAGTCCATCGCGTTGGCGATGACGTCGACCGGCTCGCCGCGCTCGCGTACCCGCTTCGCGGCGACGATGCCGGCGGTGTCGCTGTACGGGGGGAAGCAGTACGAGGCGACGAGCGTGCGGGCGTGGTCCTGTGCTGCCGGGTCTGGTTCGCTCACCGCCCCAGGTTACGTCGAGTCCACACGGCGCCGGCGGGCGAGGGCCAGGGCGCCCGCGGCCACCGCGGCGAGCAGCAGCACCCCGCCGCCGACGAGCAGACCCACCGGCGCGCCGTCGTCACCGGTCGGCTCCGGTGAGGGCGCGGGCGGGGCGGAGGTGGCGTCGGCGCCGGTGCGGCGGGCCAGCTGGTCGAGGTAGAGCGACCGGGGCTCGAGCCGGTCCCCGTCCCCGACGTGCTCCACCCAGTCGCGGGGCTCGGTGCCGGCCCCGCCCGGGTTCTCCACCCGCGCGCAGTCGCCGGTGCCGCTCGTCCCGATGACGTAGCCCCAGCCGTACTGCCTGCTGACCGCCAGCCGGCCCCGGGTGCAGTCCTCCCCGGAGACGTTCCACATGACGCTCTCCGTGGCGCTGTGGGCGTGGTTGCTCGCCCGGCGGTAGGTCATCTCCAGCGTGTCCCGCTCGACGGACAGGTTGTCGAAGAGGTTGGCCGCGCTGAGGTGACGGTGCAGCTCGGTGGCACGCTCACCGTCCACCGCCCGGCTTTCCAGGACGACGTTGCCGGTGGCCTGCACCCCCTGGACGAGGTAGTTGTGCCGGCCCCCCACGGCCACCGCGTCCCGCACCAGGGTGTCGCTGCCCATGAGGTGGACCAGGTACCCGTTGCCCCCGGCGCCCCGGTACTGCGGCCGCCGCAGGTCGACGTCACGCACGGTGATGTTCCGGGCGTCGCGCACGTAGATGCCGACCGAGAGCAGGTGGACGTCGTCCTCGTTCTCCGGCGGCCGGTAGGAGCGCACGCCCTGCACCCAGCCGTCGACGACGCCGTTGAACGTCACCGCGGTGGCCTGGTGCGCCTCGTGCCCGGCGGTGCCCCGCCGCTCGTGGTCCTCCTCCGGGTCCCGCTCGCCCCGCTCGGACTGCCGCATCCCGATGGCGAGGTCGGCCACCCCGCTGCCGACGAGCGGCTCGAGGACCGCGACGAGCCGCGCCTCGTCCCGGCGCAGCAGGGGCAGGCGGGTGGGGATGTCGATCTCCACCGTGTCGGCGGCGGTGTCGACCGCGGTCACCCGACGGTGGAGGACGAGGGCGTCGAGGGTGTCCTCGTCCCACCGCTGGTCCTCGGCGACCGGGTGCTCGGCCAGCCACTGCGCCGTCGTCTCGGCACGCACCACCACCCAGTCCCCCACCGCCAGGGACTCCGCGTCCGCGACGTGGAGGGTGCGGGTGGGGGTGCGGACGTCGCGCGTGAGCCGGAGGCCGGCCGCGGCGGCGTGCTCCTCGTGCCAGCTCACCCGGTCCCGGCGGTCGGGGGCGAGGAGGACGACGGCACGCTCACGCATGTCGCGCGCGGTGGCGTTGTACAGCCGCGTGGCCGCGGCCCCCGCACCGCGCAGCAGCACGCCGTCGTACCCGATGTGGAGCACCGCCCGCGAGTCGTCGGGCGGCTCGACCCGGTAGGTCCCCGCCGGCAGGTGCACGGTGCCGCCGCCGGCCGCGCCGACATCGTCGAGCGCGCGCTGGATCGCCGCGGTGGCGTCCTCCTCGCCGCTCGGGTCGGCTCCGTAGGGCGGGTCGGTGACGTCGACCACCGGACCGGGGACGTTCGCCGGCGGCTCCTGCCCGTACCGGTAGCCGGCGTAGGAGACGTCGGGCAGGAGGCGTCCGGCGTCGTCCGGCACCCCGGGCTGCCAGTCCTCGGGGTAGAGCTCACTGCGCAGCGGGGCGTGGGTGCCGACCGCCGCCGCGGACGTGAGCCCGGCGAGCAGGACCCACCCGAGCACAGCACGGGCCAGGCTGCCCGGTCTCCCCGCTCGCCCCATCGCGCCTCCGTCACCCGCGCTCCCTGGTCGCAGCGTACGGTCCGGCGCCGGTGACGGCACGCGGGTCAGCGCAGCGTACGCAGGGCGGGCGCCACGTCCACGGCGCGGGCCGAGTGCGGGTCCTCGGTGACGGGGACGACGGAGAGCAGGGTGCCGTCCGGTGCGGCTGCGCTGAGCGCCAGCGCGGCGTGGACCGGGCCGTCGGGGGCGCGTACCTCGACGGCGGCCACCGGCTGGTCGGCGAGCTCGCGGACCTGCTCGCGCAGGCTCGTCCCGGCGTCGAGCGTGCGGGTGACCGCGGTGCCGCGGGTGCCGTCGGCCAGCACCGGGACGACCTCGACGGTGACGCTGTGGTCGGCCGGGTTCGCGACGACGAGAGAGACTCCCGAGACGAGCTCTGCCGGGACGGCGGCGACGCCCGCCGACAGCCCGGCGGTGGCCGGCGCCCAGGCGCGCTCGACCGGCGGGTGCTGCGGGTCGTCCGCCGCGCGGCCGACGGACGTCGACACGGCGGCCGCGGTGAGCGGACCGTCACCGCGGACGACGGCGGTCCATGCGCCTGGCGGCATCCC